>WBZL01000892.1_pt1 | contig 33052 bp, 29 predicted proteins | sample 5204291 | NCBI WGS metagenome assembly WBZL01 (sample SAMN12344345, study PRJNA552823) | activated sludge metagenome | biome: Activated sludge suspended growth; feature: Nitrification reactor; material: Wastewater; isolation source: activated sludge from nitrification reactor of wastewater...
ATCGACGCGGGGCCCGCAAGGCGCTCGACCTGCCCCACGACGCGCCGGTGATCCTGTTCGTGGGCCGCATCCAGCCATTGAAGTCGCCCGACATCGCGGTGAGGGCTCTGGCCGAGTTGCAGCGGCCCGACGCGCTCCTGCTCGTGGTGGGTGGCGCCAGCGGCGCCGAAGGCGATTCCGAGGTCGCCCACCTACGGTCGCTCGTGGCCGAACTGGGCCTCACCGAGCAGGTGCGCTTCGTGCCGCCGCAGGCCCACCACATCCTCTCCAGCTACTATCGCGCCGCCGATGTCGTCGTCGTGCCCAGCCGCAGCGAGAGCTTCGGTCTGGTGGCACTCGAGGCCTCGGCCTGCGGGGTCCCGGTGGTGGCCGCCGGGGTGGGCGGCCTGCTCACCCTCGTCGACCATGGGGAGACGGGGTACCTCGTCCCCGATCGCGACCCGGCACTGTTCGCCCACTATGTCCGCGAGATCATCGATCACCCGTCGCACGCCGCGGCGCTCGGACGGCGTGGTGCGGTGCGCGCCACCCGCTACACCTGGAGCTTCGCCGCCGCCCGCCTGCGCCGCCTGTACGCCGACCTCGGCGTGCGCGAGCGCGTCGCCTGCAGCTGAGTACCGTGGTCGCCCGGGCATGACCGACTACCACCTGCCCCCGTCGCTCGCGGAGCACGAAGCGGCGATCGACGGCTGGTTGCGCGGCTTCGCCGCGGCGAGCCCGGTCGTGGAGGCGCTCGACCGTGGCCAGCCGGGAGAACCCGAACCGCGGTGGTACCTGCGCATGGCCGGCGAAGAGAAGGAGCACCTCACCGTCTGGTTCACGCTCGGCCAGCGCACCTTGCGCTACGAGGTGTACGTGCTGCCCGCTCCTGCGGAGAACCAGGCGCTGGTGTACGAAACCGCGTTGCGGCGCAACGACAAATTGGTGGGCGCCCACTTCGCCATCGGGGTGGAGGACGCCCTGTTCCTGAAGGGCGAGATGCCCCTGGCGATGCTCAGCGAGGCCGAACTCGATCGGGTGGTCGGCTCGCTCTACACCTACACCGAGGCTGCGTTCCCGGTGTTGCTGCGCCTCGCCTTCGCCAGCAAGTTCGCCTGAATCTCGCGGTTGCGCTGCCGGTTCACGGATCTCGCCGTACCCAGTAAGGGTGCCGGGCGATCGGACATCGGGGAAGTCGCTCCGATCGCCCGGCACACGCCGGCCGGTGGGCAAAGCGCCGCAGTGCGAACCCACGGGTGCGTAGCCTTGGCGCCATGACCTCGTACCGGTTGGCAGTGGTGGGCGGCGGCAACATGGGCGCGGCCCTGGTGGGCGGCCTGCTGCAGGCCGGGTGGGCTGCGGCCGACCTGGCCGTGGTGGAGGTGCTGCCCGCTCGCGCCGCGGAGTTGGCCGGTGTGTTCCCCGGCGTGCACGTCACGTCCGCGGTGCCGCCGTGCGCCTCGGCGCTCATCGCCGTCAAGCCGTACGACGCCCCGGCGGCCTGCGCTGCCGCTGCTGCTGCGGGCGCGACACGGTTGCTGAGCATCGCTGCGGGCGTACCCCTGGCCACCTTGCAGCAGGCGGCGGGCGCGCAGGTTGCCGTGGTGCGCTCGATGCCCAACACTCCCGCCCTGGTGGGGGAAGGTGCGGCGGCGATCGCCGGAGGCGCCACCGTCACCGACGCCGACCTGGCGTGGGCGGAGGAGATCCTCGGCTCGGTGGGCACGGTGGTGAGGGTTCCCGAGCACCAACTCGACGCCGTCACCGGCCTTGCCGGAAGCGGCCCTGCCTATGTCTTCCTCGTCGCCGAGGCACTCATCGACGCGGGGGTGCTGGCCGGGCTCAGCCGAGCCGACAGCGAGGCGCTCACCGTCCAACTGCTGGTGGGCTCGGCCGCGCTGTTGCGCGAACGCGGTGAGCCGGCACGGCTGCGCGCACAGGTCACCTCACCCGGCGGCACCACCGCCGCGGGCCTGCGGGTGCTGGAGGAGCATGCCGTGCGTTCGGCCTTCCAGGAGGCGGTGATGGCCGCCACCCGGCGCAGCGTCGAGCTGGGCCAGAAGTGACGAATCGCGCGTATTCCAGGAATTGCCAAATTTCTTCGATGTGACTCTTTTCTCACCGCTCGCGCGGGCCTATCCTTCAGTTCGGTCGTAAAGGGCCACCGAGTGATTCGTCGCTCGGGTGTCGCGCTCCGCAAGGGGCTGCGCCGGAGAGGGCTGGTGCCATCGGGGGGTTGGCATCGGCCCTCTGCGTTTTTCCGGTGCCGGTCCCCCCGGGCGTCGACCTCCGCAGCCGTCGCCGTTCGGTAGCCTCCCCGCCCATGGCCCGCCGTTACGAGACCGTCTCGTTCCTCAGCGACCTCGGTGTCGTCGACGAGACGGTCGGGGTGGTGCACAGCATCCTGCGCGACCTCGCGCCCCACGTCCGTGTGGTCGACCTCACCCATCATGTCGACCCGTACGACGTACGCGGCGGCGGACTGGCGTTGGCCCGCGCGGTGGGCTACCTGCCCTCGGGCGTGGTGATCGCTGCGGTCGACTCGGCCGAGCGGAGGCCGATCGCAATCGAGGTGGCCGGTGGCGAAGGGGTGTTCCTCGGGCCCGACAACGGGGTGCTCGCCTCCGCCGTGGCGATGACCGGCGGCGCCGGCCGGGCCGTGGTGCTCGACCGGGCGGAGTACCACCTCGCCGCGCCGGCTGCGGTGCTGCCCGTGCGCGACGTGTTCGCCGCGGTCGCCGCCCACCTGTGCAACGGTGTCGACCTGGCCGAGCTGGGCACGCCGGTCGACGCCGACGCCCTGCTCCCCGGCGTCGTGCCACTTCCCCGCGAGGCAGGTGACGGGTTGCAGGCCGATGTGCTCTGGGTGGATCGGGTGGGCAACTGCCAACTCAACCTCGGCCCCCTCGACCTCGCCCCGTGGGGTGTGGCGGAGGGCGCGCGGGTGCAGGTGACGTTCGGCGATGTGGCCAACCCCGTCGTGCGCGTGGCCACGCGGGCGGCAACCGCCACCGGGCTCGGCGCGGGCACGATCGGCCTGGTGGTCGACCACACCGGCATGCTCGCGGTCGTGCTCGAACGTCGCTCGGCGGCCGCAGAGCTGGGCCTCGGCGTCGGCGATCAGGTCACCGTCGCCCCGCTGGCCGAAGGGTCGCACCCCGGCACCACCGTGCCCGTCGCCCTCACCCCCCGTTCCGACGGGCACCGGTAGGCGCCGATAGCCTGCCGCCATGCGCCCGGCGACCACCCTCACCCTCGGCCTCCTGATGGCTGCCGTACTGCTCGCCGGCATCATCTCCCTGCTGCGCCTCTGAAGTAGCATCGCCCCGGGTGGCAAGGGGGCCAGCACACGTGAATCTCGCGCACATCATCGATTCGCACCCGGGTGAGCGGGTGGCCATCATCAGTCGTGGCCGGCCGACCACCTACGCCGCACTGCGCGATCAGGTGGCTCATGTGCGCGGCGGTCTCGCCGCAGCCGGCCTGGCCAAGGGCGATCGCATTGCGCTGCTGTGCAACAACGGCCGCTACTTCGTCGACTTGTACCTCGCCGCCGTCGGCCTCGGCGCGGTGGTGGTTCCCCTCAACCCGTCCAGCCCGGCCCCCGAGATCGAACGCGAGCTGCACACGGTGGGCGCCAAGGTGGTGGTGGTCGATCCGTCGGCGGCCCACGCCTGGGCCCAGGTGGATCGGGCCGCGGTGCCCACCGTGCAGACCGTCGTCGCAACCGAGACGGGCAGCCTCGCCTCCGACCTGGCGTTCGACGATCTGCTCGCCGGCGAGCAGATGGCGCCGGTGGAGGTGGCCCAGCACGATCTGGCCGTGCTCATCTTCACCAGCGGCACCGCCGGCTCACCGCGGGCGGCGATGCTCAGCCACGGCAACCTCCTGGCCAACATCGAGCAGGGCCGCTCCACCGACGGCATCGTCGGCGACGACGTCGTCTACGGCGTGCTGCCCGTCTTCCACATCTTCGGGCTCAACGTGGTGCTCGGGATCAGCCTGGCCCGCGGCGCCACCGTGGTGTTGGTGCAGCGGTTCGATCCGTTCACCGCGCTGGAGACGATCAAGGAGCGCAAGGTGACGGTCATCCCGGGCGCACCGCCGCTGTGGCTGGCGTTCTGCCACTTCACCGACGCCCCGGCCGACAGTTTCGCCACCGTGCGCCTCGCGCTCACCGGCGCGGCGAAGATGCCCGAGGATGCCACCCTGCGCCTGCGCGAGCGCTTCGGCATCACCCTGCGCGAGGGGTACGGGCTCACCGAGGCCTCGCCGATCGTCACCAGTTCGGCAGGCATCCCGTTCAAGGTCGGCTCGGTGGGCAAGGCGCTGGCCGGGATGGACGTGCGCCTCGTCGACGAGGACGGCCAGACCGCCCTGCAGGGCGACGCCGGCGAGATCTGGGTGCGCGGCCCCAACGTGTTCCTCGGCTACCTCGACGAGCCGGAGGCGACCGCCAGGGTGCTCACCACCGACGGTTGGCTGCGCACCGGCGACATCGCGATCACCGACGACGACGGCTACCTGTTCCTGGTCGACCGTGCCAAGGACCTCATCATCGTGAGCGGGTTCAACGTCTTTCCCGCCGAGGTGGAGGAAGTGCTCGCCGAGCACCCCGATGTCGCCGAGGTGGGCGTGGTGGGCGTTCCCCACCCTCACCACGGCGAGGCGGTGAAGGCGTACGTGGTGCTGAATCCCGGCGCGTCGGCCCACGAGGACACGCTCATCTCGTGGTGCAGCGACAACCTCGCGCGCTACAAGTGCCCGTCGAAGATCCTCTTCGTCGACGAACTGCCGCGCAACGTCAGCGGCAAGTTGCTACGCCGCAACCTCATCGACGGGTGAGAGGTGCCGCCGGGTGGTGGTGCTCGCCACCAGGAAGCCGGCGAACAGCACGGCGATCCCGGCCAGGAGGGTGATCGCGAACGCCCGGTCCTTGCCCAGCCGACCGGCGAGGCTGCCGCTCGCGCTGAGCACCAGGGTGCCCGCCGCGATGAGCACGTTGCCGAACGCCAGGCGGCGTGGGGCGGGGATCGCCCGTGCCGCCCCAAGCGAGGGCACGCGGCCGCGCGACACCCTCCATGCGCTCCAGAGCGCGCCGGCGATGATCACCAGCGCGGCAACCCCCGAGCCGACCGCGGCGAGCACCCGCGGCCCCACCCCGAACACGTCCTTGCCGGTGGGGAGTTCGCCGCCGCTCACCGGCGCCTTCGTCGGCGCGAACAGCACCACCCCGGCGGCGAAGCCCGAGGCCAGCACCAGCCACGACCTCACCTTGTTGCCCACCCGCGGGCCGGCCAGCAGGTAGACGGTGCCGAGGGCCAGCCACGGCACGTTGAGCACGGCCCCGGCCAGGTAGAACACGCGGAACGCGCCGAGGCTCCAGCCATCCCCCTCGGCCCACCACAGGGCCGCCGAACCGAGTGCGAACAGGGCGAGTGACACCGTCCAGGCCGCTTCGTGGGGTCGCCGCCGGCGCAACCAGCGGTCGAGGGTGCTCAGCGCGAAGGCGAGGGCCACCAGGGTGGCGGCGGCAGCGAGCGCGGCGTTCATCGGGGCCAGAGCGTAGGCCGCGCCGTGACCCAACTCTCACCGAGCTCACACCCGTCGGCTTTGTGAACGCGTGCACGAGTGTTTAACGTGGTTGGCGATATGGCTCTCGACCGCACCCGTCGCCGCATCCCCGATGCCACGGTGTCACGCCTGCCCGTGTACCTGCGCATCCTCGGCGAGCAGGCCGACGAGGGGGTCGACAGCATCTCCTCCGAGCGGCTCGCGGAGTTGGGCGGGGTCAACGCCGCCAAGGTGCGCAAGGATCTGTCGTACCTCGGCAGCTACGGCACCCGCGGCGTGGGCTACGAGGTGGCCTACCTCGTGTACCAGATCCGCCGCGAACTGGGGCTCACCCACGACTGGCCGGTGGTGATCGTCGGCGCCGGCAACCTCGGCCAGGCGTTGGCCGGCTACAACGGTTTCGGCGAGCGCGGCTTCCCGGTCGCCGGCATCGTCGACATCGATGACAGCAAGGTCGGTTCGGTGCTCGGCGGCAGCCGCGTGCGCCACATCGACGACCTTCCCCAGATCGTGCAGACCAAGCGGGTCAACATCGGTGTCATCGCCACTCCGGCCCACGCCGCCCAGGATGCGGCCGATCGCCTGGTGAAGGCCGGGGTCACGAGCATCCTCAACTTCGCGCCGGTGCTGCTCAATGTGCCGGTCGGCATCGAGACCCGCAAGGTCGACCTTGCGCTCGAACTGCAGATCCTCAGCTACCACGAGCAGCGCCGGTCGACGGTCGCCACTGCCGGTGGGGCGGGTAGCACACCGAAGTCGGCGAGCGCCTAGTGTGGGAACTCGCATGAGCAGGATGCGCGCATGAGCATCGTCGTCATCGGTGTCAACCACCGCACGGCGCCCATCGACTTCCTCGAACGCGTCTCGGTGTCGGGCGACGATCTGCGCAAGGCGATCGTCGGCCTCGTCGGGTTGCGCAACATCCGTGAGGCAGCCGTGCTCAGCACGTGCAACCGCACCGAGGTGTTCGCCGTGGCGGAGAAGTTCCACGGCGCCTACGCGGACATCCGCGACTTCTTCTGCGAACTCGGTGGGGTGGTGCCCGACGAACTGCACCCCCACCTCTACAGCCAGCACGACGACGCGGCCGTCACCCACCTGTTCGAGGTGGCCTCCGGTCTCGACTCGGCGGTGCTCGGCGAGAGCGAGATCCTCGGCCAGGTACGCCACGCGTGGGAGGCCGCGCAGGCCGAAGGCGGCGCGAAGGCCACGCTCAACCTGCTGTTCCGCCACGCGATCGAAACCGGCAAGCGGGCCCGCACCGAAACCTCGATCGGCAAGCACACCGCCTCGGTGAGCCATGCCGCGGTGGAGATGGCCACCGAGCGGCTCGGCAGCCTCGCCGGGCGGCGGGTGCTGGTGGTGGGCGCCGGCGAGATGGGTGAGGGTGTGGCAGTCGCCCTCGTGGGCGCGGGGGCCACCGACATCGTGGTCACCAACCGCACCGAGGAGAGGGCGATGCAACTGGCCCAGCGCGTGGGCGGCAGCATCGTGCCGTTCGGCGAGTTGGGTGGGGCACTGCGCCAGGCCGACGTGTTGCTCACCTGCACCGGCGCGGGCACCATCATCATCGATCACGAACTCGTCGATCAGGCTCGGGCCGGGCTGAACCAGCCCCTGCTCATCGTCGACATCGCCGTGCCGCGCGACGTCGCGGCCGATGTGCGCCAGTCGCCCCACGTCACCCTGCTCAACCTCGATCACTTGCGCGATTGGGCGGCGCGCGGGCTGGCCCAGCGTGCTGCCGAAGCCGATCGCGTGCACCAGATCGTGGGTGAAGAGGTCGAGCGGTTCACGATGGAAACCACCGCCCGCCAGGCGGCGCCGCTCGTGGCCCAGTTGTACGAGAAGGCGGAGAACGTGCGCCAGGCCGAGCTCGAGCGCTTTGCCGCCAAGCTCGCCGGCCTCGAAGGGGTGCAGCGCGAGACGGTGGAGGCGCTCACCCGCGGCATCGTCGCCAAGCTGCTCCACCAGGTGTCGGTGCGTCTCAAGGACGATGCCGGCACCCCGCAGGGCGAGCGCAATGCGGCCGCCGTGCGCGAACTGTTCGACCTTGGGTGACGGAACGGGCCGATGACCCGCCGCACACTGCGCCTGGCCACGCGTGGCAGCGCCCAGGCCACCGCCCAGGCCACTGCGGTGGCGGAGGCCTTGATGGCCGCGCACGCGGGCCTCACGGTGGAGCTGGTGTTCGTCGAGACGCTCGGTGATCAGCGCACCGACGTGCCCCTGCACTCCATCGGCGGGCAGGGCGTGTTCGTGAAAGAGGTGCAGAGGGCGGTGCTCGACGGCGCCGCCGACCTCGCCGCGCACAGCGCGAAGGATCTGCCGTCGGTGACGGGTGAGGGCCTCGCTCTGGCCGCGTTCTGCCGCCGGCGCGACCCGCGCGACGCGCTCGTCGGTGCCCGCCTGGCCGACCTGCCCCACGGGGCCACCGTTGCGAGCGGTTCGGTGCGCCGTCGCGCGCAGTTGGCCGTCGTGCGCCCCGACCTGCGTTTCGTCGAGTTGCGCGGCAACATCGCCACCCGGTTGGGCAAGCTGCCCGAGGGGGGTGCGTTGGTGATGGCGGTGGCCGCGCTGGAGATCCTCGGACTCACCGAGCGCATCGCCGAGGCCCTGCCGGTGGAGCAGTTCGTGCCCTCGCCGGGGCAGGGTTGTGTGGCGCTCGAGTGCCGCGAGGGCGATGCTGCGGTGGCGGGCCTGCTCGCCGCGGTCGACGATGCGCCCACCCGTGCCGCGGTCGAGGTCGAGCGTGCCTTCCTGGCCGAGTTGGGCACCGGCTGCTCGTTGCCCGTGGCGGCCCATGCGGTCGGCGACCGGTTGCTCGGGTTTCTCGCCGACCCCTCGGCGGATCTCCACGTGACGAAGTGGGTGGGCCGTGAAGTGGTGTTGGCCGGGGCGGCGGAGCAGCGCCGGGCGCAGGCGGCCGCGCTCGCCCGCGACCTGCGCAACCGGTTGGCGAACGCCCCTCAGGATGGGACGGGCGACTAGGCGATGGGCGCGCTCGCCGGCCGCCGGGTGGTGGTGACTCGGGCGGCGGAGCAGGCCGATGCCCTCGCCGACCTGGTGCGCGCCGCGGGCGCGGAGGCCGTGGTGGTGCCGCTCGTGGAGATCGTGGCCGAGCCTGCGGGTGTCACCGCGCTCGCCGTGCTCGACCCTGGCGCCTTCGACTGGCTGGTGGTCACCTCCCCGAACGCGGCCCGCGCCTATGCCGGGGTGCACGCCTCGGCACCCGCCCACATCGCCGCCGTCGGCGCCTCCACCGCCGCGGCGCTCGCCGAGACCGGTCACCCCGCGGCGTTGGTGCCCACGCACCAGAGGGCGCAGGGCCTGGTCGAGGAGTTTCCCGCCGGTTCCGGCCGGGTGCTGGTGGTGCAGGCGGTGGAGGGCGAGACGGTGCTCGCCGACGGGCTCGGCGCCAAGGGCTGGGCGGTGACGGTGGTGCGCCCCTATCGCAGTGCGCCTCGTCGTCCGGGGCCGGCGGAGGTGGCGGCAGCCACCACTGCCGACGCGGTGTTGTTCGCCAGCGGGTCGGCGGCGCGGGCCTGGGTGGCGGCGTTCGGGCCGGTCGCGCCACCGGTCGTGGTGGCCATCGGCCCCCAGACCGCGGCCGCGGTGGAACGCGCAGGTCTCAAGGTCTCGTCAATCGCGGCCGATCATTCCCTTGCGGGTCTGATCGGGGCCCTTGCAGCGTGTTTCACCGGTCACGGATAGCGTTTTCCTTCCCGTTCCACGGGAACACACCCATCATGCACACCACGTCGGCTTCCCGGCGCTGGCTCCTGCTCGGGAGCACGGCGGTCACCTTGGTGGCGCTGGGCGTGTCCCAGGCCACCGCCGGCAGGCGGCCGCTCGACGTGCCCCCGCAGGTGGACACCCAGGCGGTGGTGTCGACGGTGGCCGCCGACATGCCGAGCGTGTCGGGCGACGGGCGCTTCGTCGCCTACGCCGGCGCCCCGGCGGTGGCCGATGGCCGCACTCGGTCGATCTGGCTGCGCGACCGGGCCGATGGTTCGCAGGTGGAGCTCACCCCGCTCGACGGCCAACGTGCCGGCGAGTCGGCCTGGCCGGTGCTCAGCGCCGACGGCTGCTCGGTCACGTTCCTCACCGAGGTGCCCTTCGATCGTTTCCGCGACGACGACGGCGTCGGCCGCTGGGATGTCTACCGCCAGGAGTTGCCGGCCTGCGGGGGAACGCTGGGCACCCTGGAGCTGGTGTCCACCCACGGCTCGGGCTTCGACGTGTCGGCAGCCGACGATGTCGTGCCCACTGACCGCCCCGCGGTGTCCGCCGACGGCACGATCGTGGCCTACACCCACCAGTTCGGCCGTGGCGATCCCGGGCTCACCGGGGTGATCGTGGTCGATCTCACGATCGCTGTCGGCGAGACCGGCCGTTCGCTGCCCGTGCGCGGCACACCATTCGACGCGCCGAACGATCTCTTCGTGCACCACGGGCTGCACCAACCGTCGCTCAGCTTCGACGGCACCATCGTCGCGTTCACGTCCGACGCGATCTCGTCCGCACTGCAGCCGGTGTGGGGCGACGGCCCGGTGCCCGGTGCCGCGGCCACCAGCCGTGTGTTCGTCTGGAACCGCTTCGACCCCGATCCCACCACAGCTGTGCAGGAGATCTCCGCGGTCGACGATGCCGGCACCGGCGACGCGTCCAGCCCCTCGGTGTCGGGCGACGGCCTGTTCGTGGCCTTCGTCTCCACCGCCCACCTCGTGGTGGCGGCGGAGATGCCGGCGTGCACCCCGTCGTGCGCGCCCCAGGTGTATCTCTACGGCCGCGAGACCGGCAGCATGCGGCTCATCAGCCAGGTGCCGGGTGTGGCCGGGGCGGCACCGATCGCGGCCGACCTGGGGGCGACGCAACCGGCGTTGGGCTTCAGCGACGGTGAGGTGTTGTTCGTCACCCGGGCCACCAACCTGCTGCCCACGCGCAGCTCCGGCGGCGGCACTGCCGACGACGGCGACATCGTGAGGGCGGTGCCGGCCACGGGCGAACTGCAGCGGGTGTCGGTGCTCGCCGACGGTGTCACCCCGGCGCCTGCGGCCAACTCGCACCCGCGCTTGTCCTCCACCGGGCGGGTGGTGGTGTTCGACACGCTCGCCGGCGGTGTCTTCGCCGACCCGGCCATCGCCGGCCGCCAGATCGCCGTGTTGGCGGTCGCCCCGCACGTGGAGATGGCCAACCTCGACATGGGCACCGTCGAGGTCGACATGCCCAGCCCCGAGTGGTACCTGGTGCTCTTCAATCATGGGCCGTCGTCGTTCTTCCCCGCGTCGGTGACGATCTCCCACCCCGACTTCTACCTCAACGGCGGCACCTGCGTCGACGACCGCCCGGTGCTCGGGCCGGGTGCGTCGTGCACGGTTCACGTGATCATGGTGCCCAGCGCGGTGGGCGTGCACACGGCGACGCTCACCGTCTCCGAGGCCGGCTTCGGCGGCGCCCAGATCAGTGCCCAGCTGTCCGCGACGGGTGGGAGCGCGGCGCTGGCGGTCGAGCCCGGTGGCGGCCATGCCGGCGAGCTCGTGGTGGGCACGCCGTCGGCCACCCCGCTCGGGTTCACGGTGAAGAACGTGTCGGCCGCCTCGCTCACCGTCGCCTCGGTCACCGTCGCCGGTGCCCATCCCGCCGACTTCGCGATCAGCGCCGACGCGTGCACCGGGGTGTCGTTGGCCTACGACAGCACGTGCACGGTGCAGGTCACCTTCACCCCCACGGGCGCCGGGCGGCGCACGGCCACGGTGATGATCACCACCTCGTCGGGCTCGTACTCCACCATCCTGGTCAGCGGCGACGGCCGTCACCGCCCGGTGATGGCCACCACCACGCCCACGATCGTGGCCGGCTCGCGGGCATTCGTCACCGGTGGCGGCTTCTCGCCGAACACCGCGGTCACCCTCGTGTGGGCCGACGGCTCGGGCCGCTCGCAGACGGTGATGAGTGATGCGGCGGGCAACATCGCCGCGGTCGTGCTGGTGCGGGCCACCGATCGCGCCGGCGAGCGCCTGCTGGTGGGCCAGACCGCCGACGGGCAGGTGGCCGGTGTGATGATCACCGTGCTGGCCCCGGCGAGCACCATGGGCCCCGGCTCGCCTGCGTGGCCCGGCCGCTGAGCCGAGCACGCATTCGCCCCCGGCTCAGTTCTTCAGCAGCACCCCGCTGGCGAACACGTTCTGGGTGCAGGTGGGCACCGTCGGGTCGCCCACCCCGCCACAGGTGACGTTGACGATCAGGCGCTGACCCGACCTCAGCTCGATCGGGGTGACGAGCGCGACGCCGGTGTCGCCGAGGATGTTGTCGAGGCGGAACGTGTAGAGCACCTCGGTGTCGCGCAGCACCACCAGCACGCCCTGGTCGCCGTTGGGGTTCTGGACGACGATGTCGGTGATCCGCAGGCGCCTGCCGTTGGGTACTTCGTAGTCCACCGAGGTGGCGGCCCCCACCGAGGAGATGACGGGGAGGGGGATGTTGATGATCGTGCCCTCGTCGTCGGCTGCCGGCAGCACCACCTGGGGGGTGCTCGTGTCGGGGTCGTCGGGCTCCTGATTCACCACGGTGCTGGCGGGTGCATCGGCCACCCCGGCGACGGCGTCGCGGGCGGCGTCGCGCACCGCGGGGCGCACCACGGCAACCCATGCGAGTGCCAGCAGCACGAGGGCGGCGGCGAGGCTGACGAGGCGCCCGAGGAGTCGTTCGGGCACGACCGGGCTCTGCACGAAGGTGGCCGTGGCAGTGGTGGTGGGGCACCCGGTTTCGGCGGCGTCGATGCGGAACGGGATCGTGCGAGCGCGGCGCTCCCACTGCATCCGCGTGGCCCGCACCTTGGCCCGCACGAGCGTGGAGACCCCCGGCTCGACACCGGCGGTGGGCGGGTCGAACTCGGCTTCGAGGCGGCCCGTGGGGTCGATGAGGTACATGCGGCACGAGGCCTGCGAGTTGCCCCGGTTCTCCAGCATCATCTCGAACATCGCGCCGTAGCGGCCGCGTTGGGCGGGTTGCAGCACGTCGAGCCGGCGGTCGACCACGCTGGTGATGTCGAGCACCGTGTCGACGGTGCGCACGTCGTCGGGGTCGCTCTGGGGCACGATGCGCACGCTCAGCGAGGTGGGGCCGGCGCCGGTGCTGGGCAGCAGCGGTGGCGCCACCCTCACTTCGACATCCTGCTGGGTGCCGCCGAAGAGGGTGAGCGTGGAGGGGGTGATCGTGGTCCAGGCCGCTGCCAGGCCGGCGGGGGTGATCACGAACGAGTCGGTGGTGTCGGCGAGGTTGACGACGGTGAGTTGCAGCACCACCACCGTGCCGGGAGCGACCTCGACATCACCACGGGAGAACCACGCCTGGGCTGCCATCGGGCTAGACGCTACTGGCCGCGGTCGCGGCGGGGGTGGTCACCGGAACACGATCCGGTCGCCGCCCTCGCGCTTGGCCTGTTGCAGCGCGGTGGCGGCCTCGGCCAACACCCGGCTGGAATCGAACGAGCCGCTGCCGACGGCCACGCCCACCGAGGCGGTGAGGCGCACCTCCGCGGGCACGCCACTCCAGGTGCGCGACGCGATCATCTGGCGCACCCGCTCGAACACATGGCGGGCGTCGCCGGGCGAGGTGGCACGCAGCACCATCACGAACTCGTCGCCCCCGAGGCGCACCACCGAGTCGCCGCGGCGGCACACCTTCTCGAGGACACCGGCCACTTCCTGCAGCACCCCGTCGCCTTGGAGGTAGCCGTACTCGTCGTTCACCCGCTTGAACCCGTCGAGGTCGATGACGCCCACGCACACGGGGGCAGGGTCGCCGAGCACCTCGGGCAGCAGGGTGGAGAGATGGCGTCGGTTGGGCAGGCCGGTGAGCGGGTCGCTGAGGCTGATCGCGGCCACCTTGAGGTGCTCCACCCCGAGGCGCACATGCTCCCAGCGGGCGGCGCGCTCGTCGTGGAGGCGGCGGGTGGTGTCCGCGAGGTTGCGCTCCAGCACGGCGCGGGCCTCCTCCATGCGGCCGAGCGACCACAGCGCCTCCACCTCCACCGCGCGGATCGGCTCGATGAAGTCGGTCTGGTGGTAGGCGTGGGCGAGCGCGATCGTCTGGGTGATGATCGTCAGCACGGCCGGATCGCGACGCAAACCCCAGGTGGCGAGTGCCTCGCCGGCCATGGCGACGATCTGCTCCTCGCGCATGCCCGATTCGAGCGCGGTGCGGTACGCGGCCTTCGCGTCGACGAGGGCCGACTCGTACTCGCCGACCTGGGCGAGCATCAGCGAACGGTGGGCGAGCGCCGAGGCCATCGACATGGCCTCACCCTCTCCCTGCGGATCGATGGCGGCGCTCGCCGCGTAGATGCCGTCCTGCAGCATCCTCGCCCGGCGCTCGGGGTCGGGTTCGCGCTGTGCGGCGTAATGGTAGGAGACCGCGAGGTTGGAGTAGGTGAAGTGGCGGTCGAGGTCGCTGTCGGCCAGTCGCAGCGCACGGTCGTAGAGCTCGAGCGACGCCTCCACGAAGCCACAGTGGGTGTAGGTGACGGCCAGGTTCTGCAGCACGAGGTAACTGGTGGAATCGTTGGGCAGTTGGTCGGCCACGTAGGCCGCCTCGGAGAGCACTTGTGCGGCCTCGGCCAGCCGGTTCTCGTGCACATAGTTGTCCACCATCACGCCGAGTGCGTCGACGAGTTCGGGCAGGAAGTGCTCGATGCGGGCCTGTTCGGCAACGATCACGGCGAGCGCGGCCGCCTCGGTGTGGCGTTCGATGGCGAGCAGGCAACAGGCCTGGCGGATCTGCAGGTTGAGCTGGGTCTGCAGGTCGTCGGCGACGTCGGCCGCTTGGGCGAAGAGGGTGACGGCCTGCTCGAACTGTCCGTCGTGACGCGCGGCGATGGCCCGCCGTTCCAGGGAGGCCAGCTGCGCGGCGCGCTCGTTGTCGCCGGCGTCAACCATCGTTGTGGCTCCCGCATCGGCAACCCGAGGCAATACGATGCACTGCCGTGACCGGCCAGTTCCCCGCTTTCCGCCCGCGGCGGCTGCGTAGTTCGGCAGCGATGCGCGATCTCGTGGCCGAGGCCCGCCTCGACGCCGGCCGCCTCGTGGCGCCACTCTTCGTGCGCGAAGGGATCACGGAACCGCAGCCGATCGCCTCGCTGCCCGGCGTGGTGCAGCACACGCGCGAGTCGTTGCGCACCGAGGTGCGCCAGCTCGCCGACCTCGGTGTCAACGCAGTGATCCTGTTCGGTGTCCCGTCCATCAAGGATTCCATCGGCTCCCAGGCGTTCGCCCCTGAGGGGATCGTGCAACAAGCACTGGGTGATCTTGCCACTGATGTGGGCGACCGGATGGTGTTGATGGCCGATCTGTGCGTGGATGAGTACACCGCGCATGGCCATTGTGGGGTGCTGGACGGGCCGCCGGGCGATCCGCACACCTCGGTCGACAACGACGCGACGCTGGAGATCTACGGCAAGATCGCCGTCGCGCAGGCGAACGCGGGCGCCCAGGTGGTGGCGCCCAGCGGGATGATGGACGGCCAGGTCGGCGTGATCCGGGCCGCACTCGACGCCGCCGGGCACGGCGGGGTGTCGATCATGGCCTACTCGGCCAAGTACGCGAGCGGGATGTACGGCCCGTTCCGCGATGCGGTGGACTGCGCCATCGTGGGCGGCGGCGACCGCAAGGCGTACCAGCAGGACTGGCGCAATGCCCGCGAGGCGCTCGTGGAGGTGCAGGCCGACATCGCCCAGGGCGCCGACATGGTGATGGTGAAGCCGGCGCTCGCCTACCTCGACATCATCGCCGCGGTGAAGGCCGCGGTGAGCGTGCCGGTGGCCGCCTACCAGGTGAGCGGCGAGTACGCGATGATCAAGGCTGCGGCGGCCAACGGCTGGCTCGATCACGATGTGGTCGCGATGGAGCACCTCACCGCGATCCACCGTGCCGGTGCCGATGTGATCCTCACCTACTTCGCCCGCTGGTTCGCGGAGGCGCAGGCCGGCGTCGGCGGAAAGGGCCACTGATGCACCCCCTTCCCCACGATCTGCCGCGCTCCAACGCGGAGTTGTTCGCCCGCTCGTGCGCGGCGATCCCCGGCGGGGTGAACAGCAGTATCCGTGCCTTCAAGGCGGTCGGCGGCACCCCCTACCTCGTCGAGCGCGCCGAGGGGCCCTACGTGTACGACGTGGAAGGCACCCGCTACATCGATCTCGTGCAGAGCTACGGCGCGATCATCCTCGGCCACGCCCACCCTGCCGTCACCGCGGCCATCGCCGGCGCGGCGGCCAACGGCACCTCCTACGGCGCGCCCACGCCCGGCGAGTTGCTGCTGGCGGAGGAGATCCGCCGGCGGGTGCCGTCGTGCGAGCGGGTGCGGCTGATGAACTCGGGCACCGAGGCCACCAGCACCGCTGTGAGGTTGGCCCGCGGGTTCACCGGGCGCGACCGCCTGGTGATCTTCCACGGCAACTTCCACGGCGCCACCGATGCCCTGCTCGCCGCCGGCGGCAGCGGTGTGGCCACCCTCGGCCTGCCGGGCACCGCCGGGGTGCCGGCCAGCGCGGTCGCGAGCACGATGGTGGTGCCGTACAACCAGGTGCCCGTGCTCGACGAGCAGGTGGCCGCGGTGTTCGTGGAGCCGGTGGCCGCCAACATGGGTGTGGTCGCCCCCTCCGAGGGTTTCCTGCAGGGGTTGCGCGCCGAGTGCGACCGTGTCGGCGCCCTGTTGGTGTTCGACGAGGTGATCACCGGCTTCCGCCTCGGCACCGGGGGCGCGCAGGAACACTTCGGGGTGCGCCCCGACCTCACCACGTTCGGCAAGGTGATCGGCGGTGGCCTGCCGATCGGCGCCGTCGGCGGTCGCCGCGACATCATGGAGACGCTCTCGCCGCTCGGGTCCGTGTTCCATGCCGGCACGCTCGCCGGCAACCCCCTCGCCACCGCCGCAGGCAGGGCCGCGCTCGAGCAGCTCACCCCCGAGGTGTACGAGCTGCTGCGCGGCCGCGCCGCCCGGCTGTCGCGGGTGCTCACCGAGGCCTGTGCCGCGGCGGGCCTCGCGGCCTCGTTCCCCCTCGTGGGCACGCTGGTGGGCATGTACTTCGGCGAGGGCCCTGCGCCGGTCGATTTCCAGCAGGCCAAGACCACCGACGAGGCGGTGTACCGCGACTTCTTCCACGCCATGCTCGCCGAGGGGGTGGCGCTGGCACCGGGTGCGTACGAGGCCCTGTTCGTCGGCCTCGGGCACACCGACGAGGTGATCGACGCGATCGGTGTCGCCGCGAGCAAAGCCGCCGAGGTGGCCGCGGCTGCCGCGGCGTCGCGCGCGTCGCGCTGACCTACGCTCTCGGCGTGCGCCAGTTCTTCACCCTGCGCTACTGGTTGACGCTGCTCGCGCTCGGCGGGCTGGCGCTGGTCGTGATGGTGCTCACCTCGGGTTCCGACGACCCGGTGGTGGCGACGGAAGGGTCGCTGCCCGGCGACGTGCCGGCGGCCCTGTTGCACGTCGACCTGATGACGCCGGTGTACCTCATCCAGGCGCCGGAGGGCCTGGGCTTCGTCGACGGGCGGCTCACGGCCGACATCGCCCTGTTCATCGACGGCACGCGCACGATGGTGATCAAGGCCGGCACGCCGGGCGCCAACTCTTGCGTGAACTACCTCGAACTGGTGCAGTGCGTGGTGGCCGCCGACCTGCTCGGCGACGCCGTGCTGCGCTTCGAGATCATCCCCGGCACGCCGGCGCTCACGATCAAGCTGCCGGCGGTGATGGAGATGCTCGACGGGCAGTTGGTGAGCCTGGCCAACGGTTGGGTGGTGCACCGTGCGCTGCGTGTCGAGCGGGTGTGCGACGACGAGACGACCTCGCTGCTCCAGTTCATCGACACCTACGGCGACACGGCGACGGCCACCTACAACTTCGAGTTGCAGGAGATGGTGAAGGTCACCTGCCCACGCGTGACGGCCACCACCACCACGACGCTCCCACCCGTCTCCACCATCCCCGGCCCCGTCGACACCACCCCCGAGACCACCGCCGAACCCGGCTGACCATACGTCTGCGGCACGGCGCAGACCGACCCGGTCGGGGTGGGTCAGGCCGTGCGGTGGCGGGCGACTTCGTAGGTGGCCAGGGCGGCGGCGGCGCTCACGTTGAGGCTGCTGAGGCGGCCGCGCATGGGGATGCTGACGATCAGGTCGCAGCGCTCGCGCACGAGGCGCGACAGTCCGCTGCCCTCGGCGCCGAGCACGAGGCAGATCGCGTCGGCGGCGAGATCGCCGAGTTCGAACAGGGTGCGGTCGGCGCCGTCGTCGAGGCCGACGATCCACACCCCGGCCTCCTTCATCTTGGCCAGCGCGGCGGGCAGACCGCCCACGACCGCCATCGGCACATGCTCCACCGCGCCAGCGGCGGCCTTGCACACCGTCGGGGTGACGTGCACGGCCCGGTGGCGCGGCAGCACCACCCCGTGCACCCCGGCCCCGTCGCAGCAACGCAGGAGAGCGCCGAGGTTGCCGGGGTCGGTGACGCCGTCGACGGCGACGAGGAACGGCTGGCGGCCGGCGCGGCGCTGCAGCAGCGCGGCCAACTCCACTTCCTGCAGTGGCGCGGCGAACGCGATCACGCCCTGGGGCGCCTCGCTGCGGGCCTGCATGTCGAGCCGCTTGCGCGCCACCTGGGTGACGGTGACGCGCATCGTGCGGGCGATCTCGACGATGTCGCCCACCACCTCGCTCTCGTCGGGATCGGCCGACACCCAGATCTCGCGCACCTTGCGCCGCCCGGCGATGAGCAGCTCGCGCACGGCCTGGCGGCCCTCCACCTGCTCGCCGCCGAGGGGCTTGTCGGTGGAGGAGGGGCGGGTCTCGCCGGGGCGGGCGACCCGGCCGGTGCGGCCCGCGCCCCGCGACGCGTACTGGCGCGCACCGCCGGTGCTCTTGCCTGCGCCGCCACCGGCCGCCGATCGACCCGCGCCGCCCGAGCGGGTGGTGCCGCCTCCCGCGCTCCGCGCTGTGCCGCCTCCCGCGCTTCGCGCTTTGCCGGTGCCTGCGGCGCGTTGGCCGCGCGGGCCACCCTGTGCCGGTTTGCGAGGCTTCATGCCACACCTGTCCCTTCGGGTCGGGCCGCGCCCGACCGTGTGATCACGGCCACCGCCCACACGGCGATGCCCTCCTGCCGGCCCAGTGCCCCCAGCCCTTCGGCCCGGCGACCCTTCACGGTCACCGGTGCACCGGCCGCGTCGGTCAATCGCTGCTGCATCTCGGCCTTGCGTGGCGCCAGCTTGGGGGCCTCGCACACCACGGAGCAATCCACATTGCCGATCGCCCAGCCGGCGTCGCGCACCAGCCCCGCCGCGTGGCGCAGCAGCACGAGCGAGTCGGCGCCCTTCCACTGGGGGTCGGTGTCGGGGAAGTGCTCGCCGATGTCGCCGAGGCCGGCCGCCCCGAGCAGGGCGTCGGTGACGGCATGGGCGATGGCGTCGGCGTCGCTGTGGCCGTGCAGGCCGGGGTGACCGTCGAACACCACCCCGCCGAGCACGAGCGGGCGCGCCGGGTCGTCGCTGAAGCGGTGGATGTCGAACCCTTGGCCCACCCTCATGTCGCCCATCGCCGTGCCTTTCTCGTCCACCTGGTCACGTGCCCAGCGCAGATCGGCGGGATCGGTGATCTTCCGATTCTGGCTGTCTCCGTCCACCACCACCACCTTCGCTCCGGCCTGCTCCACGAGCGCGGCATCGTCGGTGGCCTCCTCGCCGCGTTCGTGGGCGGCGCGCAGCACCGACGCGCGGAACGCCTGGGGCGTCTGCACCGCGCGCAGCCCGTCTCGTGGGGGAGTGCCGATGACACCACCGGTGGGGTCGACCTGCTTGATCGTGTCGGCCACGGCGATGCCCGGGATCGCTGCATCGGCTCCCCCGGCGACGGCGGCGATCACCCGCTCGAACACCTCGGTGGACGCGAACGGGCGGGCCCCATCGTGCACACAGATGATCGTCGCCTCGGGCGGCACGGCGGCCAGGCCGGCGCGCACGCTCTCGCTGCGCGAGCCGCCGCCGGCCACGCCACCCTCGCGGGCCGCGTCGGCCGCGGGCACCACCACGACCACCCCGTCACCCGCAACGCGGGCCGCGGCGACGGACCAGTCGAGCACCCTGCGGTCGCCGAGCACCTCGTACTGCTTGGGCCCTCCGAAGCGCTGGCCGGAGCCACCGGCGACGACGATCGTCCACACGATCTCCTCCGCTGCGGCTGCTCGCTGTGTGGACACCCCGGCGAGGGTAGTACGGTCCTTGCTGCATGGCTCACGAAGAACTGCTCGCCCGCACCGATTTCTTCGGTGACGCACCCGTTGCCCTCGTGCGCGACCTCGCGGCACACGGCTCCGAGCTTCACCTCATCCGCGGTGACGTGATCTTCCGCGAGGGCGATGTCGCCGACTCGCTGTACCTCGTGATCAGCGGCCGCGTCGCGATCGCGATCGCCAACCCGATCGACCACCGCGAAACCGTCGTCGCGCTGATGGACGCCGGCGACCTGTTCGGCGAGATGTCGCTGCTCGACGAGGGGCCGCGCTCGGCGATGGCTCGCGCGCTCGAGCCGTCCACCGTGCTCGCCATCCCGTTCGATCCGGTGGTGCGCGCGTTCCGCAGCGACCCGGCCCTGTTGTGGGGCGTCACCCGCCTGCTCGCCCAGCGCCTGAGGGTGATGGACGAAGCGCTCGCCGACAGTGTGTTCCTCGACGTCACCGGCCGCACGGCCAAGCGCCTGCTCGAGCTGTCCGAGGGTGAGGACGAGTTCCTGCTGCCGATCACGCAGGAAGAACTCGCCGGCATGGTGGGTGCCTCGCGCGAGCGGGTGAACAAGGCGATCGCCAGCTTCATCCGCCTCGGCTGGGTCGATCAGCACGACCGTCGCTACGTGATCCTCAAGCGCGACGCGCTCGAACTGCGCGCCCGCTAGCCCCGCACTCCGGGCGAACGCGTTCAGGCGTCGCGCCGGCTCACGATCCACGCGCCCAGCGCGTTGAGCGCGAGCACGAACCCGCCGAAGTAGAGCCCGCCGGTGATGCGGCTCGGCTCGTCGTCGAGGTCGAGGATGAGCATGCGCAGCCCGGCCCGGAAGGGCATCCACGAGAGCGCGCTCTCGCTGCCGCTGATGGCACTGATGAGGCCACCCACGAGGCCCTCGCCCACCCACGGCCAGGCGATGATCAGGGTGACCGTGGCGGGGGTGCTGCGCACCGCCATGCCCAGCCCGAAGCCGGCGAGCGTCAACCCCACGGAGTAGAGCACCGCACCCACCAGCGCCGGCATCGCCGTGGGTGTCGCGCCGAGGTCGATCTGTGCGCCTTGACCCTCGGCGAGCGACGTGCCGACGAGGGTGCCGATCACCATGACGACGGCGCCCACCAGGCCGGTGGCGACCACACTGACGATCGCCTTGGCCTGCATCACCTTCATCCGGCTGGGCACCGCCGCGAACGTGGGGCGGATGGTGCCGAACGCGTACTCGCCGGTGATGCCGGCGGCGGCGATCACGCCGAACATGATCGCGGTGATGGCCGAGGTGCCGGTGAGGGTCTGCACCAGGCTGCGCGTGTCGTAGCCGTCGCTGTCGCCCTGGAAGCCGGCGGTGAGCAGGGTGACCACGAGGGGGAAGGCCAACCCGATGATGCCGAGCACCCAGTTCATGGTGACGGTGCGCAACTTGATCCACTCGGCGCGCAGCACACTGATCATGCGCCACCTCCCGGCGTGGCGGAGCGGTACTCCTGGGCGGCGGCGGTGACCTTCAAGAACGCGTCCTCCAGCGAGCCGGTCTGGGGTGACAACTCGTGGAGCACCACCGAGTTGTCCGCCGCCAGATCACCCACCTGGGCACAGGTGACCCCGCGCACCTCGAGCGTGACGTCGTCGGCAGCCGTCACCTCGGCACCGGCCGCGGCGAGCGCGGACGTGAGTGCGGCGACCTGAGGCGACCTCACCCGCACCCAACGGTCGGCGTGGCGTTCGATGAAGTCGGTGACCGTGCACTGCTCGATGAGGTGCCCCTGGCCGATCACGATGAGGTCGTCGGCCATCAGCGAGATCTCGGAGAGCTGGTGGCTGCTGACGAGCACGGCGCACCCCTGGCCGGCGAGGTGGGTGAGCACGTCGCGGATCCAGCGGATGCCTTCGGGGTCGAGCCCGTTGGCCGGCTCGTCGAGGATCACCATGCGCGGCTCTCCGAGCAGCACACCGGCGAGGCCGAGGCGCTGGCGCATGCCGAGCGAGTAGTTGCGCACGCGGGTGCCGGCGACGGAGGTGAGGCCCACCAGTTCGAGCACCTCATCCACCCGGCGGGTGGAGATGCCGTTGGTGGCGGCCATCCAGCGCAGGTGGTTGCGGCCACTGCGGCCGGGGTGCACATACCCCGCGTCGAGCAGGGCGCCCACCTCGTGCAGGGGCCGGGTCAGGGCGCGGTAGGGGCGACCGTCGAACAGGGTGCGGCCGGTGTCGGCCCGGTCGAGGCCGAGCATGCACCGCATCGTGGTGCTCTTGCCCGACCCGTTGGGGCCGAGGAAGCCGGTGACGACCCCGTCGCGGACGTCGAAGCCCAGGTGGTCGACGGCGACCTTGGCGCCGAAGCGCTTCGTGACGTCCTCGACCGTGATCATCGCCGTCAGCCGCTTGTGGGGATGTTGTCGACGAATGCGTTGGCGACGACGGTGAGGTCGGTGCCGTTCTCCGCGATCTCACGCAGCATCTGGTTGAGCTGGGCGGTGGTGAGGGCGCTGGCCACCCGATCGAGCGCGGCGGTGACCTCGGGCGTGGCCATCGTCGCGGACAGCAGCGCGATGCCGACGTTCATCGGCACCATGTACTGGTCGTCGTAGAGGATGGTGAGGTTCGCTTCGGTGATCGTCGGGTCGAGCGAGTCGATCGCGAAACAGTCGGCCGTGTCGGCCTCGACCGCGGCGACCACATCGGCCGACTCGATCGTGAGCGTCTCGGCGAACTCGGCGGCGTACACCTTCAGCAGCTGGGGCAGGCCCTCGGCCTCGTCGGCGATGAACGCGGCGGGGGCGGCGAAGCGGGTGCTCGGTGCCAGCGAGGCGAGGTCGGTGATGGTGTAGAGCTGGTAGGCCTCCTGGGCCTTCAAGTAGCTCTCGGTGCAAGCCACGACCGTGCGGTGCTCGGCGATCGTCGCCCCGTAGGCGAGCAGGGTGGGGTCGATGGAGGAGTTGATCGCCACCAGCTGTGCCGACACGGAGTGGGCGTTCGTGGGCGGGATCGTGGTGGTGGTGCTCTCGCCCGAGGTGGACGACGGGGCCTCACTGGTGGCGGGCGCGGTCGTGGCCGGAACGGTGGTGGTGGTCTCGCCGCCGGTCGTGCCGGGCACGGTGTTGCCCGACTCTGTGCTGTCGGGTGTGCTGCTGCCCGGCGTGCTGGTGGCGGGCACCGTCGTGGTGGTGGGGATGGTGATCGGCGCACGCGTGGTGGCGGTGATCGCCTCGGTGGTGGGGGTGGAGTCCGTGGGCGTGTCGGCGAGCACGAACTGCAGCAGGTCGCGGCTGAAGTCGGGGATCATCTGGAACTTGCCGTCGAGGATCGCCTGGGTGTACTGGGCGCGATCCATGTCGACGGGGTCCTTGCGCACCACGCGCACCCCCGCGTTCTCCATCGACCGGGCGTAGATCGCCGTCAGCAGGGCGCTGGTGGTGTCGCCGGCCACCGACGTGATCTCGACACTGGGGGCCAGGGCCAGGCTGGGACCGGTTTCTTCTTCGTTCTTGGTGCACGCGGCGACGGCGACTGCCGCCACCGCCAGGCCGATGGCGCCGACGCGCCGGGTGAGAGAGGGGTTCGTCCGCTTCATTGGGGTGCGAGCCTAGTGGGGGTCGGTCACGCCGCGTCGGTCGCCACCTCGGTCGCCGCCTCGGTCGCCGTGCCGGTCGTGGGGTGGTGGGCGACCTGTACCAGCCGGGTGCGGCCTCCTCCGACGAGCCACATCAGCCCCGGCCGGGCCGCGATCGGGGTGCGCCGCGGCAGGATCGCGCCGAGTAGGTCGCCGTCGAGTTCGCTCCCCCCGGTGGCCACCAGGCCCATCCGGCTGCGGCGCAGCACGCCGGTCCAGTGGCCGTACGCCTGGCGCAACCCGTCGGGCCGCGCCGCGGCGATCACCAGCACGTCGCTGCCGGCCGCGAGTGCGGCGAGGCGGCCGTCGGGGTCGTCCACCATCTCCGCGTCGTCCACCACCACCAGCGCCGGCCGCCCCGGTGGCAGCCCGGAGAGCGCGGCCACCAACGCGGAGTCGCGGCCCACCTCGTCGGCAGCCACCGCACCGCCGGGCAGCGGCCGCCGTGGCGTCACGACACCCACCCAACCGCCGGGGTACGCCTGCTGCCACTGGTTGGCGAGGTGCACGAGCGCGCCGGTGCGGCCGCTGCGCGAGTGTCCGGCGATGAGCAGATGGTCGCCCGCGTGCACCGTGAGCACTGCCGCGTCGCCGGTGCCGAAGTCGATGCCCACCGCCAGCTCGCAACGCCCCGCGCTCGCCGTCGCCGGAGGAAGTTCGCGCGCGGCGACGTGTGCGGGAACGGTGAGGATGCGTGGGGCGGGGGCCGGGTCGCGCCGCGACTCGGTGCCCGCCGGAAGCGCGGTCGGGAGCTCGATCGGGAGCGGGGCCACGAGTTGGGCGACGAGTCCGCTGCCGGCGATGACGGCCCTGCCGGGCAGTGGCGGCGGGGCAGCCGACGCGGCTACTCCGAGCAGGGCGGCGTCGTGCTCGTCGTGCAGGTGCAGCACCCAGCGCGTCGCGCAACGGGCGAGGAAGCCGGCCGGCACGGCCGCGGCATGCTCCACCCCGGCCACCACGGTGAGGCCGCAGCCCGCCGGCGCGGCGAGCACCTCGTCGAGTGCCTCGAACTCCTCGTTGGTGGCCGGGTCGTCGAGGGCGCGGCGGGTGGCATCGAGGCCGTCGATCACCACCACCGTCGGGCGCTGCTCGCGGTCGCCGCGGCTCTGCGCCACCAGTCGGTGCAGCAGGCGGGTGAGCCGCTCGCGCTCGTGCACGCGCACCACGGCGCCACAGCGTGGGTGGGCGGCCAACTCGTCGAGGGCCGTGTCGTCGCCCCGCCCGTCGATCACGTACACATCGGCGCCACACCCCGCGGCGGTGAGGGCCAGGGTGCGCAGTGTGCTGGTGACCCCGCTGCCCGCGCTGCCGGCGACGAGGACGTTCCCGTCGGCCGACGCCCAGCGCAGCGGTGTGGTGCGCTGATGGTCGGGATCGTCGACGAGGCCGATGGCCTGCGGCGGCACCTCGCTCGGGTCGAGCCGTGTGGGCAGGGGTGGTTGCCACGGGGCGTCGGGCAGCGCACATCCGGCGAGCCGCGCCGCCTCGCCGATCGAGCGCACCAGCGCTTCCAATGGTGAGCGTGCGCCGGGTGCCGGCGCGGTGCACCGGGCCGTCTGGAACGTGACATGGTCGTCGGCACCGAGGCGCAGCACGGCGCGGCCGGGCACCTGGCGGGGAAGGGTGGCGGGGGTGGTGACACCCACCACGTCGAGGGCGTCAGCGTTGTCCTGCAGGCGCAGCGCCAGCCTCAGGTTGGTGTTCGCCCGGATGTCGTCGCTGATCACCCCGTTGGGTCGCTGGGTGGCGAGCAGGAGGTGCACGCCCAGGCTGCGGCCGCGCTGGGCGACACCGACGAGCGCGTGCAGGAAGCCGGGCTGTTCGGCCACGAGCGCGGCGAACTCGTCGACCACCACCACCAGGCGGGGCAGGGTCACCCCTGGTGCCGCCGCGGCGAGCGCCGCCAGGTCGGCCACACCGTGATCGCGCAGGATTGCCTCGCGGCGGCGCAGTTCGGCGTGGAGGCTGCGCAGCGCACGGTCGGCGAGGTGGTCGTCGAGGTCGGTGATCACCCCCACCACGTGGGGCAGGGCACTGCACGCATCGAAGGTCGCCCCGCCCTTGTAGTCCACCAGTACCAGCGCGAGGTGCTCGGGGCTGGCGTTCGCGGCCATGCCCACCACGAGGGTGCGCAACAGTTCGCTCTTGCCCGCACCGGTGGTGCCGGCGATCAGGCCGTGCGGCCCGTCGCGCACCAGGTCGATGTCCACCACCCCATCGGCGGCCACCCCGATGAGGGCCCGCGGCGCAGGATCGGGCGCGGCAGCGGCCCACTCGGCGGCGATGGACGCTGCCGTCGGCAGCGAGCCGAGCAGGTCGGTGAGCGCGAGTGACCGTGGCATGGTGGCCGCGCCGGCGAGCGGGTCCTCCGGGTCGAGCAGGCCTCGCAGGGAGGCGACCGCTCGCCGCGCCGCGGCGGCGCCGAGTGCGGCGAGGCGCAGTGTGACGGGCAGCATCGTCGTGCGCGCATCCTCCACCCAGCGGGCCTCGGGGCCGTTGGTGGTGGTCACCACCGACGTGCAGAGGTGGGGCACGGCTGCGCTGTCGGGCACGACGACGATCAGCGCGTGGGCATCGGGGTCGACGAGCGCGCGGCGCAGTGGCGAGGTGCGCGCCGCGAGGAGGGCCGGCCGATCGGTGACGAGCAGGAGATGGCCGCGGTGGGCCTCCAGCTCGGCCAGCGTGGTGACCAGGTGGGCATCGCGCACGATCGCCGCGGAACCGTCGGGCAGTGTGGTGTGCGGCAGTCCCTCGATCCACATCCACGCGTCCGGGCGCTCGCTGACCACGACGATGCGCACGTCGGCGGGCCCGCACGAGGCGATCAACTGCACCACCAACGCGCGGGCGAGTGCCGCGGCCTGCGGCCCGCGCAGGGCCAGGCGGGCACCGGGGGCCAACGACACCGGCACGGCCAGGCCGCGCAGCGCGTCGCTGGCGAAGGGTGCGCGCAGGTCGCCCAACCCGGCGGCCACCGCGAACGCGTCGCCGTGTTCGGGCCGCCGCGCCCACAACCCCTCACCGTGTGCGCTGATCGTGGACAGGGCGGTCACCAGCGTGGGCACCGTCGCGGCATGGTGCCGGCGGAAGGCCTCCTGCGCGGCGACGCGCGCCGCCTCGAGCGCGGCGATGGCGGCAGCGTCGGCGCGCGCGGCCGTGTGCCGCCGTCGCACCGCCTGCACCTTCTGCGCGGCCCAGCCGGCGATGGCCACCGATGCACCGATCGCGCCGAACAGCAGGAACATCGGCTGGTGCATCACGAGAGCGATGCATCCGGCGCCGGCCAGACCGCCGAGCGCCGGCAGGAGGCCACCGTGGCGGGTGTCGTCCACCTCGCTCGGGCGTCGCTCGTCGATCTCCACCGGTTGCCAGTGGGGCACGGCCCGCGGCGCGCGCAGCAGCGCGTCGGCGTGCACATGGGCGGCCGCGGGCGGTGCCGGCAGTGGGCCGAAGGAGAGCAGGCTGCCGCCGACCTCCACCCACGCCCCGGGGGAGAGTGTGATGACACCGTCGCGGGCCGTGCCGTCGACCCTGATGGGCGCCTTCCCGGTGAGCTGGGTGAGGGTGAGCGTGCCGTCGTCGTGCACCTCGACGAGTGCATGGTGCGGTTCCAGCGCCGGGTCGTCGGCGCGCAGCACGGGCGCCGCCCTTCCCAGCAGGTGCCGCCCGTGGGCGATCGGTTGGCACGCCCCGGCGTCGGGGCCGGCGTGCCACGTGCACGCCCAGGCGGTGTGCCCGGGAGTACCCCCGGCGGCTGGGTCGAGCGTGGGCTGGTCGTGCGTCATACCCCTACTGGGGACAGTGAGATCGCCGAATCGGCAGCCGTGCGAGGAGATTTTCGGCGGAATTTCCCGCAACGGGGCCGCAGTGAGGGGCGCGGTGAGGGCGGCAGTGAGCGCCGCGGTGAGGGGTGGCCCGCACGATCCGCCCATGACCACGCTGCTTCCCCACACCAGCCGCACCACCACGAACCGGGCGGCCACCAACTCCTCGATCCACCCCCTGCTCGCCGCGCTCCAGCGCGAGTGGCGGATGACGGCCCACCGTCGTGCGGCGGTCCGCCAGGCGCACACCTGGGGTGTGCCGTGCGGGTTCGAGTCACTCGACCGCCTGGTGGCTGCCACCGGGTGGTACGCCACAGCCGACGAGCGCCATGCCGCCGGCCGCATCACCACCGTCGAGGTCGACGCGGTGATGGAGCGGTTGCTGGTCGCGGCGCGCACCGACGACCTCGCGGCCCGCGTCGTGCTGCAGCGTCTGCTGCCCGGGCTGGTGAGCCTGGCCCGCCGGTGGCAGCGCCGTTACGACGGAGATGCGCTGGCCGAGGTGATCGCGGCCGCGTGGCCGGTGATCCGCCAGTACCCCGTCGAGCGGCGGCCGCGGCACCTCGTGGCCAACTTGCTCAACGACTGCGAGTACCACGCCTACCGCCGCTCGGGCCGCCGCATGATGGTGCAGGTGCCGGTGGAGGAACGCCACCTCGATGCGGCCGACGACCGCGACCATGTCGAGCCGCTCCACGAGTTGTTCGCCGTCGCGTCGTGCGCCGGGTCGCTGAGCGCCCACGAGCGCCGCCTGCTCGGGCTGTTGCTGAGCGGCCGGTCGCTGGTGGAGGTGGCCGAGGCGCTGGAGGTGAGTGAGCGCTCGGTGCGCAACCACCGCGACCTCTTGGTGACAAGGATGCGCCAGGCCGTCGCCGCCTGAGACATCGAAGGGCCGTCGCCGCCTGAGACATCGAAGGGCCGTCGCCGCTTGAGACGGTCAGACGGGGTGTTCGAGGTACAGCGTCTCGAGGTGGGCCACCAGGGCAGGCACGCAGCGCTCGACGGTGTCGAACATCTCGCGGTAGGCCTTCGGTCCCAGGCCCCACGGGTCGGGCGTGTCCTCGTCGCCGGGCATCGCCCATGGGTCCCAGCGGCGCAGCAGTTGCACCTGCACGGGCTCGACCGTGCGGTACCAACTGGTGCGCAGGTCGACCCCACCGCGCAGGCGCTCGAGGTCGTCGACGTTCATGCGGTCCATCGCCACGATCAGGTCGAAAGTGGCGAAGTCGTCGGGGTGCAGCGTGCGCCCGAGATGGTCGACGCGGTAGCCGCGGTGGGCACCCTCGGCGGTGGCGAGGGCGTGGGGTGGCTGCCCGATGTGTGAACGCCCGGTTCCGGCCGAGTCGAATCGCGCGAACGCTCGCTTGGCCAACACCGCGTCGGCCACGGCATGGGCCGATGGTGAGCGGCAGTGGTTGCCGAGGCACACGAAGAGCACGCGCACCGGGGGCCGCTCGTCGCCGCTCACGCCGTCACCTCCGCTCGTCACTTCCGCTCGTCACTTCCGCTCACGCCGGCAAGTCTCGCTCATCTGCCGGGGTCGAAGCGCCGCAGGCGAAGGCTGTTGCTCACCACGAACACACTGCTGAACGCCATCGCCGCGCCGGCCACCACCGGCGACAGCTTCCACGACATCGCCAGCGGGATGGCCGCCACGTTGTAGGCGAACGCCCAGAACAGGTTGCCCTTGATCACGGCCAGGGTTCGCCGGCTGAGGTGGATCGCGTCGGCCGCGGCATGAAGGTCGGCGCGCACGAGGGTGAGGTCGCTGGCCTCGATCGCCACGTCGGTGCCGCTGCCCATGGCGATGCCGAGGTCGGCCTGGGCGAGGGCGGCCGCATCGTTGACGCCGTCGCCCACCATCGCCACCACGCGGCCTTCGGCCTGAAGGCGACGCACCTCGGCCACTTTGCCCTCGGGCAGCACGCCGGGGATCACGTCGTGTTCGTCGATGCCCACCTGCGCGGCCACCGCTCGCGCGGTCGCGGCGTTGTCGCCGGTGAGCAGGATCGGCCGCAGGCCCAGGCCACGGAGACGCTCGATCGCCGCGGCACTCGACGGCTTCACCTCGTCGGCGACGGCGATCGTGCCGAGCAGGCGCTCACCGTCGCGCACCGCCACCATCGTGCTCGCCGCGCCGTCTGTGTCTGTGGCGCTCCCCGCGCCACCCGTGTCTGTGGCGCTCCCCGCGCCGTCTGTGTCTGTGGCGCTCCCCGCGCCACCCGCGCCCGTGGCGATGAGGTCGTGGTCGGTGGCGCGGCCGACCGTGATGGTGTGCCCTTCCACTTCGCCGCTCGCGCCCACGCCGGCGAGCGCGGTGAATCCGTGCACGTCCGGCACGGTGAGGCCTTGGTCGCGGGCGGCGCGCACCACGGCCTTGGCGATCGGGTGCTCACTGGCGGCCTCCACCGCGGCGGCGAGGCGCAGGATTTCGCTGCGGCGGATGGAGTCGGCCGGGTGCACGCCGACGACGGCCATCGTGCCGGTCGTGACGGTGCCGGTCTTGTCGAGCGCGATCGTGTCGACGCGGCGGGTGCTCTCCAGGATCTCGGGCCCCTTGATGAGGATGCCCACCTGTGCCCCGCGCCCGGTGCCCACGAGCAGAGCGGTGGGGGTGGCCAGGCCGAGCGCACACGGGCAGGCGATGATGAGCACGGCGACGGCGGGCGACATGGCCTCGGCGAAGCTGTCGGTGCGCGCCAGCCAGAAGCCGAGCGTGGCGATCGCGAGGGTGATCACCACCGGCACGAAGACACCGGCGACGCGATCGGCGAGCCGCTGCACGGGGGCCTTGCCGCTCTGCGCGGCCTCCACCAGCCGGGCCATCTGGGCGAGCGCGGTGTCGGCGCCCACGCGGGTTGCCCTCACCACCAGGCGCCCGTTGGCGTTGATCGTCGCGCCGGTGACGCCGTCGCCCGGGGCGACCTCCACGGGCACGCTCTCGCCGGTGACGAGGCTCATGTCGACCGCGGAACTGCCGCGTTCCACCACCCCGTCGGTGGCGATGCGCTCACCGGGCCGCACGACGAACCGGTCGCCCACGCGCAGCGTCGAGGCCTCCACCTCGGTCTCGGTGCCGTCATCGGCGAGCAGGGTGGCCGTGGTGGCGCCGAGTGCGAGCAGCGCCTTGAGCGCGCCGCCGGCGCGGCGCTTGGCGCGGGCCTCGAACCACCGGCCGGCGAGGATCAGCGCCACCGTCGTGCTGGCCACCTCCAGGTACAGGTGGTGGGTCTCGCCGCGGCGGGGCACGAGGGCCATCGACATCTCCACCCCGAGGTCGCCGGCGTGGGTGGCGAACAGGGCGTACACGCTCCAGCCGTAGGCGGCGATCACCCCCACCGACACGAGCGTGTCCATGCTCGCCTCGGCCTGCCCGAGGTTGCGCCATGCGGCGTGGTGGAACGGGTAGGCCGACCACACCGCGACCGGGGTGGCGAGCACGAGCGCGACCCATTGCCAGCCGCGGAACTGGAGTGCGGGCACCATCGAGAGCACGAGCACCGGCAGGCCGGCGGCGAGGGCGACGATCAGCCGCCGTTGCAGGTCGGCGATGCGGGCCAGCCCGCGATCCTCGGCGTCGTCACTCGCCGGTGAGGGCACCGCCGCGCCGTAGCCGATCGACTCGACGGTGGTGATCATCCGCCCCGCGTCGGCCAGCGCCGGGTCGAAGGTGATGGCCGCCCGCTCGGTGGCGTAGTTCACCGTCGCCGTCACCCCGTCGAGCTTGTTGAGCTTCTTCTCAATCCGCATCGCGCACGCCGCGCACGTCATCCCGGTGAGCTCGAGGTCGACGTGGTCGAGGTGCCCCGCGGGTTGGGTGTGTTCGGTGTCGGTGCTCACGGCTGAGTCCCCTCGTGGGTGTCGTGGTCCTGGTGGACGGGCGCGGGGGCGTCGTCGTCGGTGGCTGCCCCGATCGCGTATGCCCCGCCGAACGCGGTGGCGAGCACGAGGGTGAAGACAGCGAGGCGGACGGCGACGCGGTTCATAGCAGCGGCCCGGGCGCCGTCAGCCCACGACCTCGAAGCCGGCCTCGTCGACCGCGGCGACGATCGACGCGCGGTCGAGCGCGTCGCCGTTGACGGTGACGAGCTTGGTGCCGAGGTCGACGGCGACCGATGCGACGCCGGCCACCTTGCCGACCTCGCCCTCGACCGACATCTTGCAGTGGCCGCAGGTCATGCCGGGCACGTGGAAGGTGAGTTCGCTCATTTGGGGGTTCGCTTTCTGGTTCAGGCCCTCAGGAGGCGTTCGACCGCCTTGGTGGCTTCGTGGACGAGTTCGTCGGTGCGGGCATCGTGCCCGGCGGCCGCCCCGGCCACGCAGTGCCCGAGGTGCCCTTCCAGCAACTGCAGGCCGACGCCCTGCAGCGCCTTGGTGACGGCTGCCACCTGGGTGAGCACGTCGATGCAGTAGGTGTCGTCGTCGATCATGCGCTGCAACCCACGCACCTGGCCTTCGATGCGGCGCAGGCGGGTGAGCAGTTGCTGCTTGTCGTCGGAGTACCCAGGCGTTCCGTGCACATGATCACCATACCCCCATGGGGTATATGGCGCAACCACCTGGATCGGCGTCAGCCGCCGCGCCCGAACACCGGCGGGCGCTTCTGCAGGAAGGCCGCGATGCCTTCTTGAGCATCGGGGGTGACCGCAGCCCTGGCCATCACCTCGACGGCGTGGCGGTACGCCGCGGCCTGGTCGAGGCCGATCTGCTCGTAGAACGTGCGCTTGCCGGCGGCCTTGCTGAACGCGCTGCCGCGGGTGGCGCGGCGCAGCAGGTCGGCCGTCGCCGCCTCCAGCTCGGCGTCGGGCACGGCGTGGTTGATGAGGCCCCACTCCGCCGCAGTGGCCGCGCTGATCGGGTCGCCGGTGAGCGCCATCTCCATGGCCCGCTTGCGGCCCACGTTGCGGGCGACGGCCACGAGCGGGGTGTGGCAGAAGAGGCCACCCTTGCCGCCGGGGATGGCGAACGAGGCCGACTCGGCCGCGACGGCGAGATCACAGGTGGCCACGAGCTGGCACCCGGCCGCGGTGGCGAGGGCGTGCACGCGGGCGATCACCACCTGGGGCAGGGCCTGCACCGTGTCCATCATCTCCGTGCACACCTCGAACAGGTGGCGGGCGGTGTCGAAGTCGGCCCCGGCCATGTCGGCGAAGTTGTGCCCGGCGGAGAACACCGGCCCGTTCGCGGCGAGGATGATCCCGGTGGCGTCACTGGCCCCCACCTCGCGCAACACGTCGGTGAGTTCCACCATCACGTCGAGGGCGAGCGCGTTGCGCTTCTCCGGCCGGTCGAGGGTGATGGTGGTGACCGGGCCGTCGGTGACGACGAGGACGTGCTGCAGCGCCATCGCGTCAGTCTCGCGCCGTGCCGCTCACCTGGCGCTCACCTGCCGCTCACCGTTTTGCGCTGTGCCCCCCCAGGGGCTCGAACCCTGAACCAATGGATTAAAAGTCCACTGCTCTTCCATTGAGCTAGAGGGGCCTGTCTGTCCAGGCAGGCTATCCATCGCGTGGCGCGCCTGTACCGGCTCGTGCACCGTGGTGGTGTGGCGGGCCGGTGTGCCCGGGTTCGGGTTGGGGCGTCAGGCCGCCGCCTGGGTTCGTGGTCGGGTCGTGGGTTTGGGTGGGCAGTGGATGATGGTGCCGTCGATCAGCTTGAGGCGCAGGTTGTTGGCGTTGCCCAACACGGTGACGCCGGGGCGGTGTTTCTCGGTGTGGTGGTGGCGGCAGAACAGTGCGAGGTTGTCGATGTTCGTCAGTCCGCTGTTTTCCCAGGGGGTGAGGTGGTCGGCGTCGC
>WBZL01000893.1_pt1 | contig 33018 bp, 27 predicted proteins | sample 5204291 | NCBI WGS metagenome assembly WBZL01 (sample SAMN12344345, study PRJNA552823) | activated sludge metagenome | biome: Activated sludge suspended growth; feature: Nitrification reactor; material: Wastewater; isolation source: activated sludge from nitrification reactor of wastewater...
GAAACAGGTAAGATCAAACTTGCATAAAAGCAAGAAGGCAAGTTACGTCCAATTCTAAATTCCAACCGAAAACTCCATTACCCGATACTTTTCAAAATGAGAACGACATTGTTTTGAGACAACCTCCAGGGAGGGGGAATTGGTGGGCTGAATGAAAGTTATCATCGTCTTCGCAGAGTCTCTCGGTGCATTTCCGAGGACTCTGCGAGTAAAGAATTGCTCACACTCTAAGAAGCAGAGTTACATTTAAAAATACCTTTCCCTGAATTTCTTTAGCCAGACTTTCACATCATCATCTAACTCAATTTCATCAAACGCAGACAAAAGTTTATCTAACGGCATATCAACAAATGTCTTATCACCCGGTTTGAGAAAACTCCTGTACATATTTACATTTGCCTCACACTCGGCATCTTCCGGATGCCTCACTAGTACTAAGCAACCTTCCGAGTGAGTTGAGTATTCATGTTTAATGATCGAGTAAGCGAGCAGATGATCTCTCCAGAGCTGATTCCAGCGAATGTCCGAGAGTTTATCCCATGACTCTCTCTTCCATGGAGAGCCGGGAGTTTCAACAAGTTCGCGGTAAAATGAAGTATCATAAACTTTCTGCGAGAATGCCTCTGTATATTTCACTTCGACTCCGATTATTCCGTGATCCGCATCTTCTGTAAAATATTCAAAGTAAACATCGAAGGCCGTTTTGTCATTCAGATATTCGCTTGCGGGCTGAGGTGCATATTCGAACTCCACTTTGATCACTTCATCAATCACATCCGGAAAGTGTTTCTTCCAGAAAGCAGTAGCAAGCTTAAGGTCATTCTTCATGAGTCCGAAAAGATTAAAGCACAGTGGCTGGCTTGAGAGCATGTTCCTGTAAAGGCGGAAGTCATCAATCGCTCCGTGGCCTTGCCTGACTCTTTCCATCACAACTTCAAATATCTTTGGTGAGAGAAAGTTCGCGCCTTCGTTCGCATCACTTTCTGAGAGCATGTTTCCATAATAATTGGTGCTATTTTTAGTCGGGCCGGTACCATACGGAAGCTTCAGCACATTTGCCCTGTACTCGCTTTGTCTGAGCCGCATCCTCTTGGTGAATGTCTTGTCGCCTGAGTATTGCGGTCCTAAGCCGGAATCAGCTTCTTCAAAGGAAATGATCTTTGGATTGTGAGATACGATCACACCCGGTTCAAGAGATCTCTCATATTCATCTTTTGCAGAAGCAGCTTTCTGCCACTTCGAGCCGCGGCTCCCACACTTCCCAATTTCAATCAGCATCTTCTTTCCTGAAGAATCATAAAGCCGTTGCAAATACTTCCCGATGAAAGCATGATATTGCAAGTGTTTGTGGAGTCCTGCATTGGCTTTGATAACATCCGGATCTTCCGACACATCCTTTGTACAGAATGTTTCCGGGAGTTGAGAGATGGCATCCAGTATTGAGGAGCGATTGATTGAGTCAGAGATTTTTGCTGCCATGGATTAATTGTATTTTAAAAAAATAATTTGATAAACATTTCGAACCGGAAATTGTCTTTGGCTCATTTGAAGTTCTTTCAGAACTTTCACAAGTACTAATTTAGTGATTCACATCGGAAGCGGAAGAGTCTTCAAAAAATTGGCAAAATGTTATTCTTCTGACGGTTTGACTGTTTGTATCTTCACTCTCCCCGTGAAAACAATTCATCTTCATTTCTGAATGCCTTGAATTCAAGAGCGTTTCCGCTGGGATCGCACACAAACATTGTCAGCTGTTCACCCGGAGAGCCCGGATATCTTACGCAAGGCCTGATGATGAATTCAGCGCCGCTGTCTTCCAGCCTTCTTTGCACGGCTTCGAAATCCTCCCGGGAAAGAATGCATCCGAAATGAGGTATAGGTACCTTTACACCATCAACTTCACCGCAATAATCTGCCGGAGGAATGCTGTCGCTTACATGAGCCGAAAGCTGATTCCCGTAGAAGTCAAAATCTATCCAGGTCTTAGCTGACCTGCCCTCCGTGCATCCAAGCAAGCCGACATAGAATGATCTTGTTGATTCTATGTCATTCACTTTGAATGCATAGTGAAATGGTCTCATTGCCGGTGAGAGATTATCTTAATGAAAATATTTTGCGCCTCTAACATTTTGCGCTTCATTTATTCTTCTTTCCGGATGCCGGAACAAGCATCAATCCGATCTGCTGAACAAGATCAAGATGATCAGCCGCATGCTGATGCTTAATGCACTTGCCGTTCCTGAAACTGTACAGGTCCATTCCCGGAACGCTGATCTTTTTTCCGAGGGCCTCCTGGCTAAAAAAGCTTTTCCCTGTGTGCGTTCCCGTATATTCCACCTCGCACACAACTTTGTCATCAAAAGCCACGATGTCCTTAATTACAACTTTGAAATCCGGGAACACTTCTCTTGTTGATTCGATATTCATTATGTAATTCTCAAAAGAAAAGTCTTCGCCATGTTTTGCCTTCGGATGATAGAACTCCTCAACCGCACGAAGATCTCCCTTGCTCCACGCTCTCCTCAGGAAGTTTCTTACTTTTCTAATGTTCTCTTTTTGAGCTGAATTATTTTTGGTCGTCATTATTTTCTTTGGTTGTTTCCGTTTTACGAAATTCTTTGAGCTGCATTCAGTTTGCTTGACAGTAGCTGATGCCGGTCTTCTAACTACGATAGCAATTTGAAAAGATTGCTGCCCAACGAATCTTCACGTTATAAGACTATTGTAACGGCGATGCCACTCCAATGAAGAACAACGCATTGTTATCAACAATGCTGAAATCAGTTGCATCTACCAAGCCGCTTCCATCAAGATCTTCGGGCAGACGCAAACCGACTTCGAAATTGAATGCTGCATTAGCTATACGCAGAAAATCAGTGCCTTCAATGAATCCGCTTTGGTTCACATCTCCGCTGTAGAAACAATACTTCCCGGCACGAAGCTTCATGTTGTTGCCGTACGCCTGCGTTACCGCTGAAGTAAAGTCGTAATTGTTCTGAACAAATGTTGACAACATTTCTCCTCCTGCTTTGCTCCAGGTCTCTATACTGTTAAGATGCTTCACAACAATATAGTAAGTTCCGGGTGTAGCATAGACAAATTTGAAATTGCCGATGAGCGTATTGCTGTCAACCGGAGCAAATGCAGAATCAACTATATCATACGGAGCATAGTTGTTGCGCAAATAGACTTTGAAAGTGTCCGTCCTTGTCATTTTACCAGGTATCGGATTCAGCATTGCCTGAACGGCACACTTTATGTTCAAATAAATGGAATACTTTGGAGTAAATGATCTCACTTCAGAAACTGCCACATAATTGTTCAGAGAGTCTTTTCCCAGAACTTGCCAGTAATGCATTTCATCCAATTGAAACATCAGGTCAACTATTCTGATAGTATCAGTAATCAGGGAATCTCTGAAAATCGGATTCGTCATCTGTGCATTGGTTGCAAGCTGAAGTACATAATTCTTAACATTTGCCAACTTCCTCCATTTGAATGATACGGGCTGTTGTGCAAAGACAACGCCGTTTACCGGTAGAGCCAAATTCACAACTTCAAATTTCGGTTTGAATGTCCTCATTTCTGATATTCCAAAAGGAACTCCAAGAGAATTAAAAGCAATCACTCTCCAGTGAAATTCAGAGCTGTCTTCTGAAACCGGGAAATTTAATGTCACAGATGTATCAGTTTGTACAGTGTCTATAATTGAAATTGTTGAGCTTGTAAGCTGTAACTCATAGAAGGTAGCGCCGTCAATTTTACCCCAAACAAAGGCAATTGGTTGCTGGTAAATGCCCCCATCGTCCATTGGATAATGCAACGGCACACTAGTCCATGCCGGGAATGGATTGTTTGGGATGCTGATTGAATGAGTATTTGGAGTTGATATATCTGTACCTGTTGTACCAACATATGCAAATATCTTCGTGAAAGGACTTGGTAAAGCGTTTCTCCACGCAAGATTTAGTGCTTCATTTGCAAAAAAGTATGAAGTAGTAGTAAATTTGAGACGAACAATCTTAACCTGTATATTAGGTGGCATTTGATATCCATTGCCCGCACCCGGGAAAGTATTTACTGCCAACCTGAGCTGTCCCGGAGTTGTAGTTGTGTAAACCGTAGGATTCCTTGGTCTCATATTTACCGGCAGATCAGAATCCACAATGCTCATTGTCATAGTACCACCATTTGCAATACCCTTATTGAAGTCAAAGAAATAAGTTCCACCGGCATATTCAAAATTTGGTACTACTCCCGAATTCGTCCAGGTCATGTCAATATCAAATTCAAATGAATTGTTTAAGTCTGATCTGTCATTGACATCCAATGTATATGTGGGATTCTGTGAAAAAGATAAATCTGAAATTAGAATCAGGAGTACAAAGAAGTGTATGTTTATCTTCATTTGAGTTTACTTATGATTTAGAATGAATTTGCGATCTTAAGTACTTCCTACATCAATAAAGACTTATATCACCATAGTTTGTTGTCAGTTGCGCTTATATTCCTCTTTTTCAACAAACCAAAAATAAAGATTTTCTATCTATCTTTTAAGTTCAAAGACTCCAAGGGTCTCATTATTAGCGAGTTTCACGCCAATCTAATTTATCCCACTCTTTAGGACAAACAATAATCTCACCTGTTTTCTTATTCTCAACAATCCTGGGGAAGAGGCTGTCGCGGAGAATACTCTCAGTGATAATATGATTATGATCACAATGCTTTGACAATTCGCTTTCTTCAACTCCGGGGGGAAGCATTATCTGAATCTGCTTTGTTTCTGAATTCTCCTTTACAAGATTTATGGCAGAAATCAGGTCAGTATCGGCACTTAGAATAATGAACTTTTCGATCCCCCGGCTGAATGCGAGATATGCAAGATATGCACCTAATCCAACGTCAGTCTGTTTTTCCTTTTGCAGCAGAAATGTTTTCTTGCAGTGAGGGCATTGAAATTCTCTGTTTCTGAATGCTCCGTAATGCACAAAGACTCCGTATGCTTCTTCTGCTTTGATGAGTGTCAAATGCCTCTTCAGCTTACCCTTGTATTTTTCCTCATTCTTTCTGAATGCGAAGTGATCCTCATAATTAACAGTCGTAAAGTAATGGATCTCCGTTATGTCCCTGCTGTTAACATAGTGTCTGAAAAATCTCGAAAAATTCAGCCATTTGTACTTTGCATATCTCCTGTTGTCCATGTGATGGTAAAGATTGAAGCCGTCTATTAATACTGCAACTCTCATTACACAGTAAGTTTGATTGTTAATATTGTGTTTCTCCTGCTCTCACTTAAACAATACTTCTTGTGAGTTTTTCCGGCCCTTTGCAGTGCTCCGAGTGAAACGACGAGTCACCATTAGACACAACAACTGTTTTCAAACTTTGCTCTCTTAATTTAAGTTGTTGGAGACCCGGAGCAAATTCGCAAATACCCTCCCCCCTTATCAAAGGGGGGCCGGGGGGGTTGTCTAATTTGCGTTACGTCAATTTGAAACTAATGAACCTTCTGCTATAATGCATTCAGACTCAACAAACTGTAATCACTTTACAAGAAGCATCTTCTTTGTTTGCACAAATTTACCTGAACTCATTCTATAGAAATATACTCCACTTGAGATATTCGAACCACTGTAGTTCAATGTATAAAATCCAGCCTGTATGAATTCATTAACCGGCTTGCTGACTTCCCTTCCGCTCAAGTCATATACTACTAAATTCACAATCCCATCGACTGGAATCTCATAATCAATCTTCGTTGAAGGATTAAACGGATTGGGATAATTCTGTGACATTGCAAACTCTGATGGAATGCCAATTAGTACATCTTCAGTTAGATTGAAATATTCAAAATGTCCATTATAATCAATTTGTTTCAGCCGGTAATTGTATTTCCCTGTCTGCACCTTCTCTGAAAATGAATATGACTTCATCTCAGTAGTTGTTCCACTTCCCTCAACAAATCCAACTTCAATCCAATCATCAGAATTCGATTTCTTCCTTTCGATTCTGAATCCGTGATTATTGATTTCTTCAACAGTTGTCCAAGATAGCTTTATGATGTTTCGGTTCACGGTGGATGTGAATGCTGCCATCTCGACAGGCCACCAATCCAGACCAACAGAATGAGTTGTAGGAGTTGATATGTCCGTATTTGTAGTGCCTACGTATGCAAAGATTTTTGTGAATGGATTAGTTGGTCCATTTCTCCAATATACTGGGAAGGAATAGCCTTCAATGAGTGATGCTGCACTCGTTTGAATCTTCATTCTCACAATTTCAACCGGAACAAATGCGGGCATCATGAATCCATTCCCAGCTCCCGGGAAAGTGTTCACTGCCCATCTCAGCTGCCACGGATATGAACCGGTGTAAACAGTAGGATTTCTTGGATGCATATTTAGTGGCAGGTCTGAGCTTAATTTACTCATGCTTAGTGTACCTCCATTGGCAACAACTGGATCAATATCCATAAAGTATTGACCACCGGCATATTCAAAGTGTGATACTGTACCGCTATTTGACCAAGTCAGTTGGAATTCAAAATCATAATGATTCGGTTCATTAGGATCCCAAAAACCATTTGTTGCTGCAAGCTGATATGTTGGAACTTGAGCAAATCCATTCATTGTGAAAACCAGAAAGCAGAAAACTGATTTTAATATATGATTCATGGCTTATGACAATTTAAGTTTGAAGATATCTTCTTTTCACACAGCTTAGTCTCCATGCCTTTCAAGACCATCGTCTTCGCTGAGTCACTCGGCGTTTCTCCGAGGACTCTGCGCGTTCTGAACTTTCACACACTCATAATGCAAAATCCCTTTTGTCCTTGGCAAAGCGGCATTAACATCGGGAAATTGATCCTTGAGAAAAAAATGAATCTCCTTCATTTGACATAGTGTAAATTGCTATTGAATGTCTTTGTTCAAGGTGTGATTACTTCCCTGCTTCTGTTGTTATCACAAATTGACATATCAACAGCATCCGTAAAGCCGTCACCATTAAGATCTGACGGCAAGAATCTTCCGGATGCAAATGAAAATGCATCATTGTCAACGATGATCAAATCGGAACCATCTATAAATCCATCCTGAAATATATCTCCGGAAATGATACAATATTTGTTACCCTTGTATTTTAGGTTGTTTCCATATGCTTGAGACATGGAACTCGTGAAGTCGTAATTGTAAACAGAACCATTTGCAACCAATATCTCTCCTCCAGCTTTGCTCCATGTTTCGATTGATTGAAAATGGTTAATAGACAAATAGTATGTCCCGGTGGAAGCATTGGCAAAATTTAGCATTGCTGTAAACGTTACGCTATCCATTATGCCAATAGCACTGTCCACTTTCAGATAAGGAAAGTAGCTTTGTCTGAGAAAGGCAGTAATAGTGTCTCTTCTTGATTCCAGATTAAACAAAGGAAAATACAATCCTTCAAGCAAACACTTCAGATTTATATTAATACCGGAGAATGTCGGACCAATCAATGAAGTTCTAATCGCTTGCTGTATATGACTATTAGATGAAATACTTCCATTGACATGATAGATAAATACGTTTAGATGACAATTGTTGATATTCTCAACTTGTGGAAAATCTGGAACAACATAGTTTATACTCCTTGTGATAGTCGTCCCCATAGTCCATGTGCCCGAGCTCAACAATTCCCCTGCATCACCGTTCATCATACTTTTTACTACATACTTATGATCATAAGATGAACTTCCAAGGCACGAGGAGTTTCCTGTCTGTGAATATATCAAATTGTTTTCTGTCAGTACAAAGTTAATATTAAACTGGCCAGAAATGTTGGTTAAGGCTGTGGCTCTTACAATTGCAGAAAAGGTCCTGGTATTTGGGTCATAGCTCTTGTTTGTCACTTCAAGACTTATGCTTGGTTGAATATTTGTTGATTGACTTGCAGCCTCGTTGTACCAGGCACTTCTGGAGACTACTCCTGACCTTCTTCCTAAAACACCTGTCGGATATGCGCTGAATCCAAATAGTCCCCTTATCCCGGCCGAATAATTCTGCCATGGATCACTTCCTGCACCATGATAAGCTAGTACTACTGTATTGGGATAATCTCTCATGATCTGATCTATAATCTCGTGACCGCAAGGACACCATTGACACCACGTTCCAGTGCAATACTCGAGTACAACGTTGTTTGTTTGAGAGAAAATAGAATTCGAGCCAAATAGCATTACCGCAAGCGTGATTATGAGTAGGATTAATTTGCTCATCTTTTGATGAATTTAAGATTAGAAATCCAGTGAAATAACAGAGTCTGAAAAGAATTTAAGCTATATCTGTTTCATGTTTAACTTAAATCAAATAATTGATCTGGAGTTAACGTCCCTTTTTCTCGAGAGTCCACCTAATTTTATGCAATTTATTCTCAACATTTTTTTCAGTGGAGACTCAACTTTGCTTTAGAACACTATTGACATTCCGCACTTCCATTAAGAATTTCAGCTAACTATCGTCATTGAGACTTCACTTCCCCCTCATCCGCATATGGCCTCTCAAGTATTATCAATCTTCTCGCATTATTGTCTATCATCGCAAGATCATCTATGTCAACTATCCTGTCGCCGTTGAGATCAGTCACAACATCACCCGTAAGAAAGATGTATGAATCATTATCTACATACAACATGTCAGAAGCATCAATGATGAAATCCTGATTTACATTTCCCGTAAAGATGCACCATTTGGATCCGACAAGCTTCATGTTGCTTCCGTATGCCTGTGTTTGGGCTGTGGTAAAGTCATAATTGTATGTAGCGCCAACAGTAAGATTTTCCCCGCCGGGCCTGCTCCAAGTCTCCATACTGTTCTTGTGCCTTACAACAATGTAGTATGTTCCGGTTGCAACATTCCTGAATGACGCACCTGCTGTTAATGTTACAGAGTCGAGAACTTTCCTGGCAGAATCAACTTGCTGAAACGGAGCTGTGGCTCTTCTCAGGATAATAGTTACAGTGTCTCGCTTAATATGCCTGTTGAGAATTGTTCTGTAAAGTCCTTCGATTGCAACCTTCACATTTACATTTACCAACAGTCCTGAACTGTCAATCGAATGTGTTGATGGTGAAGAGATGTTAGTGTTGATCCCGGCAACGTATGCAAAGATCTTCGTGAATGGATCCGGTAAAGCGCTTCTCCACTGAAAAGCTGGTGCAACGCTTGCAAAAGATGCAGCAGTTGTTGCAAGTCTCATCCTCACTATCTTTGTACCCGGTGTTCCGTTATTCGTCATGATGAATCCGAAGCCCGGTCCCGGAAAAGTATTTGCCGCCAGCCGCAATTGTGAACCGGATACTTGCGGATTCCTCGGCTGCATATTAGACGGAAGATCCGAGCCGATTATTGTGTAGCTTAGCGTTCCGCCATTGGCAATGTTCGGCTCGAAGTTTAAAAAGTATTGTCCGCCCGAGTATTCAAATGCCGTAGGATTGTTTGTATGCCTCATGTAAACATCAAACTCCATTGTGTTCAATGAAGCGTATGTGAAATTCTTAGCGGTAAGCTCATAGGTTGGTGATTGAGAATATGTCCTGCCGCCAAGCAAGACAAGAACCGAAATAAATAATACGGTAAAACTCTTCTTCATTTTATTTGCTCCTGTTATTTGATTTTTGCTCAATTTGAAATAATGATTCTGTCGTTCATGGATTTACAATTGTTTTCTTACTGCCTGTAAACATGTCACCAACATCTTTTGAGATGTTACTGTTGAAATTCCTTGTTCGAAATGTGAGATCACCAGCAGGTAACAGTGAACCGCCCGGCCATTGAACAATTCTTAACGCTCTTGCATTCTTCTCGCAAATTGCCAGGTCCTCGATATCAACGATTTGATCTCCGTTTAGATTAGTGATGTTTGTTCCCGGAGCATAGTTGTACACATCATTATCAACATAGATCAGATCTTCCGCATCAATGATATCATCGCCGTTAATATTACCGGAGTAGATACAATAAGTGTTTCCTTTCAGTATTAGATTATTGCCATACGCCTGCGAAGCAGAAGAAGTAAAGTCGTAGAAATAATTTCCGTTACCCAATGGCTCGCCGCCCGGCTTGCTCCATGTTTCAAGGGAGTTGCGGTGTTTGATGACGATGTAGTAGTTGCCGGGGGTTAATGCTGTGACTTTTGTTGCGGTTAAAGTTACTGAATCAAGCATTGATGTGCCTGAATCTAAAATTTGATAAGGAGGAGCAGAATCCCTAATAAATATCTTCACTGAATCCTTGCGAAGATGAACATTGTTCATTGCCAAGCCTTCAATTCCTATTTTCGTGGTAATCGTGTATGGGACATTTACAAAAAACCCGGGGATAGAAATCGAGTGCGTGAGAGGTGTAGAGATATCAGTGTTTGTAGTTCCTACGTATGCAAAGATCTTTGTAAAAGGATTTGGTAATGCATTTCTCCAATTCAAGTTTATTGGAACATTTGCAAATGAGGTCGATGTTGTTGTAAGCCTCATTCGGTATATTTTAATAGCAGTATTCGAAGGCATATTGAATCCACTACCAGCGCCAGGGAAAGTATTGACTGCCAGTCTTAGTTGATATGTACCAGGTGGACCCGTAGTTACTGTATTTAGAAATATGCTTGGACCCCTTGGCCTCATGTTTGAAGGCAGATCAGAACTTTGCGGAATATATGATAGAGTTCCTCCATTCTTAATTGCTGTATCAATGTTGAAAAAGTATTGACCTCCGGCATACTCAAAATTTGAAGCTACTCCTGAATTAGTCCAAGTCATTTCTATATCAAACTCGAATATATTGGGTGCAACCAATGCACCGTCATTGACATCAAGAATATAAGTTGGATTCTGTGAATGTGCACTTGAACGAATCAAAAGAACAACCGCAATGGTAAGAAAGATTGTTGTTTTCATGTTGATTAACAATAAAGTTGATTACTTAAGGATTAACTAACATCATTTGTCTCTGAACTTTATCAAGTGCGTTTGGTCTTTCCACTACTCTTATCGCTCGTGCATTATTATCGCATATCGCCATATCATCTATGTCCACAATTTGATCTCCATTTAGATTTGCAATGTTATTGCCGGAGGCATAATTGTAAACAGCATTATCCATTATCAGCATATCATCTGCATCAATCACATTATCGTCGTTCAGATTGCCGGAGTAAATACAATACAATCCATTCTTCAATACAAGATTATTTCCGTAAGCTTGAGATGCCGAAGAAGTGAAGTCATAAAAGTAGTCTCCACTGCCAAGTGGCTCACCGCCCGGCTTGCTCCATGTTTCAAGGGAGTTGCGGTGTTTGATGACGATGTAGTAGTTGCCCGGAGATACATTGGTAATGAAAGTGGTTGTAAGACTCAATGAGTCAAGAATCACCCTTTCTGTATCAAGTTCGGGATATGGTGCGACTGAACTTCTGATCTGAATCAGAGCTGTATCTCTTCTCAAATGTTGATTGTTGTTGCATAGTCCTTCAATTCCGAACTTCACTGAAAGAGTTGTGGCTGACGATGGTGGAAAGTCCATTGGAAATTGGAATCTTCTGGGAGGGTTTGTTAGATCAGTATTTGTTGTGCCCACATAGGCAAGAACTTTCGTGAAGGGATTTGGTAAACTGTCCCTCCATTGTATTCCAAAATTCTCAATTTGATAGAAGCCGGCGGCACTTGTAGAAAGACGCATTCTGATTATTTTAACAGGTATGTTTGGCGGCATTTGATAACCGTTTCCGGGTCCGGGAAAAGAATTCACCGCAAGCCTTAACTGAGCAGGAGTTGAAAGCGTATAAGCAGACGGACTTCTTGGACGCATGTTTGGCGGTAGATCAGAAGTATCCAGAGCAAAGATGTATTGAAAAGTACCTCCATTTGCAATTGCCGCATTGAAGTTGAAGAAATATTGACCACCAGCATATTCAAAGTTGGGTGCAACTCCGGGGTTGGTCCATTTAAGCGTGATATCGAACTCAATTGCATTTGTTATCTGATTCAGCGGTGTGAAGTTAGTGGCGCGTAATTCAAAAGTTGGATTCTGTGAGTATGAATTTCTGAACAATGACAAAAGAATTATGGCAACAGTAATAATAGTTTTTCTCATGGATCATCGAATTTAGTTTGTTGCTTTCATGGATTGAGAATAGTCTTACTCTCATTGAAAACCTGCGTGCTCACGGGTCTTTCCACGACCCTTATCGCTCTTGCATTATTATCACATTTCGCCATGTCTTCGAAAGACGATTGAAATCATAACAATCATACATTATATATCAAAAAGTAATCGACATATGATCATTCTGAAACTTACCTATCAATGCGTTATAAAGAAATGAACAGCTCTCTCACTATAGACTTTCAAACTTCACGGCCTCTCCACCCCAATCCATCTTCTCACATTGTTGTCTATCATTCCCAAATCATCAATATCAACGAAGTTGTCACCATTCAAATCAGTAGGTACATACCCTGTTCGGAATACAAATATATCATTGTCAACATTCATCATATCCAGCGCATCTATGAATCCACTTTGTGTGACATCGCCGGTGTAAATGCACCACTTTGTGCCAATAAGCTTGAGGTTGTTTCCGTATGCCTGACTCTGAGATGAGGTGAAGTCATATGTATAATTCACACCGGGATACAGTTGCTCTCCACCAGGTTTGCTCCACGTTTCAATGCTATTCCTATGTCTGACGACGATATAGTAACTGCCTTGAGGAACGCTCCCAAAAATGCTTTGAGTACTTAGAGTTGCAGAATCAACTAGGCTTTTAATACTATCCAATACTCCAAAAGGAGAAACTGAATGTCTTAGCAGAATAGTCACAGTATCTCTCATTATATGTTTGTTCAATACATTCCTATATAATCCTTCCAATGCAACTTTTATGTTCAGTGTACTCCGAATTGGAAACTGAAAGTTCGATAAACTATTAAGGTGTGTTGATGGAGTTGTTATGTCTGTATTGACTGAACTAACATAAGCAAAAATCTTAGTTACTATTGAGCCGGCATCGGGATTTCTCCATGTCAAGTTTAACGGAACCGCTGGAAAACTGTTTGCAGTTGTTTTCAGTCTCACCCTTACGATCTTTACCGGGGTATCGCCAGAAATCAACAAACCGTTTCCAGATCCCGGAAAAGTGTTGACTGCCCAGCCCAACACCCAAGGAATTCTGTTTGTGAATACCGTAGGATTCCTAGGTTGGAAATTTGTTGGAAGATCCGAACCTACATTGTGCATTGTCACAATTCCACCATTCGAACCAATATCCGGATTAACTTCAAAAGCAAGTTTATTCCCGGCGAATTCAAAAATAGAAACCGAATCAGAATTTATCCAATTCAAATTCACGTCAAATTCCAAAATATTGGGAGCAACCAAACTATCATTCTCTGCCACCAGATTGTATCTTGGGATTTGAGAATGCGCGTCCAGGGAAAGAGCTAAGAGACTCAAAACAATAAGAAATCTTGTAAGATTTGTTTCCACAGGATTGATTGATTTAGATTATGGCACAATTATTTTCTCATTCGCACGAATACTCTCTAATGACCCAGGACGTACCACTACTCTTATCGCCCTTGCATTATTATCGCATATTGCCATGTCCTCTATATCCACAATGTTGTCTCCATTGAGATTTGCTATGCTTGCCCCGGGAGCATAATTGAACGCTGCATTATCCACTTCAAGCAAGTCTTCTGCATCGATTACATCATCGCCATTCACATTGCCTGAATAGATGCAATACAATCCGTCTTTCAGCACCATGTTGTTTCCGTATGCTTGAGAGGCGGAGGTTGTGAAGTCGTAAAAATAGTTTCCATTGCCAAGAGGTTCGCCCCCGGGTTTGCTCCAGGTTTCGAGAGAGTTCTTGCTTCTGACAACAATATAGTAATTTCCTGGTGGGACATAGGAACTCACAGTCGTTGTTAGAGATGCAGAATCTAGGACATGAACTGAATTGTAAATTACACTAAATGGTAAAACAACATTCCTGAATTGAATAGTCACAGAATCATAAATTTGATGAGTCTCATTTAACATAAGTCCTTCAATTCCGAACTTTATAATTGTCTGAGCAGAACTTACAGTTGAATCAATTGAATGCCAATTACCGTTCGTAATATCTGTGACTGTGGGACCTAAGTAAGCATAAATTTTTGTGTCAGGATTCCATGTATTTCTCCATGTCAAATTCAAACTTGCATCTGCAAATTCGAATGCAGTTGTTCTCAGCCGCAACTTAATTATCTTTGTTCCCGGACTTGACGTTGAAATACCAATAAAGCCATTCCCAGCTCCAGGAAATGTATTAGGTGCGACTCTGAGTTGACCAGGTGTACTTGCAGTATAAACTGTGGGATTTCTTGGCCTCATGTTTAATGGCAAATCAGATGAATCCGGTGCAAATGAAAGTGACAAACTTCCCCCATTGGCTATTTCCTTGTTAAAGTCAAAAAAACATCGCCCTCCCGCATATTCAAAATACACCGGTGAATTAGTATGCTGTATTCTAATCTCAAATGTGTATTCGTTCGGTGCTGATCTTGTTATGTTCATAGCTCTCAGTATGTAAGTAGGGTTTTGAGCCAAGGATGTCTGAATGCTCAACGCGGAAAGAAGCAAAGCAATAATCGTAATCTTCATATTGCCTAAGATTAAAATGTTTAATATCTATTTTCACTTGAAACCAACTGCAGACTTCTTATCAGTTCATTGCAGGTTTTGCTATAATAATCTAGCACAAACTTAAACGCTTTGAGAATGAAATTCTATGACCAAAGTCAGGGACAGGTTATCAGTTACATTTTTACTTTAGCTATTCAATCTTGCCCAACTTAGCTTCATGGCCTTATTACCTCCCTGCTTCTGTTATTATCGGCGATCTGCATGTCAGCAGCATCTGTATATCCATCACCATTTACATCTGATATAAGGAACCTGCCAGTAGCAAAATTGTAAACATCATTGTCTATTATGAGCAGATCAGATCCATCAATGAATCCATCCTGATAAGTATCTCCCGAAATGATGCAATACTTCCCACCCTTGTACTTCAAATTGTTCCCGTATGCCTGAGATGCAGATGTGGTGAAGTCGTAATATTGTGTAACTCCGTTTGCCACCAACGAATCTCCTCCTGCCCTGCTCCAGGTTTCAATACTCTGAAAGTGTTTGACAACAATATAATATCTACCTGAGTTGATATTGTTGAATGTGAAAGTATTGGAGAACGACAGTGAATCGATTACGCCTTTGGCAGAATCGCGGATATTATATGGAGCTGTTGCATTTCGGAGATAAACCACTGCGGTATCTCTCCTAGATAGCTGATTGAACAAAGGATAATAAAGCCCTTCATTCATCATTTTAATGCTTAAGGCTATGGTTGGTGAAGCATGTGTAGTAAACTGAAACGATTGGGAGAAGTACACATATCCAGATGAGTACTTTGAACCAACTCTCCAGAAATACTTCCTTTGTGTGTTTAGATTGTTTACAGTTTTGAAAGAATCAGTTGACATGGAATCATTTACTATTAGCTCAGCAAAAAGTGAATCTGTTGAAAGCTGAAACCAATAAGCTAGACTGTTTGATGTTCTAGTCCATTGGAAGTTAATTGTTGTTGGTAAATTTACCGTTAAGTTTGGAGGAGAAATCAAAGCTGGAGTATATTGAGTAGTTGTATCCCAAGGAACAAGAATGGTGCTATAGTTTATGTTCAATTTGTATAGGGTACCTGTTTGCATATTTAGCATCCAACCCCTTTCCGGAACCATCATTCCAGCACCTGCTCCTCCTAATCCAGAATTTATGTTGAAAAAATTCGCTCCACCATTGGTTGAAAGATAAGCCTGAGTACCGTAGTTTCCGGTAAGTACCACAGTTGGATCTTCATGACAAATATCTGAAGCCCAGCCACTTCCAGAATTATTGGAAATTACGTTCCAATTGTTTCCAAAATTCGTTGTTTTGTATACTTGACTGCTTCCCCATGTTGTTGCGTAACAATTGCTTTGTTCAAAAACTGTATTGCACATTGAAGGCACTTTTGATGATGAATTCGGTTTGACAAGTGTCCAGTTAACACCATTGTTTGAAGACTTGTAAATATCAGCACCGTCATCACCAACAAATAATACTTCAGAACTGTCCCACATAGTAATGATATCGCATGGACTTGTGAAAGGATTGCCGCTGCTTACTGTTGAAAATGTTGCTCCGTTATCTGTTGATTTGAAGAATCCGGTTGATGAACCGTCAGGAGCAAAATAAAATGTTCCAGAAATATTCTGATCCATTTCAAGAGGCTGACCATATGAGCTAAAATTATAAGAGAGTATTGTGCTCCACGTTAATCCGTAATCTGTTGATCTTACTACTTTGTCAGGCGAACTTTCAATTGCCGCTATCCAGACATTTGTATCGAGCTGTGTAACGTAGAATGAGTGAGCTCTTGTACCGATCGAAATTGTGGCGATTTGAGTCCAGTTATCTCCCCTGTCACGGCTTACATACACTTTGTTACCATACACCACATATGCAGTGTTTCTCTCAGATGGATGCATACAGAGATTATTTCCTATGCCGCTAGATGACGGCGATTTTGGCACCCAGTTGAATGTGACTGATGCTACTGCGGTTAGTTCCCAATTTGTGCCGCCGTTTGTTGTTTTGATTATCGCATTGTTAAGACTGCTGACTGCAAATCCCATAGTCTCATTGTAAAAGAATATATCGACAAGATTTGCGAGCATGGGGTTGATTTCAAAATTGAAGAAGTTGCTTCTTCCATTTCTATTGTTTCTGATGAACCCTCCTCCCCCACAAACATGAGTATTGTTATATGCCACTCCGCTTACGCCTCTTATATCACTGTCTGTTCTCGTTTCTATTGATTGCCAAACCCCCGTACTTTCTTTTGATAAAATAATTCCATACTCACCAACAACAAAAATCCCATCGCTATAGTATTTTGCTTTCAAAAGATTTCTATTAACACCTGATGTCTGAGATATCCAGGTCATTCCACCGTCATTTGTCAAATACATCTTTCCGCTATCACCTACAACAATTCCTTTCATTTCATCAAGGAAGTTTATGCCATTGAGATCTTCCGCTCCGATACCAGTTGCAGAAGATGTCCAGTTTGCTCCGCCATTTACTGACTTGAAAACTTTGCCTCCATCTCCACAAATATATCCAATCTGAGAATTTAAGAAGTAAATTGAATTAATTGAGAAGCTCGAACCAATATAGAAACTATAAATTGGTGCGTTTGTTTTTATGGTTTTAAACAATACCCCATTGTCCCCGGCAAACCAAACGTCGTTATCCAGAGAAAAAACACTCCTTAAGTTATACGAAGTATAGGTAAGTAAACTCCAGTTGATACCGGAATTTGAAGATCGATGAACCTTACCTTCATCACCAACGGCAATAACATTTATCCCGTCAGGAGTGTGTATACTGTTTAGTCCGTAAGAGAGAACGATTTCAATCTTAAATGTGAGAAAGCAAATAACTAGTAGAACGAAGAATTTTCTCATGATATTACAATTATTAATGTGAGAATCTCATTTGAGTTAGGATTCTTAATGTCTTTTACATTATGGAAATGAACCAAATCATGAAGAACATTAAGCTATCATCATAATTCGAGCAACCACTTGAGCCAGGCACCAGCTTCCTTATTGTTGTCTCCAATATCTAAAACAAACTCTTGCCCTCTCCCTACTGACTGCAATTCAAGATGATCACTAAATCTCTTCCATCGTTTTTCGACTTTATGATAAGTCAATGAAGGTTTGATTTTCTCATCAGGCCAAAAGAAAGTTGGAAGTTTCCATATTGATTTCTTCTCGTCACTGCATGTAAGAAGCAATTCTGCTCTGTACTTTTCGAAGATTGATGCACCGGCTTTACGTATTTTTTTCCCATTGAGCTGAAGATAGTCAGAAGAGACAAAGATTCCGTTCTTGTTTGATTGTTTCTTATAGTGAGGATGGTATTTGCCCCAATCGTAACATACTTTCGAATCGCTTTTCACATTATTATTCAAGTTTACGTATTCACCAATACTGAAGTAACCGTAAATTATATGCCGTGGTTTATCCGATTTGTCAAATGTCAGATTGCAGCCTGTATACTTAGTCTTTTGAAATGTGGCAAAAAAAAGGAACAGATCTCCGACTCTAACGCCATTCTTCAACAAGTGTGACAATGACGAATCTCTCTGTCCAAACAAAGGCTTCCACCCTTCTTTTCTAGGCAGTGAGCCTTTTATCATATCCGGATCGAGGTGAGCGTAATGATTCTTGATTTTTGTGTTTCCCAAATCTGAAAGTACTTGAGAAAGATTTTTATAATGCTTGTATTCGAACTTGATTTCTGAATACCTGATCCCCGAGTAATCGTCCGGTATTGGGAACACCAGGAAACTATTATCGGGTAGAATTACGTTCGGGATTCCGCCGCTTGAGCTGTCGAAACCTTTGCGGCTGAGGACAATTTTCACTGTTTAAATTTTGAGATTAATATTAGATTTCCCTGTCAATTCAATTTTAACACCCACGACCCTTTTTCCTTGCTGTCTGTGATGTTTTACTCTGGTCAAAACTTTTTCTTCGGATCTCAACTAAATTGATCAACTTCTTTGCAAGATTGTCTTTCACTTTGATCCACCCACCGATCTTGCCATCTGCATTACCGTTTGATTGTCTTCCAAATATGGCATATTTATCAATATCCTTTCGCTTTTTCTGCGAATCTTTAAATATTTTTAGAATTTCTGTGTCTATTTCAATTCCTCCCATTTGTGCAAAGAATATGTTATCCAAAATGAAGCAGCAATCTCTGTTCAGTACACAACTCGAAGTGAAACCATCTTTAACTCTTATAGAAGCAGAATCTTCTGCAATATCGATTCTTTTGTCTTTAGTAGAACTAATTAAGTCAAGTAACCACTTACCATCTTCTCCGTGCATTTTTGAGACATGTTTGTATCCTTTCAGTTCGCCGTTTTGCAAAATAGGGCGTAAATGAATTGGAGAGTAATCATCTTCAATCATATTCCGGAAATCGGGCTTGTTTTTCACTTCATTCCATGCTTGAGAAAATGTTAGGGCCTTCTTAATTTTTCCAACCCATATGATTTTTCTTTCCTTTTTTCCGTTGCTTGCATTTAGGCCAATCAAAAAAAGATCTTGCGTTAGCTTCGAATTTACAAGGTAACATAAAGACTGTCTCAGTCTCTTCTTGCATGGTCCAAAAAAGATGATTTCTTTGTTTACTAAGTAAGGAACAGTGCAATCCTGAAGTTTGTCCGGATTACTGTTTTCGGCGACAATATAAACAAAAGCTCTTGTCATGACATTAAATTCTATTATAGATAATGATGTTGATTTAGCTCTTTTACAAAATGTCTTACGAATGTTCTTCGATTCACATTTGGAGCTCTTTGATAAATTCACCAATTAACATCCTTCCCTCGTCTATTTGTCTTCTTTCTATCACTTCGAAGAAACCTCTTTCAATATCAACTGGACGATATTTGCCATCAAAATACTTATTTGAGATTTCCTTACACAATTTGCACCATTGGAAATATGAATCTTCTGATTCGCAAGTAATGCGAATAGTTGTATCTCTAGTACCAAATCTTATTCTGTTTAGTGGATTTCTCGAAGTAGATTCATCTCTCAATTGCATGAGTTTCAAATCTAGGACAACATATGATAACGGGTCCAAGAACATCAAAATTTTTGATATAAAAGACATTCCTGAGAACTGAGGCATTCTCAATTTTCGGATTTTGACTGGGGACATTGAATCATCTTTCAATAATTTCATGAAAGCTTCAAGTTGCAGTTTTTGAACTTCATCTCTAAAGACATTCATTCTGTGCTCTCCATAACCTGACCTATTATATCCCCAATATAGGACATTTGAAAGAGCACTCTTAACTAATTCAGGATTTTCAGAAACCAACTGTTGCTTTATAAAATTCTCAACTTCGCGCATGCTCTTCATCTTCACGGGAACTCTCTTTTTAATGTCATATATAACTTCTGGAAATGAATAGCATTTAATCGCTCTTTCAAGGATCAGCAAATTTCTCTTATTCACTTTAATGTAATCATCAAATTAAGGTTTAATAATTGTTACAAATCTCGCGGAATTATTGTGTACTATAGCCAAGTCTGTTGCATCTACGAATCTATTTCCGGTTAGGTCTGTTTGTAAATACCCTGTTGCAAAAATTAGAGCATCATTGTCAATTAGAAGATTATCAGTTCCATCAATAAATCCATCTTTGTCAACATCTCCGCCAAAGATGCAATATTTTTTGCCAAGCAATTTAAGATTGTCTCCATACGCTTGCGAATCATCAGTTGTAAAGTCATAGTAGTTTGTACCGGCAATTAGAACTTCCTCACCCGCTTTACTCCAAGTTTCAAGACTGTTACGGTGTTTCAGTACTATATAATATCCACCATTCGGAGTATTATTTAGTTGGAATGTTCCTGCAAATGTAAGCGAATCAATAACAGCCTTTGCAGAATCAACTATTTCAAACGGAGTATTAGTCTCTCGAATAAGTAGAGTGACAGTATCTCTCGTCAATAGTCTTTCATTTGTAATCTCATAAATCCCTTCGATGATTGCCTTAAGATTGACCCTGACAACTTGTGAATATTTTATTGTTATTGGTACAGTATGATCTCCTGTATATTCCCAGCCAAGTGAATATACATTTCCAAGCGAGTCAATTTGAACATCTTCAGATTCAGCGCTATGCGACATAGCGGGCTCTACTCGTTCAAACCATTTCATGTTCCCATAAACGTCGTACTTGAATGTAATAATATCCTTGTTAGACCTGCCGGTGATAAAGCTGTTTCCTTCGTAATCCACTTTTATTGCAGTACCGAAGTCTGTGCTGTTCTCTTGAAGGAAATAACGCCTGATCCACTGCAAGTCACCGTTTGAGTTATACTTCAAGGTTGCGACATCGGGAAGAAAGTCTGTACCCGCACTTGAACCGGTCACGTAAACATTACCCAATCTATCTACATCAACTGAGTTTGCGTGGTCTATATGATTTCTAGGGCTGTTGTAAGTGCGTTTCCAGACAGCCATACCAGAGGCATCCAGTTTCCTTATTAAGTAATCATTTCCATATTGACCAGCAATGACGCAGTTATCTGAATTATCTATTGCAATAGAGTTTAGGTCTTCATTCAAATTTGCAGTATCTAACAAACCGGAGATCCAAACAGGTGTCCCATTTTGATCGTACTTGAAAATGACAGATTTTGATTGGCCATTCGGTAAATAACTCGTTCCAGCAATAATGATATTTTCAGAATTGTCAATGCCAAGCAAGTATGCTATGTCTGTTTGGTTACTTCCATCAAAAGTACGATTCCAAATCATTTTGCCGGATGAATCATACTTGATTGTCAGATAATCGCCACTCTCATTTGATGAGTTGCTACCGGAATAACCCGTAACAAAAATATTGTCATTTGAATCAATTCCCAAAGCATTAATACCATCATTATAAGTTCCAGAACTTGTGTATCGCCTTGACCAAACAGTATCACCCGAAGAAGTATACTTGATAATCATATAATCTCTACCTGTCCCAATCCCTTCGCTGAATCCTGCAATAAGGATGTTACCCTTGCTGTCAATTTCCATTGACGTAGCAAAATCAAACCCATTCAAAACTGGCCCAATGTAAACGCGCGACCACAATTCTTGGCCAATTGCATTGTACTTAACAAGCAACATATTTCCATTGCTGTACCCTGCAATATAAACATCCCCATCTTTTGTAACACGTAGCTCGTTCCCTTGCTCAAACTGAGCAGGACTTTCGAATTTAGCTACCCACTGTCGAGTGACCTGAGCATTAGATAAAGATGCAAAAAACAAACATAGAATAACTGAGTTAAAAATTCTCATGTGAAATTTGAATTATGTTTTTTCATTTAATGCACCAGGATGTCCCTTACGAATTTCAGATTCCTCAATAGTTGGAATTGATACAGAATTCTCAATTAATGTCGAGAGGTTGACGATTCGAGAAAAGATTTTTTCTAATTCAGTAGAATCCTTCTTCTCATGAGCAATTGCTTTATAAGTGTCGTATATTGATACATACTTAATAACTTTGAAATATTCTAACCTTACACTAGGCGCAAGAAATAGACAGTTCTTATACCACCATTCTTCTGCCTCCTGACAAACTTTGTGCCTCTCATCATTTTTGTGAAGTACGCTTCTTAGTCTATCCCATATTGTAAAAGCCTCTTGAGCTACAGACAATCTTTTGTCCATCGAAGATAGCCTGAATTTGTTTAGTTCTGACTCCTTAGAGAGTTTTTCGTTAGATTCCCTATTTTTCTTTGCAACGATGTAGTTGTTAACGGCTGACACGATCGCGCCAGACAATCCTCCAATTATGGCAGAGAGCAATCCTAACTCAAATTCACTCATGGAAATTAGCATTACGTTTCAAAAAATAGTTACTATAATTAAGTTACTTTGCGAATTAACGGGATTACTTCTTAGTTCAGTTCTTTAAGTTACCGCCTCAATAATACTCCCTTATATACTCATACCCCCTCAAAAACAACTCCTCATCTTTTATCTGATACTTCGTCCACAAGACTTTTCTTAACTCCTTCTTCACTTCCCGTTCGCCTACAGTCGAGTTCTGCAAGCCGTCGAGAATGTTCTTCAAAAGCCTAGGGTCTCTTGTGTAACATCTTTCTCAATAGCATCAATTCTATAAACTGTAGGGAAATCTGTGTCGCCTTCAATTTTCGGAATTAGGTCTCTTAGTGATTGATCAAAAATCCCAATCGCCCATTTCAGCCTGTCTGTTATTCGAAGTATGAAGTCTACGTTTTCGGGACTCCATGTTGTCCGTGTGCCGGATTTGATACCAAATGATACGCCAATCAAAACTTTTCTCAAAATGTTATTTTTGTCGAACATTTGTGCAACCACTAATGTCTCTTTCAATGCAGTTTGGAGTTCATTGTTGTCCTTATAACGCAAGATTTTTTCCAAGTCTTTTACAATCTCTGTTTGTTTGAACATTCCTTTGCTTTCGTTTATAATTACATCAATATCAGAATCGCCTTCTGGCGGTAATGCAATAATGTCTGGATACTCCCGAGGTTGTGCCTTTCCGAGATCCGAATCGGGAAGAATTGCTCCTCCACCTTGTGAACCTGGATATGAAATAGATACAATCCGAAACGCATTTGGAATCAATACTCTATGAGCAATTGTGTAAGTGACTTCGTCTTCGTCAACTTCTGTTGATTCTGCGACTATTCGAGATGCACGACTGAAATTATTGGAATCAAAGAAGCTCTTCAGAAGGGAGAGAACTTCACCATTGCCATTTCCAAGAAGCCTTCGCCTGTCCCAAACCAGTTTTATTCCGTTGTGGTTTAGAAACATTCCGTCAAGAAAAAAAGCAATTGTTGCTACCACTTTGTTTTCTAGAATCTTTGATTGATGCTTCTCCCAAACAGGTTGAAAATCTATTTCATCATTCAGATTCTCTGCTCTATTTGCCACCATTAACAGCTCATCAGCAAACCAAGGTGGTATACCACCACTGTCCTTTGTTATCGCCTCTTTCAGTTTTAGACGAAGCGAATCCAAATTAGTCAAATCTTCTTTGAGGATATCATTTCCTCTCGGTCTAACCAAAGCATAAACGCCAAAGACCTTATAAGTACCAGAAAAGATAAATGAAATGAATGTCAAAATTCCTCTATCAGGGTCCATGGCATGACTGAATCGATTTATCTTTGCACCAATCCAATTATCTCGCACAAAATATCTCAGTTTGTTCATGTTTCCGTTTCTTTTTTCCCTTGCCTTCCACACTTCCAGAAGTTCTTTTTTACCAGTTGCATTGTCAACCTTCTTTCGAAATTCTTTGTAAGATTCTGTTAACTTCAGATTGTTTAATGAGCTTGCAAACCATCCATCTTCGTCTATGAAAAAAGATCCTAAACATGCTCCAATTGTATCTTTCAAAATCTGAATTGGTGGTGGGCAAGCTGGAAACTCATTATGCCTTCGCAAATTGAAATTGTTGTTGTAATCTGTCACCCATTCAGCAATTATGAAACCTTCATATTTGAAAGTGTCAATCAGAATCTTTGGAGTTGAGTAGGGGTCATATTCAGCACCGCCAAATTCTTTTTCACTTTTCTTATCCCCAGAAATTTTAATGTAGAACATTTCAGACAGATATGCTGCGACGGCACCATATGTACGTTGCAATTCGTGGTCTTCTGTCTTTACAGCTTCTGTAATTTCAATAAGCATTAATGGATACTCAATATTGTCCTTCACTGCAGTTATTAATGCATCTGGTGTAGTCAAAGACAATATTGATGACATGGCACCTCTGGTTAGTTGATTTGCGCTTTTCGGACGCTTAACAAGTTTGACAGAAGTCTCAGAAGAAACTACTTCTTTAATTATGGGAAGGAAGTAATCGTTTCCCTGCTCCAAGCTTTCATAGTAGAGACGTATTTCAATCATGCTTTTTGTAATATTATTAAATGTTCTTTCTTGCCTTTTTGTGCATAAGATGGATTGAACATCTTAGAATGTTTGGATAAATCTGATGATAATATCTTTTTGACCGTGAATCCGATTTTATGAGAAAAGTCAGAAATCTCCTTTTCGATTTTTATCAGTTCTTTCTTAATTACACTATCACCTATTACGACAAAAGCAAAATGGTTTGGTTTCAGAACCCGATGCATTTCAGAGAAGCATATGATCAAATCTCTGTTCCACTTTTCCTTTTTCTCCTTCAAACTTGAATATTCTCGTCTTGAACCAATCTCGTTATATTGTGCAAATTTAACATCGAGATCAAGCCAGCGTTTACGAAACTTATGATATAGGTAATAATCATAAGTATTAGCATAAGGTGGAGAAGTAATAATTATGTCTATGGAATTACTAGAGATAAATTTCAAATCTCTGCTGTCGGCGTTATGAACTTCAACATGTGAATCTTTATGTGCCAATTCTGAAAAATCCCTCATTCTGTAGTTGTATTCCTTCGCACGTTTACAAAATTGTTCAAGTGTATAACCATTTTGAATATTTTTCTCTATCGCTGCAAATCGAGTGTCACTATCTTGATTTGACACTCTTACTATGATTGATGACAATACAATCTTCAAAAAATTTTGTATATCTACATCTTGTTGCAAATGTATTTTATCAAGAATAAATGAAATTTCTTCAGACACGTTCTTTTGAAACCAGTGATCTTGTCCTTCAATCTCTTTGATTTGAATTTTCGGCCTACAATTGGATGTCCACCGAATTATCTCATTTTGTATTTGAGAAATGAACATTTCTATTTTAGAAAACTGTTCTTCGCAAAGAGGCGTTGTTTTAACTTGAGAAAGTAAGACCGATAGTCCATTTACATCTACACCGATCGCATTAACGCCGCAAATCATTGCTTCTATTAATGTGGTTCCAGAACCACAGAATGGATCAAGCACCGTTTGTCCTTTCTTCGCGTATTCTTCCAAGATTTTTCTTGGCAGTTGAGGTGGGAACTTTGCCGGATAAGGATGCAAAGAGTGAGTGAGATATGATGTATCTTCGCCAGCAAAACTGAATTGTATTTCTCTACCAGCCATCATTAAGCTTTTGGTTTTCTGAACACAACTATGAAAGAACAGTTTTGATTCACATAAAATACACTCGGATAGCCAAGCAAAACTAATCTTCGTTGGCCCGTTTGGTCCCAAACAATTAAATCTTGATAGAGCCAACCTGCTTCTTGTCCAACTGCTGCAAGGTCTGAATGAAAAGGTATATAGGGAATCTTCATTTTTGTGTTTCGGTAGTCTTTGACTACCCAACATGAATATCCTCCAGGTTTTGTCACCTTCAAATTATCTTTCAAAATTTGTTTAATGCCCTTGAGAAATTCACTATAAGGTAAGTTTCCAAAGTCATTTTCGAACTTACTATATTGTTTTACAGTACTGTTATTTTCGTGTTTGATAATTGATGTCTTGTGAACCGTTTCTCTGTCTTTCAGAGATTTTTGTATAAAATCGGCGTATGGAGGCGAGGTTACAGTCAATTGAATTTTGTCCTTTCGTATGTGCTTAAGCATATTTCGACAGTCGTCATTAACAATCTTGTAATGATTAACATTTGAAAATAAACCTTGTACATCTTCAAGCCATTCCTCTGCAATTCTTGCAAACTTCGGATTGAGTTCAATTCCTACACCATGTCTGTTCAATGCTTGTGCCGCAATAATAGTTGAACCAATACCTAAGAATGGATCAAATACTGTATCTTCTTCGGCTGAATACATCTTAATCAAACGCTCAACAAGTTTGACCGGATATACAGCTCCATGCTCTAATTGATATTTGTTTCTTGGAGAGGAAAGGTCGTTCCAGACTACATTTAGGATGTCATCTTCACCTATTACATTTTTGGAAAGAAGAGCCCACTCACTTGGGGTTAAGCCGTTGAATCCTTTTTTGGATTTAGCTTCTTCCTTCTCAATTTCTCTTTTGATTATGTACTGAGAATCAGGTTCGGAAATTCCATTTACTTTTGTTCTGTGCTCTTCTCGGATTTTCTCAACAAAGGTGTCCCATATGTCATTCTTGATGATTCGTCTTGCCCCACCTATCTTGACGGATGGAATTATTTCTTTGGAAACATATCGTTTCACAGAGACTTCCGAGACTTTCAATAGATCAGCTGCTTCCTTTATTGTAAGAAGTTCATCTTTTTGTTCATGCATTGTCTTCATATGGATAGTAATTTTTTGATTCCTGCAAAAGTATCAATTAGTATCACAAAGATAAAGTCCTCTGAAGAGTTCTTTTTTAGAAATCCTTCAGTGAATGAAGTGAATCCATATTGATTATATAATGAACAATTTGGACGAAATGAAATTCTCCACTGAGTTGGGGATTTTGGAATAGTCTTATTGCAAGGTTGGAAAATCCAAAAACGAACTACTTCAAACTTATATTTCCATATCTTGGTTTCGATCTTTGTTTCAAATAATTCAAAATATTCAGACTGTATTTTTTTCAATATGATTCAATAAGACTTTCCTTATTGGTTTTCACTTCAAACTGATTCAATTCAACAATCGAACTGAACAAAAAGAATAATTGTGCATGTGTTCCATATTTCTTCAAGAAAGCTATATACTGCAGATTAGCATGAGCTACAAGTACCGGAATAATGAATCTGCTTGTTCAGCGAATTTCAACTTTCTAATAAGTCAAAAAAGTTCATCCGCTTCAATTTGTTGCGACGGTTCTTGAAAAGGCGAATTCACTATTAGTAATGTCATAACTGTGAAGCTTTTATTTATATGAAAATTAACCTAAATGCTCATCCATGAAAGATAATAGCAAAGAAAAGTGGGCACACTAATAATCAAAAACTTAGTCCAAAATAAATGAGCCAATTTTATCAACCAGCTTTTTCTTCAAGTCTTCTGTATTTTTATATGTAACATGAGGAAAATGATTTGTATTGAAAGAGGAGTATTTGAAATCGTCCTCTTTACATGTATATATGACCTTCATGCCCCGGCCAAGTGCATATCCTGCTTCAAAGTAAACATTATGCTTTTGACTTGTAAAATCTGCAATCATGAATCTGCTCTTTTTTATAAATGCTATCATCGCATCATTTATAGTTTTGTCACTGTCATAGTGTGAATAGTCAATTCGAACTGCTTCAAAACTGGTTTCTGAACAAGCTGGTCTTATGGCATCTCTGAAAATTGGATAATCTTCTTCATCAAATGACATTGCAACAAAGCAAATCCTCGAAAATCTACCGCTTTCAGAAAGATCAATTATATAGTTCATACCTTCATAAGATACTTGGCAGCGAGAAGCTCCTGCGTCCCAATATTGTTTATTGTCGGTATTTATAAATCCCTTTTTAATGAGTGTATTCATGTATAATCTGAACTCATGAATACTCACAAAATACATACACTTATAATATGGAATACTTATACCATACAATTGCCCCATTCTTTGTGACGGGTCAATGTATGAGAACATCTCGTCGTTCATAAGAAAGAGCCTATTTAAAAGGTTATCAAGTTTTTCCTTCGGGCTTTTTGGATAATCAAAACTATCAATAATTTCCAATACCTTTGATTTAGTTAGTGGTGTTTTATCCGGTTTCCATTTGCTTTCAAACAAGAGCCCTATAATTATGTGGGTATGGGGTCCAATTGTATCCTCAATTACTTGCACAATATCTTCTTGACCTGTTTCTTCCAACTTCTTTTCATTGTCAATCCATGACTCAAGTCTATTTGAAAACCAAAACTCAAAGTTCTTGTTTCCAAAAGTGACCTTATAGCCAAAGCAGCAAGGTCTGTCATCATGCAGAATTGCATTCTTAGATAAGTCAATCCCTGTTACAAGGCATTTAGTTAGACTTTCCATTACTCTTCGTGATTCAGTTTAGAAAATTTGAATTTAAATTCGAAAATGAAATAAATGCACTAAAATCAAATTCTTGAATAGTCAATTCTTAGTGGAACCATCTGTAATCTGAAATCGTCATATTGGTTATCAATTACTAATTCATTGTTTATATTGTTTCGTTCAAAGTTTGTCAATCCTACAAAATGACCATTCCCGTCCTTTAAGTTCTTAAAGAATTGGACAACATACCATTGGATATTACATTGTACGCTCTTCCGAACTTTATCGTTCTTAAGTTCTTCGCAAGTGCAGTAGGAAACATATGATTCTTTAAAATATGTTCTTCTTAATTGCAAGTATTCCATCGTACAATTCTTGCCTTGTGTTTTCGGCCTAAAATAAATCTTATCTTGCAGCAATCTTGAAACTGTGTTACCCTTCGCATCACTATAAATATCGTAAGGATCTCCTTTCATCTTAGAAAGATCAATACAATGATATTCGTTGTCATTATCACTTTTATATGCTACATAGTAAGAATTTAACCTAGTCCTTAAACATTTAGCTTCACCAACGTAAGTAATTCTATGAAATCCATTTAATGAAACAATATGCAAATAAAGCCCAGGATCATCAGGAAAAAGGAGTTTCTGATATTCTGCAAAAGATTCAGATTTGCTCCAAGCCAGATTAATTTTCACTAGTTTACCCTCAATTTGTTTTTTAAAAAATGTTCAGCTTTTGAGGCTATTTTGAAATTTATTGAGCTTAATAACCTTACAAAGCTCTATTTTCATGATTCCTGTTCTCAGAAAATTTCATATCCTAGAATAGCTAGAAACAAAGTTTATGACATCATCCGTTTCATTTTTCATCCACCTTACAATATTTGCCGAACCCAAGAGGTAGCCTTCGAGTTGTTTTTGGGTCATGGTGTATTGATCAGAATAAGATTAATGATTTGCAAACAGTTGTGAGTTCATATGCATACTAAAATAACTTCTTCCCTGCCTAAAGATTTAGTGTAAACTTAAAGGATTTTCTTTATTAAAGCTATGACCTAGGTCATACTTTTGCCTGAAATCTTACAGCCCGGATATGGGATTATATTACCTGCTGAAGTTGGTCAGATGAACTTCATAGAACTCCTACACAGATGCACGATGAATTGAATATTATGAACAAGTACTATCTTAACCCGCCCCATCAATTTCCCTGCCCTCACTCATCACCCGGTTTCCATTCTAAGATTGAGCTCGGTCGGTAAAAATTAATTCGTCAGAACCAGCTCCGGCAAACCTCCACTTCTCCCAAATACTATTGCATTCTGCCCATACTTCTTTCCTAGTGCAGTCGCTTCGCTGAGCGGGATACCCAACACAAGGTAACTCTCTTCGGGGTCCCACTTTTCAGTGTCACCAATTCCCCTTCCTTTAAATACCTTGTACGAATCAAGATCCGCTAACAATGAAGAATTCCTTTCCGAGTTCTCATTATCACTGAGTTTTCTCGAGCCGGGATTGTGCGCAGTGATGAACATCCAGCTATGTTCTTCATGCTCAATCAACAGCTTGTCCAATTTCTCGTTATGCTCACCTATGCGAATTATTATGTTCGGTTCGTAAACCTCATAGGTCGTGTTAAGGTAAGCTCTGATTAGCTCACTATCCGGTTTCATTTGCTTCTTATGTTATTTAAAGATTTTTTTGAGCGGCTCAAAGTTTCAATCAGTATTTTGCTCCTTGCGTGTATTGAGATTATCAATCATCACAAAATCAATCTTTCGGAAGTTTCCCTTAAACTCTCTTTGTCAGATCAATACCTTGAACAAGGCTTTGTCTGCAAGAGGATTGGGATCGCAAACTAAACTTACTTCATTTCGCTGTCATTAATAGCCACGTCCTTCCCGGACGGTCTGTACAAAAACACCACAAACGGTATAACCGCCGCAGCGAGCATCCATATCACGGGGAAGTTAAATGCGAGTCCTTCAATTACAATGACCTTTACAGCGCTTTGCACAACAAAGTGAAGTATGGCCGGTGCCCAGATGGTGTTTCCGCCGGCTTCAAAGAGACGCGCTAAGGGAAATGAAATTATTGCCGAGAGTAACAGCGATGCCAGTGCAATCACCCACGGCATGGTAAAGAACAGAATGCTGTGCGCTGCAATGAATGGAATGCTTGCCATCACTGCTGCTCTCATAAATGTTCTGCCCCTGCGCAGGTGCCTGAAGAGAAAACCTCTGAAAAGAGTCTCCTCGGCAATCCCGCTCTGCGCGAACAAGCCGGGAAGCAGTCCCAACCAGCCGGGATACATTGACCATGAAGCACTTGTGTAAATGATCACTGCCGGTATGATGAGAAGCATCAGCAAAGATGCGGCAAGCGCGAGCAGTATGCCTTTCATGGAAGGTATTCCGAGACCGAGTGAGAAATATACTTTCTTAAACGGCTCACCGGTTAGCCACTTATCTGTTAAGAGTGTCGCAAGAGTTATTATTGCGCCGATGAGCAGTCCCGCCTCTCCCCTGCCGCTCTCGAGTTCACTGCCAAGGAACTGAAACAGTGAAAACACTGCCGCAAAACCGGCTAAGAACATTATCCATGTGCGCATGTCTGCCGGCCATGGGCTCACATCTAATTCCGTATTTTTGTCTGTCATTGTGATCTTATTTGCTTTGTAGATCCTTCCCTCCATTCAGGATGACAAAATTCGGTTTAGTTAATAAAGTGTGCTCGGTCATACTTCTCCAATTGTCATTCTGAGCCCCGGAGGGGCAGGCTCCGCGAGGAATCCATATCATGAATTCAAAAATTCATCAAGCCAAGATATTCCTCTGCTTATTCATTCGTATAGGATTTAAGACAACCCCCCTGCCCCCCGCCTGCAGCGATAAAACATGAATACTCTATGCGGGCAGGCAGGCCTTTTGAAAGTGGGGTGTTCTATCTCCCCCTCCCCGGAGGGGGACGGGGGGTGGGTCAATAAATGTCTCAAATTCCTTGTGACCTGGGGAGAGGAGAATGAAATCCACTCACACTTCCTTGTATTCAAAAAACGTACATCGAAAATAGTCCTCTGCTTATTCATTCGCATTGGATTCAAGACAACCCCCCTGCCCCCCTTTAAAAAGGGGGGTGTTTTCGACCTCCCCCTCTCCTTTAGGAGAGGGGGTTGGGGGGAGAGGTGAATGAAATCCACTCACACTTTCTAGAATTCAAAACCACATTTCAAAATTACTCCTCTGCTTATTCATTCGCATCGGATTTAAGACAACCCCCCTGCCCCTCCGCCTGCAGCGTTTAAACATCAACACTCTTCGGCGGACCCGCCTGCAGCGATGAAACAGCAACACTCTTCGGCGGGCCCGCCTGCAGCGATGAAACATGAACACTCTATGCGGGCAGGCAGGCCTTTTGAAAGGGGGGTTTTTCTCTGCGCCCTATGAGCGGGCTCCTTTCGGCAGGCTCAGGGCAGGTGCTCAGGATGACAAAATTCGCCAGGGTTATAATTTTTGTTTGTCATCCTGAGCGAAGGATCAATTGTCAGCGACTTCAACTTGATGAATCAAGATTACATTAAAACAATTTATTAATTGTTATATATTTAGGCAAATGAAGAAGCCAACTCTAATAAAATCAAACAAGTATCTGCGGAACGTGAAGTCAAGAAAAGTACTTGTGCTTGCTCATGCAATTGACTCTTCAAGGATTGAAGGAATTCATGTTTCAAGATTACCCCGCAAAAACTCCGTAAGGAAAATCGTCAAGACTACAATCGCTTCAAAGAAAGCTTAAGCGCTTTTAGTATTATCGCAAACATTGGTTCATAATTTTCATCCAGACCCGCTTGAACTGCCTGAACATATTTATTGTATTGTTCACCTCTGCTCCTTATAAAACTTAGATCCAAACCCGGAAATCCTGCTTGGTAAGACATCAATGTTGCTAATAGTCTCGCCGTTCTACCGTTACCTTCTCTGAACGGATGCAGCAACAGAAACTCTGTATGAACGATGGCGATCATTGAAGCTGCTTCTTCAAGTGTTCCTTTGCATGGCGTATTATGGCTTAAGACTTTTTCCTCAAATGTCTTCATTGCTTCAGGAAGTGCAAAAGCTGAAGCAAATGAAAAACCGTCTTTTGAAATGTTCACGTCTCTTAGCTTACCTGCCCATGAATAAACATTACCAAGGAATATTCTGTGGATGTGTAAGACATCACTTTGATTGAACTTATGTGCAGAATCAAATTGAGTGATAAGTAAATTCTCTGCTCTTATGTAATTATCAAATTCAGCTTTGTTGATAGCAGATCTGCTTTTCAAGCCGAGAAGATTCTTGAGGACTTTCCCTCTGCTGCCGGGCTCAAATTCACTATCCTTTTTAGAATTATATTTAATTGACATAGATCTCAATTGTAGAATCGTTGGCATTTTTCACAATGCTGTATAACTGCATCGATAATCTGCAA
>WBZL01000894.1_pt1 | contig 33017 bp, 29 predicted proteins | sample 5204291 | NCBI WGS metagenome assembly WBZL01 (sample SAMN12344345, study PRJNA552823) | activated sludge metagenome | biome: Activated sludge suspended growth; feature: Nitrification reactor; material: Wastewater; isolation source: activated sludge from nitrification reactor of wastewater...
CACGTCGACCACGGCAAGACCAAGCTGCTCGACCGCATCCGCAACGCCAACGTTCAGGCCGGTGAGGCCGGTGGCATCACCCAGCACATCGGTGCCTACCAGGTGGTCAAGGACGGCCGTCCCATCACCTTCATCGACACCCCCGGTCACGAGGCGTTCACCGCCATGCGGGCCCGTGGTGCCGATGCCACCGACATCGTGGTGCTGGTGGTGGCCGCAGATGACGGCGTCATGCCCCAGACGTTGGAGGCGATCGACCACGCTCGGGCCGCCGACGTGCCGATCGTGGTGGCGGTCAACAAGATCGACCGCGACAACGCCGACCCAGACAAGGTCTTGGCCCAGCTGGCCGAGCGCGATCTGGTGCCCGAGGCTTGGGGTGGCGACACCATCGTCTGCCAGATCTCGGCTCTCCAGGGCATCGGCATAGACGAACTGCTCGACAACCTGCTGGTGGTGGCCGAGCTCGAAGACCTTCGTTCCAACCCCGCCGGCCGGGCCCGTGGTGTGGTCCTCGAAGCCCACCTCGACGTCGGTCGTGGACCGGTGGCCACCATCCTCGTGCAGCGCGGGACGCTCAAGGTCGGCGACCCCCTGGTCGCGGGTGCGGCCTGGGGCCGGGTCCGTGCCCTGATCAACGACAAGGGCGAGCAGGTCAAGGAAGCGGGACCGTCCACACCGGTCCAGGTTCTCGGTCTGTCCGACGTGGCCGACGCCGGCGACGACTTCGTGGTGGCGCCGGATGAACGCACCGCCGCCAAGGTCGCCGAGCAGCGTGAGCACTATCAGCGGGTGGCCAGCATCTCCGGCTCGGCGTCGGTGGTGCACGGTGGCGCCAAGCTGGAAGACATCTTCAGCCAGATCCAGGCTGGCGAGGTCGCCACGCTCAACCTCATCGTCAAGGCCGACGTCACCGGTTCGCTCGAAGCGGTGGTCGGAAGCCTCAAGAAGCTGGAACGAGACGACGTCAAGCTCGCCTTCGTCCGTCAGGGCGTGGGTGGCATCCTCAAGAGCGACATCGAGTTGGCCATGGCGTCCAACGCCACGATCATCGGCTTCAACGTTCGCCCCGACCGGCAGGTCCGAGAACTGGCCGACAACGAAGACGTGGAGATCCGTACCTATGAGGTGATCTACCACCTCATCGAGGACATAGAAGCTGCCATGGTCGGCATGCTCGCACCCGAGTTCGAAGAGGTGGTCACCGGCGAAGCCGAGGTACGCGAGATCTTCAGCGTGCCCAAGGTCGGCAAGATCGCCGGCTGCTACGTCACCAACGGCGAGATCACCCGCGGCTCCAAGGTTCGCTTCCTGCGTGAGGGAACCATCATCTGGAAGGGTGCCATCGCCTCGCTCCGCCGCTTCAAGGACGACGTGCGTGAGGTCAAACAGGGCTTCGAGTGCGGCATCGGCCTCACCGACTTCCAGGACCTCAAGCCCGGCGACGTCATCGAGACCTTCGACGAGCGCGAGATCCCCCGGGTCTGACCCAACCGTGACATGCTCCGGACCGGGGTCGGTACACTGACCCAGCCGTGTTCGCCTGTGTCCTCATCGTCGATCTCCGGCTGCCCCACGCCGACTCGCTGAAAGCGAAGCGGTCGGTGATCACTCCTGTGCTCGAAGGAGCCCGGCGCCGTCACCGGGTGGCAGCCTCTGAGGTCGGTCATCAGAACGACTGGCGTCGCAGCGAGCTGGGCTTCGCCACGGTGGCGTCCAGCGAGAAGCAGGCTCGGGAGATTCTCGATGCCGTGGATCGATTCGTCTGGTCGTTTCCCGAGGTGGAGGTAGTCACCTCCCGGCGGGGGTGGCTGGAGGAGGAAGAATGAAGAAGCGCACTCCATCACGCGACTACCCGCGGACCGCCCGGCTCAACAGCCTGGTCAAGGAGATCGTGGCCGAGGAGCTGGAGCGCATCGACGACGAACGCTTGGAGCTGGTCACCGTCACCTCAGTGGTGGTCGACGGGGATCTGGCCCGTGCCGTCGTCCACTACGACCATGGTCTCGGCGAGGAAGCCGAGGAGACCATCCAGGCCGCGTTCAGTGAGCTGCGGCCTCGGCTCCAGGCCGCGGTCGGGCGTCAAGCCAAGGTGAAGCGCACCCCAGAACTGCGTTTCGAGACCGACACGGTGATACGCAACGCCCTGAGGATCGAAGACGTCCTCCGGGGCCTCCAGGCCGTCGAGACCGCAGATCCGGGAGACCCAACGGGCCCGGCCGTTCCGCCCGCATCTTGAGCCCCCGCCGTGCCGATGCCGGCCCCAACGGGCTGGTGGTGGTCGACAAGCCCGCTGGTTGGACCAGCCACGACGTGGTGGCGAAGAGCCGGGGCCTTCTCGGCACCCGCAAGGTCGGTCACGCCGGCACCCTCGACCCCGATGCCACTGGCGTGTTGCTGCTCGGGGTGGGCCGAGCCACCAAGCTGTTGCGGTTCTTGTCCCCACTGGGAAAGTCCTACGTGGGCGATGTGGTGTTCGGCGCCGAGACATCCACGCTGGATGCCTCAGGTGACGTGGTTGCCACCCACCAAATGAGCGGCCTCACTCCCCGCGCCGTGGCCGACGCGGCTGCGAGCTTCGTGGGCGAAATCCACCAGATCCCACCCATGGTGTCGGCGGTCAAGGTGGACGGAAAGCGCCTCCACGAACTGGCCCGACAGGGTATTGAGGTCGAACGCACCCCGCGCCCGGTCACGATCCATTCCCTGGAGGTCCTGTCGGGACCCGTCGGGTACCCGCCGGTGGCCACCATCGACGTCCATTGCTCGTCTGGCACCTACATACGCACCCTGGCCGCCGACCTCGGCCACGCCCTCGGTGGGGGCGCTCATCTGAACAACCTGCGGCGCACCTCGGTTGGCCCGTTCACGCTGGAAGACGCCGTACCACTCGAGCAGGTCGGCCCGGAAGCAGTGCGGCCCATGGCCGAAGCAGTTCGACACCTGGCGATCCTGCCGGCGGACGCCGATATGGCAGAGGCGGTGGGGGTGGGCAAGGTCCTGGACCGATCCGCCATCGGCGCCGAGGGTGAAGGGCCATGGGCTGTGACCGATGCCGAGGGTGAGCTGTTGGCCGTCTATGAGAAGTTCCGAGGCGACACCGTCAAACCGGCAGTGGTGGTGGCCGCCCGCTGATCCATGTTCGGGGCGGTCGGCCTCTCGGGCGTGATGGTCGTCACCAATCCGACGATGCGGTGGGCACAGCGGCGGTGGGCATGGAACGATGCTGGCCATGGCCGATTTCGACTTCGACGTGGTGGTGGTGGGTTCTGGATTCGGGGGCAGCGTCACCGCGCTGAGGGCCACCGAGAAGGGGTACCGGGTCGGGGTGCTGGAAGCGGGCCGAAGGTTCAACACCAAGACGCTGCCCCGTTCGAGCTGGCAGCTGCGGCGGTTCTTGTGGGCGCCGGGCCTGGGCCTGCGGGGCATCCAGCGGATCACCCCGCTCAAGGACATTGCCGTGTTGTCGGGAGCTGGGGTTGGCGGCGGATCGTTGGTGTACGCCAACACCCTCTACGAACCGCTCGACCCCTTCTACAGCGACCCGCAATGGGGGCACATCACTGACTGGCGTGACGAGCTGGCCCCCCACTACGACCAAGCCCGGCGGATGTTGGGCGTGAACGAGGTGCCTGAGGACACCCCAGCAGACGAGTACATACGCCGGTTGGCCGACGAGATGGGTGTGGCCGACACCTATCACCGGACACCGGTTGGGGTGTGGTTCGGTGAACCGGGTCAGCAGGTCCCAGACCCCTACTTCGGAGGCGAAGGCCCCGACAAGGTCGGTTGTACCCACTGCGGTAGCTGCATGGTGGGTTGCAAGGTGGGGGCTAAGAACACCCTCGACCGCAACTACCTGTACCTGGCCGAGAAGAAGGGCGCCGTGGTCCACCCCGACACCCAGGTCACCGACCTGGAACCCCTGTCGGGCGGAGGTTGGCGGATCACCACCGATCGGCCCGGCGCGGTGCTTCGTCATCGTCCCCGCACCTTCACCGCCGAGAAGGTCGTGTTGTCGGCGGGAGTGCTCGGCACGGTGAAGCTGCTGTTGCGTCTCCGTGACGAAGGCCGGCTGCCGGAGTTGTCGGACCGGCTCGGTGACGTGGTTCGTACCAACAGCGAAGCCATCGTGGGGGCATCGGCTCGTACCCCGATGCCTGAGCTCACCCATGGGGTCGCCATCACTTCGTCCATTCACCCCGACGACCACACCCACATTGAGCCCGTTCGCTACCCGCCGCGCTCCAACGCCATGGGATTGCTCACCACCGTTCTGGTGGACGGTGGAGGCCGAGTCCCCCGCCAGGCCCGCTTCGCCGCCAAAGTCGTCCGCCACCCCATCGCCTTCGTGCGGTCGCTGTCGGTTCGTCGATGGTCGGAGCGCTCGATCATCTTGCTGGTGATGCAAAGCCGAAACAACAGCATCAGCCTGCGCCGCCATGACCGCCTCGACATGTTGGTGAGCCGGCCTGGACACGGTGAACCGAACCCGACGTACCTGCCGGTAGCCAATGAGGCCGCCCGGCGGACCGCTGAGATGCTCGAGGGCGATGCCTGGGGAGCATGGAACGAGACTCTTCTCGACGCTCCCACCACCGCCCACATCTTGGGTGGATGCGTGATCGGTGATTCACCGGACGCGGGGGTGATCGACCCCTACCAACGGGTCTTCGGATATGAAGGTCTGTCCGTGGCCGATGGTTCGGCCGTATCGGCCAACCTCGGGGTCAACCCGTCGCTGACCATCACCGCCATGACCGAACGGGCCATGAGCCTGTGGCCCAACAAAGGCCAGACCGACATGCGTCCGGCGATGGGGGAGCCTTACCAACGGGTCGATCGGGTGGTGCCAGCCCGTCCCGCCGTCCCGGCCCACGCCCCGGCCGCGATGCGGGTGGGTTGATAGGTCGAGCCTGCTCGGCGGCTACGCGACCTTCTGGCGAAACGAACTCAGCCGGAAGGCTCTGCCCCTCGGCGGATCTAGGTTTCCCGGGTCAGCGGCCGTAGCGGCTGAGGAACTCGCCGATCGGCACGGCCGCGCTGGTGAGGTGTCCTTGGTACTGGTCACAGGACGTGGCGCGCAGCACGTCGAGTTGGGTCGTGCGCTCAACGCCTTCGGCCACCGTCTCCAATCCCGTACCCCGGGCGATCTCGAGGATTCCCCGCACGATGGCCTCGGCCGCGGCGTCTCGGTCGAGGTCGGACACGAAGAGCCGGTCCAACTTGAGTTCGTTGACTGGAAGATCTCGGAGGTAGGCCAGTGATGAGTATCCGGTCCCGAAGTCGTCGATCGACAGGCCCACGCCTAGTTCGGCCAAGGCGTCGAGTTGGCCCTTTGCTCCGTGGAGGTCGGTGAGTAGCGACGACTCGGTCAACTCGACGGTGAGCGCGCACGGAGGGAGCCCGGCATGGTCCAAGAGCACGGCCAACTCGTCCACGAAATGCGTGGCCTGGAGTTGGTGGGTGCTGACGTTCACGCTCACCGACATGCCGGGGCGCAGGACGCCAGCTCGCCCCAGATCTACAGCGTGGCCGACGGTCTCCTCCAGCACCCACAGTCCCAAAGGCACGATCAGACCGTTTCCTTCGGCGGTGGCCACCAGGCTGGCCGGGTCCGGATTGGCAGGGTTCGGTTTCCTCCACCGCAGCAGTGCTTCGGCCCCGGCCAGGCCACCGTTCGCCACCCTGAGGCGGGGCTGGAGGTGAACTGCCAACTCGCGGCGATCGATGGCCCGCCGCAGAGACCGGTCCAGGTCCATGGCCCGCTTGGCGTCGAGGTCCATCCGGACGTCGAACACCTGTCGGGACGATCCGGTGCTCTCGAGGCAGGGGCGTCGAGCGAGATCAGCTCGGCGGAGCAGCTCGAGGGGCTCGACCGAGCCCGACATCTCCACCGCGACTCCGACCCGGACCGAGACCTGAACCTCGTCTGCTCCGAGTCGGAACGGTGACTCGATGGCGGCGGCCACCGTCTCTGCTCGCCCCATGGCTGTGTCTTGGGCGCTACGGCGATCGTGGCCGAGACCGGGGAGGACGATCACGAACTCATCGCTTCCGATCCTGGCCGCAGTGGCGTCTGGGGTGATGCTGCGGGTGATACGGGCTGCGGCTTGTCGCAGCATCTCGTCACCGTGGTCGTGGCCCATCGAGTCGTTGAGTTTGCGGAACCCGGCGATGTCCACCGCCAGGAGGCCCACGTGATCCCCCGGTCTGGTGGTGTCCAATGTGCGGCCCACCACATTGAGCAGGTGGTGGCGGTTGGCGAGGCCAGTAAGAGGGTCTCGGGTGGCGAGGTCGTCGTGGCGGCTCTGCATTCGGGCGATCACGCTGGAGCGGGCCTCGGCTTCTCTGATTGCAGCCACAACCACGGGCTGGTGGTCGATGGAGGTGATCGTGAAACGGACCTCCACCGGCCGGGGAGCCCGGCGCAGGCCTCGTATTCGTCCGCTGTGAACTGCAACCGAACCGGTGCGCAGCGCATCCACCATCGGTTTCCATTGGCCGGGTTCTACCGGGAAACGGGGTAGTAGGTCGTGGAAGGGGCGACCCAACAGTCGGGTCGGTTCCCAGCCGCACAGATCGACCATTCGATCGCTGACCCAGTCGATCAGGCCGGTTGCCGGGTCCACCAACACGATCGTGTCAGGGCCGAGGCGGAGGGCCTCGGCCAGCTTCGCTTGGGAGGTCGGCGGCGATGACTGACCTGTTGCCCCCCGGCTGCCAGTTTCCAACACGTCACTCACAGTAGTGGAAGTGGCGGACATTTCCGGCGATCGGCACGGAACGTAGGGGCGATGGAGGATCGTCTTGGACGGTCAGCTCACCCCCGAGGGGTGCCGGCCTGGTTGTGGTTTGTCTATCCTCAGTCGTGGATCTGCTGGGCCAGGTAGTTCTCTGCGCCCACGGTGGCGATCACGTGGAGCTGGCTCTCGATCCAGTCTGCGTGCGACTCCTCGTCGACGAGACGGTCGGCGAGTAGCTCCCGGGTGCCGTTGTCTCCCTTGGCCACGCACAGGGCCACCGCACGGTTGTAGCGGTCGATAGCGGCCTTCTCGGTCTCGAGTTCGAGCGCGAGCTGTTCGGGCACGGTCTCGCCCACCAGAACCGGGTTGTATCGCTGGAGGTTGGGGACGCCGTCGAGGTACAGGATGCGTTCGATGATCTTGTCGGCATCCTCCATCTCCTCGATGGATTCTTTGCGGGCCACCGCTGCCAGGCGAGGGAAACCCCAGTTCTCCCGCATCTTGGCGTGGATGAAGTACTGGTTGATGGCGGTCAACTCAGCGGTGAGGATCTCGTTGAGGACCTCGATGATCTCGGCATCGCCTTGCATGGCGTCGTCTCCTGAAGTGGCTGCTCACCTGGGAACATAGCAACGGGTTCGTGGGGTCACAGCCGTACACGCTGGGCGACAGGCTTGCCTTCCGCCGCGAGCGTGGCGAGGTTCAGGCTGCGGAGACGGCGGTTCAGGCTGCGGAGACGATGGTCACCGATGTCTCGGCCACGATGGCGTCGACGATCGAGCGGCAGCCACCGCACTTGGTGCCGGCATTGCAGGCCGAGGCTAGGCCCTCGGCGTCGAGCACCCCGGCCGCCACCGCGGCCCGGATCTCATGATCGCTCACGACGTTGCAATGACACACAACCATCAGTTGGTAAGTCTGCCTAACCAGCAACGGAATGTCAACGTCACGGACGGTATCGACGAGCGGTGAGGTGTGCCTTTGGTGGGCCCCTTTGACCTCGGAATCGGCTCGGGGGACGCCCGAACGATGAGGAGCGCCTTGTTTGTCACACCCCCTCCGCACGATGGGGGTGTGCCTCCGCTGTGGAGGCAGGAGGGAGCACCCACAACATGGAAGGGAACTTGTTGCGCCAACCAGGGCTGGCCGAGATCATGGCGGGACTGGCCGCCGGAGACATGGTGGCGTTCACCTGGCTGATAGAGGTTCATCGGGGCGACCTGGAGCGAACTGTGAGGAAGCTGGCCGCAGACCGCTACTCCCGCCTCAGCGCCGAGGACGTCGACGAGCTGGTGATAGAGACCGCCCTGGCCATCCAGGCCGTCGCCCGAGGGTGGCGAGCCGACCGGGGTGCACCCCCATGGGTGTGGGCGCGGGGCCGGATCAGCGCCGCGGTAGACCGCCACCTCAGTGGACGCTGGGTAGACGAGCTGGACGACGAGCGTCAGGCCCAGAGCGAGGAGCCTCCGGCTCGGCCCGCGGTAGAGGAGGACACGTCGGTTCACCTCCGCCGCCTGGCATCCAAGCTGCCCGAGGTGGCGCTGCTGTGCGAAGGACTGGAAAGGGTGGCGTCGGCTAGGGATCAGGTCGTCTTCATGGAGCTGGGCATCCAGGTGGCACTGGGGGATCCGTCTCCGGCGGTCACCGTCGGAGCCCTGTTCGGGATGAACCCGGCCAGCGTCCGCCAGCAGAGCCGTCGAACGCGGTTACGCCTGCGAGCCCTTGCTCAAGCCGAGCCGCGCTTCGGTCCTCTGGCCGACCTGGCGGTGGTGGCCTGAGCCCGGTCCCGGCCCAGTGGCGCTGGTGGATGGGTCACGGCCAATCCTGCTCGCGGTTGGTTGGAGCCGTAGCGCACAACGCTCCAATCGTGCCTCACCCAGGGGTCGGCGACACCTCGGGCTCGACGCCTAGGCGTCGCCGGGCAGGGTGGCTTCGGCCTGGGCTCGGGCCCAGCGGTAGTCGGCCTTGCCAGCGGGCGAGCGAACGATTGTGTCGCGGAAGATGAAGGCCTTGGGAAGCTTGTAACGGGCCAACGAAGACGTGATCTCAGCCAGCAACTCGTCGGCGGTGACCGACTCACCCTCGGCGGGTTGGACGACGGCGACCACCTCAGAACCCCAGCGTTCGCTGGGTCGGCCCACCACGATCACGTCGTACACCTTCGGGTGACGGGCAATGGCTTGCTCTACCTCTTCGGCATAGATCTTTTCGCCGCCAGAGTTGATGGTCACCGAATCGCGCCCCAACAACTCGATGATCCCGTCGGCCTTCCAGATGGCCCGGTCTCCAGGTACGGCGAAGCGGGTACCACCGATGACCGGGAAGGTTGCCAGCGTCTTGGCCTCGTCGCCGAGGTAGCCGAGCGGTACGTGACCCCGTTGGGCCAGCCAACCGGTCTCCTCATCGCCAGGGCTGAGCTCGGCGGTGAGCTCAGCGTTGACCACCGACGTCTCGGGGCCGGGGGTGAAGGTGCCGGTGGCGGTGGCACCCTTCATGGACGTGTGGCCCATTTGGGCTCCGGTCTCGCTAGACCCAACCGCATCGAGCACGATCGCGTGCGGAACCACCTCGAGGAAGCGATCTTTCAGAGCGCTGTTGAGCGCGGCCCCGCCGCTCACCAACGCCAGGAACCCCGACATGTCGTAATCGGACTGCTCCAGCGCCTCGATGAGCGGGCGACCCATGGCATCTCCCACGATCTGGAGGGTCAGCACCTTCTCCCGTTCCACGGTGCCGAGCACATCGTGGACATCCAGGCGGGTCACCTCCCGGGGGAACACAACCGTGTTGCCCCCGGTGAAGCCCGTGAAAGACGACCACTGCGCCGCGCCGTGCATGAGTGGAGCAACAGACATCATGCGGGCTCCGCCGTTGCGAGAGTTCTCGACCACCGTGGACAGGTCTTCCATGGCCGTGGCCTGGCCGAAAGGTCGGCCTCCCATGGCTGAGATGAAGATGTCGTGTTGACGCCACAACACGCCCTTGGGCATGCCGGTGGTCCCGCCGGTGTAGAGGATGTAGAGGTCGTCAGGTGAGGGTTCCACCGGCACCGGTTCCTCAGAGCCCTCGGCAATGAGGTCCTCGTAGCGGATCGCTCCTTCGAGCAGGTCGTTGCCGCTCTCGTCGGCCACCTGGATCAGCAGGGCCACGTCGTCAAGGTCGGGGAGCACCTCGGCCAGGGTGGGGGCGAACGCGTCGTGGTACACGACGATGCGGGCCTTGGAGTTGTCGAGGAGGTAGCGGAGCTCCTCGGCCACGTAGCGGTAGTTGACGTTGAGCGGAGCGACTCGGGCCTTGAACGCTGCGATCATGGCCTCGATGTACTCGGGGCCGTTGTGCAGGTAGATCGCCATGTGGTCCTGGCCGGACTCATGGCCGGCGAGTTCGGACCTCTCGGTGTGGCACCCGAAGCCGCGCTGGTGGAGCGCATTGGCCAAGCGGCGGGTTCGGGCCGTCAGCTCGGCGTAGGTGGTTGTGCTGTCAGCGGTGATGATGGCTGGACGGTCCGGGTTGGCCGCGGCCACGGCCTCGTTCACCACGGCGAGGTTGTACTGGTCCACGATGTCCCCTGGGTTCGTCTCTGACGGGTCGTCAGATAGTAGTGGTCGGCCGGGACCTCGACAGGCCGGCTGTCAGTCCGAGTGAGGCGTCGACGGTGGATCGTCGAAACACGATCGGGCCCACACCAGGTCCGGCTTGCCGGTGGGTCGCCTGATCAGTTCGCCTACCACCGCCACCCGCCTGGGAACCTTGAAGTCGGCGAGGTGATCGCGGACGAGGCGGTCGACCGAGTCCAGATCCAGGTCGATGTTGGCCCGGGCCTGGAGCACCGCAGCCACCTGTTCACCGAAGCGGGGGTGAGGGATGCCGACCACGACGGCGTCGAATACGGCGGGATGTCCCTTGAGGACCTTTTCCACCTCCTCGGGGAAGACCTTCTCTCCACCTGAGTTGATCGACTGGGAGCCCCGGCCCAGCAGGGTGATAGATCCGTCGGCCTCCACCTTGGCCAGGTCGCCGGGAATGGCCCAACGCTGGCCGTGCAGCTCGACGAACGTCTCGCCGGTGGCGGCTGGATCTCCGAGGTAGCCCAACGGGATTCGACCCTTGCGGGCCAGCCTGCCGACCAGGCCGCTGCCGGGAGGTGCCGGACGCCCGGCATCGTCGAGGACGGCGGTGTCCTCGTCGACGTGGAACCGGGTGACCAACTCGGTGCTCTGCCCGGAGAAGACCGGCATCTGTCCCTGCCCGCCGGTCTCAGAGGTCCCGTACCCGTCGACCACCACCGCCCAGGGGAGGTGGTGAAGCAGTTCGCTGCGAACGGCCGGCGACAGCACGGCTCCACCGCTCAGAACCACCACCAGCTCCGTCAGGTCCCAACGGTCCGGCTCGGCGGCCAGGGCATCGGCTAGCGGACGGGCGAATGCGTCGCCGACGATCACCAGGATCCCGGCCCGCTCGGACTCGGCCAGCGCCCACAGGCGGGTGGCGTCGAGATGTTCACCGGAGTCGATCACCACGGTCCCGCCCCGTAGCAGCGTCGACATCGCCGTCCAATGGGCGGTGCCGTGGGTGAACGGCGATGCCGGAAGGCATCGGGTGTGACCGGCCCTGGCGATCTCGACCACCTCAGCGGGTGACGAAACCGGATCTCCACCGGGGTTGCCTCCGCCCAGGGCACCGAAGAGCAGGTCCTCGTGGCGCCAGACCACGCCCTTGGGGAATCCGGTCGTGCCCCCGGTGTAGATCACATAGATGTCATCGCCGCTCCGCTCGACCTCGGGACGCACGGTGCTGGACGCGGCCAAGAGTTGCTCGTAATCCGAGCCGCGCTCGATCAGGGTGGGCTTGAAGTCGAGATGATCAAGTGCCATCCCGACGCGCGACGAGCAGTCGGGCTCTACCAACACCACCGATGGCCGGGCGTCACCCATTAGGTACTCGAGTTCGTCGGCGGTGTAACGGGTGTTCACGTTGACCGGGACAGCCCGAAGCTTGAACGCAGCGAACATGGCCTCGAGGTACTCGTTGCCGTTCCGCAGCATCAGGGCCACATGGTCGCCGGGGCCGACGCCCATGGTGGACAACACGTGGGCCAGTTGGTTGGTGCGGGCGTCTAGCTGGGCGTAGCTGAGGCGGCCCTCTGAGGTGACCACTGCCTCACGGTGGCCCACCGCTTCGACCACCGACTCGAACAGGTCTCCCAGGTTCCAGCTCTCCATCGGCGGGGGACCGTAGCGACTGCGGCTCGCCTCCGCCGAAAGCCCCTGTTCAGCGTGCCTGACCACCGGTGCCCGGTGACGTCAACTCGGCACGCTCGCCTTGCTGGTCGGGTCCGAGCAACTAAGCCGAAACCGAATCCGATCCGCCACCATGGAGGAATGAACCCACTGGCCATGGTGACCGCCGACAGGAGCGGCCGAACCCGTCACCGTCCCGAGCAGTGGCACGATGAGGCCCACACCAGCCACCGTGCCCCGCGGCTTCGGGCCGCAGTGCTGGGCGCCAACGACGGCCTGCTGTCGACATCGAGCCTCGTGGTCGGCGTGGCCGCCGCCGGAGCGCAGCGGTCGGTGCTGCTTGCCACCGGAGTGGCGGCGTTGATCTCGGGAGCGGCGTCGATGGCGATGGGCGAGTACAGCTCGGTGTCTTCCCAGAGAGATGCCGAGGCCGCCGATCTGGCCATGGAGGCCAGAGCCCTGGAGGATCACCCCGGCCGTGAGCTGGCGGAGCTGACCGCCAACCTCAAGGGTCGAGGTGTTCCCGATGGCCTGGCTCGTGAGGTGGCCGAGGCCATGACCGAGGCCGATGCCCTAGGGGCGCACGCCAGAGAGGAGCTGGGCATAGACCCCGACAGCCTGGCTCGGCCGGTCGAGGCCGCCGTGGCCTCGGCCATCAGCTTCGCCCTCGGAGCGTTGGTACCGATCCTCGTCGTCCTCGGGTTCCCGGCCGGGCTCTGGGTCCCAGCCGTGGTCGTAACCGCTCTGCTCGGTCTGGCTGGGCTGGGAGCCGCCGGGGCCCGCCTGGGAGGCGCACCCATGGTTCGCGCCGCCGTGCGCGTCGTGTTGGGAGGCGCGGCCGGCATGGCTGTCACCTGGATGGTCGGGCGACTGTTCGACGTGTCGGTCACCTGACCTCTACCAGCGTCTCCGACTTCGACCGGGGTGTTCGGAACCGCTGGCGGACCGCTGGTCCCTCGGCGGCGTGGCAAGGGGAAATGTGTCCGTACGGCGACGGGCGGTTGAACCACCCGCCGCCGCGGGATGTCACTCGTAGTAGCGGAAGATGATCTCGCTGACACACGAAGGCTTGGAGGCGCCCTCCACTTCGAATGTGAAGGTCATGTACACCTGGGCCCCGTTGTTGGGCAGGTCCTCGACCGCGGTGAGCTCGGCGCCGAGGCGGAGGTTGGAGCCGACCGGAACCGGTGACGGGAACCGCACCTTGGCGCAGCCGTAGTTGACGCCCATCTTCACGCCTTCGACCTTCATGATCTGGGGAGCTAGGGCCGGCCCCAGAGACAAGGTGAGGTAGCCGTGGGCGATCGGCCCGCCGAAGGGGCTCTCGGCCTTGGCCCGCTCCGGATCGACGTGGATCCACTGGTGGTCGCCGGTGGCGTCAGCGAATGTGTTCACCCGTTCCTGGGTGATCTCCATGTAGTCGGAGTACCCGAGGTGGGTACCGACGAGTTCCTTGAGTCCGGCAATGCCGTTGATAACCGTGGTCATGGCGCCCAGCATGCCACGAAGACCTGACGGCCCGTCAGTTCCGGCGCGCCGACAGCTCGGGTCCTAGGCCGCGTCTATGAGCCGGCTGGCCTTTCGGCGCGCCTGGTTGGAGGTCGGTCACGTCTCACCCTGAGTTCTGTGACTGGACCTGCTGGGAGATGCGACCGCGGTCGAGTGAGTGGCACGGAGCTGGCCGCAGGCCGCGTCGATGTCGGTACCGCGGGTTCGCCTGACGGTTGCGTTGATCCCGAGATCTCCGAGCACGCTGGCGAAGCGGCGAACCTGAACTGGCGATGAGCCCCTCACCCGATATCCAGGAGTCGGGTTGAGGGGGATGAGGTTCACGTGGGCACGAAGCGGTCGGGCGTAGGCGGCCAACTCACGGGCATGGCGCTCGCTGTCGTTCACGCCATGGATCAGGGCCCATTCGAAGGACAGGCGTCGATGGGTGGCCTCCACGTAGTGGTGACAGGCCTCGGCCAGCACCTTCAACGGGTAACGCCTGTTGATGGGCACCAGTTCGTCACGTTCGATGTCGTTGGCGACGTGCAGAGAAACAGCCAGGTTCACCGGCAGAGACGCCTCGGCGAGGCGCCTGATGCCCGGCACGATGCCAACGGTGGACAGGGTCAAGTGGCGGGCGCCCATGCCAAGATCATCATGGATCCGTTCCACTGCCGCCCATGTTCGGTCGTAGTTGGCGAACGGTTCGCCCATGCCCATGAACACCACATTGGAGAGCCGTCGACCATCTGATCTGGCTCGACGCCGGGCTCGCACGACCTGCTCGACGATCTCGCCGGTGGTGAGGTGACGGTCGAAGCCGGCCTGACCGGTGGCACAGAATCCGCAGGCCATGGCACAGCCAGCCTGCGATGACACACATACGGTGGCCCGATCGGGGTAGTGCATCAACACCGTCTCGACCTGGTGGCCGTCAGCCAGCGTCCACAACCACTTCACGGTGTCGCCGTCGTCGCTCACCGACTCGGCTGCCAACCTCAATGCCGACGGTAGGGCCACCGTGAGATTCGAACGAAGGCTCTTGGGCAGGTTTGACCAGTCCTCGGGTTCGTCCCCGTGGCCGTACAGGCCGGTCCAGACCTGGTCGACTCGGTACCGGGGCTGGTCAGCCAGAAGGTCAGCCAGCTGGTCGCGGCTCCAGTCGTATCGGGACCGTGTCGACCGATCCCCGCTCGCACCCATCGAGTGGTCGCTATCGGCGGAGTGGGCGTCATCGGTCGAGCGGCCATTGGACGAGTCGTCGCCGGCCGTTGGAGGGAAGTCCGTGGTCGGGTCATCGCCTTTTTGCGAGCCGCGCCGCCGCTCGTGGGCGGGTATCTCGCCGTCACCCTCGCTCACTGCGTCACCGGTTCCATTGGGGTTGTGCGTACCCGGCGTCGGTGGTGCACGACGAAGCCCAGCCGGTTGTACAGGCTCCGGGCCGCGGTGTTGGTCTCATCTACATAAAGCGTGGCGGTGGTGACACCTCGTTCGGTCATGTGGTCGAGGCCGGCCAGGACCAGCGCGGCACCGAGCCCTTCGCCGTGGTGAGCCGGGTCCACTGCGATCACGTATATCTCCCCAGATCCTGGGCCGGGGTTGGCGGTGTCGTCGATTTCCACCTTGGTCCAACAGAACCCCGAGAGCTCATCGGGGCGGTCCAGGTCGTCCAATACCAGGAAGTCCGCTGCATCGAACCACGGCTCTGCCATCCGTGACTCCAGCGTGGAAGGTGTCTCTCGACCCTGGTCAGGGTGGGTGGCAAAGGCCCGGTTGTTGATCCTCAGCCATGCATCGTCGTCATAGCCAGGGCGGAAGGCCCGGGGAGCGAGTGGTGGTGCCATGTCCCGAGCCGGGTGATCCCTCTCGACTGGTAGCGGCCGACGCAGTTCGAACAGGTCTCTCACCTCGGTCAGGCCAGCGGCGTTGGCTGCGGTTTCGGGCAACGGATGGACGCTCGCGCCTCGGTGGTCGGCGACAAGCAGCACCTGGATCGGCGGTGAGTTCGACTCCAGTTCGGACCGAAGCCGGATGAGTTCGCCAGCCACGGCATCGGCCAGGGGCCCGACACTGGCGTCATCGTCGGGTTCGGTGTCGGACCAGGTGAGAACGGCTTCGCATTGAGGACCCCGCACCGCCCAGGTGAGCACCGCCTCGCCGCGGCCGACGTGCCCTGTGGGGGCAGAACCGGCCTCGCCGGGGGAAACGTGCCCGACCGAGGAGAGGTCGTCGTCGCTTCGGAGCCCGCCAGAACTGGGGTCGGCTTGACCATGCGTCGTGGGGGCGGGCTCGTCCGCTGTTGCCCCTGAGCCCGAGGTCTGGGTTGCCGAGAACTTCACCGCGCCTGTCCCACCCCCGATGACGGCCGACGGTTGAAGGTATGAGGGCTGATCACCGGTCACGGGCACCCCCGGACGCTAACCCCCCTGCCCAGGACCGACCCCGCCCACCAAAGGTTGTGGGCGGGGAGGCTCTGCCTTTGGCGGATCCAGGATTAGTCAGCCAGGGTCACCGTGGCGGTCTCGGTCGTGTCGTGGGCGCCCTGGAGGGGGTTGGTCGGCGTCATTCGGTCCATGGCTCGATGGCCGTAGACGGCAGCCCCCAGGCAGGCCACCGCCCCCAACGCCACGGCGAGGCGAGGGCCGACGGAATCGGCCACCCAACCCACCAGCGGGCCACCGATCGGTGTCGAACCCAAGAAGACCATGGCCTGGATGGCCAGCACCCGACCCCGGTAGACCGGGTCGGCTAGGAGTTGCACGGTTGCGGTCGACGATGTGAGGAACAGGATCGATGTCACGCCTAGGACCGGGGCAACCACGAAGGCCGCGGCCAGGTTGGGGGCAACAGCCAGAGCGGCCAGCGACAGCCCGAAACCGGTTGCCCCCACCACCACATGGTGTCCATCCACGCTGGCGCGTCTGGCCGTGGCCAGAGCCCCGAGCAACGAACCGAGACTCACGATGGAGAACAACGTGGTGAATGAAGACGTCCCGCCGCCCAGCGGTCCCTCGATCAGCAGCGGCATGGTCACCGAGAAGTTGAAGGCCAAGGTGCCGATGATGGTCATCATCACCATGGGCACGAACAACTCGGGGGTGTTGTGCAGGTAGCGCAACCCGTCGCGGACCTGACCCGGTTGGCGAGGTGCCGGCTCGGCCCGGTTCAGCTCCCCGGGTCGCATCATCACCAAGCCGGCGATCACGGCCACATACGACAGGCCGTCTATGACGAACGGCCAGCCGTAGCCGAAGGCCACAACCAACGCCCCGGCCGCGGCCGGGCCCAGCACCCGCGAACCGGTCATCACCGCGCTGTTCAGGCTCACGGCGTTGGGGAGGTCGGCGTCGGACACCATCTCGACAACGAACGAACGTCGGGCCGGGTTGTCGAAGGCGTTTATCACTCCGTGGACCGCGGCCAGGGCGTAGATCACCCCGAGCGACGCGTGACCGCTCAAAACCAGCGCCCCCAACGCCAGCGACTGAAGCATCGACAGGGACTGGACGGTGATCAACAGGCGGCGCTTGTCGGCGCGGTCCGCCACCGCCCCGGCCCATGCCCCCAACACCAGCATCGGCCCGAACTGGAAGGCGGTCAACGCCCCCAGTGCCACCCCGGAAGCCGTCAGGTTCAAGACCAGCAGGGTTTGGGTGATCATCGACAGCCACGTGCCGGTTTGGCTCACCAGTTGACCCAGGAAGAAGAGGCGGAAGTTGCGGGTCCGCAACGAGCGGAACGTGTCTGCGGAGGCGCCCTTGATGCGATCGGTCATGGTGTTCCCTCCTTGGCGGTCTTGGTCGTTCTGGCGGATTTGACGGGGCGACCGGTGGCCGTGCCCGTGCCGGTGGCCGTGGTGGTGACGACTGGAATGTCGTCGGTGGGTGAGGCAGACCCCGCGGCATCAGGGGCGACAAGGTGTTCGATCACCTCCACCGCGTCGAGTAGGCGACTTCGGTCGGTGGGGGACAGATCGGCCAGTCGGGTGGCCAACCATGCCGTCTTGTGACGGCGGGTGGCCGCCAGAAGGTCATGGCCTGCTGGCGTCACTGACACCAGCGTGACCCGGCGGTCGTCGGGGTGGGGGAGGCGCTCCACCAGGTCGACCTCGGCCAACTTGTCGACCACCTTGGTGGCGGTGGGGGCGCTGATCCGTTCGGCCTCGGCCAGGGCCTTCAGCGGTACTGCACCCATCCGTTGCAGGGTGGCCAGGGCCGCCACCTGGGTGGGGGTCAGACCGGTGTGGGTCTCCTGGCGCAAGATGCGTGCCAGACGGGTGGTGGCCAGCCGCAGCCGTTCCGCGTCCTCCACCAGATCCTCCCGGTCGAGGTCGAGGGACGGGGGAGCAGTGGTCATGACATCCATCATGCACCACAACTACTTAGCAAGTGAAACTATTTCCCAGGGAATATATTGTGACTTCTGTCCCCTGGGTGGCGAGAGCCGGGTTCTGTCCGAACGCCTGCTGCCGCGCTGTCAGGTGAGCGTCTCGAACCAGGCGATCGTCTGGCGCAGGCCGGTTTCGAGGTCGACCGGTTCCAGGCCCGCCACCAACACCCGTAGCGCGCTCTGGTCGGCCTGGGAGTCGCGCACGTCACCGGCCCGGGGGTCCACGTGGTGGCGCTCCAGTGGACGGCCCAAGATCTGCTCCAGCAGGGCGATCACCTCGAGAAGCGAATACCGGGTGCCGAAGGCCAGGTTCACCGGGGTCGGCGACGTGAGACCCCGGGCCATCACCTCGGTGATCACCTCGGCCACGCTGCCCACATAGGTGAAGTCACGGGTCTGGCCTCCGTCACCGTGTACCGGCAGCGGGCGCCCGGCCAGTGCCGCGTCAACGAAGGCTGGCACCACCGCGGCATAGGCGTGGCCCGCCCGCTGAAGGGGACCGAACACGTTGAAGAACCGGAACGCCACCGCCTCCAGACCGAAAACCTGCTGGTAGGACAAGGCGTAGGACTCCGTCGCCAGCTTGGACACGGCGTAGGGGCTCACCGGCATCGGCGTCAGGGTCTCGACCTTGGGAAGTGTGGGGTTGGCGCCGTAAACCGACGACGACGATGCCACCACCACCCGTTTGGTTCCCGCGGCACGCATGGCCTCCAGCACCCGGATGGTGCCGGTGGCGTTGGCGTCGTGGCTGGCCAGGGGATCCTCGATCGACTTGGGCACGCTGGGGCGCGCCGCCAGGTGCACCACGGCATCTGCCCCGTCCAACACCTCGGTGAGGTGGGCTTGGTCCAAGATGTCACCCTCCACCAGGGTGACTCCGGCCAGGCCGTCTACGTTCGTGGCGAAACCGGTGGACAGGTTGTCGTAGGCCACCACCTCTGCCGTCGCACCCGATTCGACCAGGTGGCGACACAGGTTGGCGCCGATGAACCCCGCACCGCCCGTCACCACAACCTTGCTCAACGTCGCCACAACTGATCCCTCCCCGGGAGTACCCCCGGCCGGATCTGCGGCCGGGCGGCGCCGACGCTACCCGCCCCACCCCTGGACGCCGGCACCCGTCGAGCTACGTGCTGTGGTTGGTGGTTCGTGGCTGCTCTGTGGTGAAGGGGGGCTTCACTGTACTCACGCCTGGTCGAGGTGGCGGTCCTTGGTCAGGTAGATGAAGGGGATCGAGGCCAGGCTCACCAGCCCCTTGACCACCAGGTTCACCCAGAAGATGTCCCACACGACATCCCACGGCAATGACTGATCGCGTTGGTATTGACTCAAGAAGAACAGGGGAGCGAAGGCACCCACCGCGAAGATCAGGTTGTCGACCGGGACGCTGATGGCGTTGGACACAAGCACCCGCAGCCATTGAAACCGGGTGGTGATGCGGGTAACCCACCAGTGGTACACCTCGGTGTCGATCAGCTCGCTGACCACCATGGCCAACAGCGAAGCGATCACGATCCGCCACAGTGGGCCCAGCACCGCCGAGTACTCGGCCCCCAGCGGGTAGGACGGGTCGGTCGGCCACGCGGCAGCCCACGCCAGATACGCGGCCAGGAACAGGTTGACGCCGGCGCTGGTCCAGATGGCGATCCGCGCCGCTCGGCGGCCCGCCGCCTTGTGGATGATGTCTCGCAAGGTGAAGGTGATCGGGTAGATGAACGTGCCCATGTCCACCGCTCGGTCGGCCACCGTGCCGATCTTGAGGCTGGTCACCTGGGAGATGACTTGGGCACCCACGTAGACACCGATGGACACCAACGCCACCGTGCCCACCGTGACCTCACCGCTTGCGCGTGCCACCCGTCGATCCGGGCCCGGCGAGTGGACCGGTGTGGCTCCCCGATGATCGGCACCGCTGCGGTAGGCGTCGGGCTCGGTCAGATCGATCACCGGATTCCCGGGGATCGAGGGCACATCGGCCTCAGACGTCATCGCCTGGCCGATGGGTTCGTCGTCGGAATCGCCTCCCGCGGGGTTGGGTGGCGTGACGGCGTGGTGACGGGCCAGAGCCTGGGCCAACCCGGTGGGGGTCAGGTCGACCACCACCGAATCGCCCACCACCGTGCCCGACGGCGGCTCGCTGGCTGCCGGACGGGTGGACGAAACCTCGCTGGGAGCGGGATGGGCGGGGTCGGTGGGGTCGGCGGGGACGTCGTCGGGCGTCTGGTCGCTCACTGGTTCGCACCTCGGTTTTGGTGAGGCGGGTGGTCCGACACCGCCGCAGCTCCGATCAGGTCCCGGGGAGCTGCCTCCGGGGTAGAAGGCGAGAGGCTAGGCGAGCCGACCCATGTGAACGGCATGGCTAGGCCGAGGTGAACCTTCCAGGCGTCGCCCTTGAAGCGGCGACGCCCGGACCTATCCCCTAGGTCTCATGGGAGAACTTGGCCGATCAACCCCCGCCGCCGCGCATCGCTCGCGCCGCGTCGAGGATCTCCTTGCACGTCGGGCAGACCGGGTAGCGCCCTGGATCGCGGGTGGGGACCCATGTCTTGCCGCACAAGGCCGTCACCGGGGTTCCGGTTATGTAGGCCTCGGTCACCGCCGATGCGGGAACCACCACGTGAGCGAACCGCTCGTGGTCGCCGTCTTCAGTGGTGCGGATGTCCTGGCTCTCGATGAGGTCGAGGTCGCTCACCCCGACAGTCAACCACTCCGGGACACCCGCACCGTCCCGGTCAGGAGTTGAGCTTCTCGGTGGCCTCGGTGAGCTTCTCCGAGCAAGCGTTGAGAGCTTCGGTGTCGGCCTCGCTCATGTCGAACACGTCGATGCTCATGGCCGTTTCGGCCAGTTCCATCAACGGGTCGAGGGCCTCCATGGTGGCCGAGATGTCGGCCTCCGGGTCGGCCAGCACATCGCCGTACTTCTCGATGACCTCGTCGACCTGACGGCAGAAGTCGGCCACATCCGCGTTCTCGATCGAACCGGTGTCGACGTCGGAGCCACCATCGCTGCCTTCGTCAGTGCCGCTGTCGCCCGAATCGGCCGCTGTGGTCTCGGGCGAGTCGCCCGAATCTCCCGAATCTCCCGAATCTCCCGAATCTCCCGAATCGGTACCGCCGCCTTCGGCAGCGGTGGTGGTCGTGTCATCGGCGGCTTCCTTGTCTCCACTGGAACTGCAAGCGGCGGCGCCCGCCACCAACAGCACCGACATCACCAGGTAGATGTATCGCTTCATTTCGACTGCTCCCTCCGGGTTGTGGTGATCGCGATCACTATCACCCCTAGTCTCGGGAGGCGAGCCGATAGGCCGACCCATTGGCACGGCATGTCTAAACCGAGGCGGAGCCTCGGTCTGATCAACCTCGCAGCGACGACGACTGGACCTATCTGCTCGGGTCCTGGGAGGGGGTCGAGTCCACGGAGCGGCTCAGAACTTGACCCATCAGTCAAGTTTCAGGGCTACCATCCGCGGCCATGCGCACCCGACTCACCGAGATCCTCGACATCGAACACCCGGTGATGCTCGCCGGCATGGGCGGCGTCTCCTACGCCGAGGTGGTCACCGCCGTCACCGAGGCCGGCGGGTTCGGCTGCTTGGGAGCGTCCACCATGGGCCACGACGTCATGGTCGAACAGATCGCCCAAGTCCGGGCCGCCACCACCAAGCCCTTCGGAGTGGACCTGCTGACCGCCGCCCCCGGAGACATGGTCCGAGACGTCAATGCCATGGCCGATGGCGGGGCCACGGTGTTCGTGGCCGGTCTCGGCGTGCCCCGAGATGTGGTCGATCTCTGCCACAAGCGCAACATGTTGGTGGTCAACATGTGCGGGAAGGTCCGCCACGCCATCGCCGCGGTCGAAGCGGGGTGCGACATCGTGGTGGCCCAGGGAACCGAGGCCGGCGGACACACCGGTACCGTCGCCACCTTCGCCCTGGTACCTCAGGTGGTGGACGCGGTCGGCGACCGGGTGCCGGTGGTGGCCGCCGGGGGCATCTACGACGGTCGCCACCTTGCCGCCGCCCTCACCCTGGGTGCCGACGGCGTATGGGTCGGTACTCGCTTCATCGCCACCCCCGAAGCCCGATCGGTGATCGGTTACAAGGACAAGATCCTGGCCATGCGCGAAGACGACACGGTCGTCACCCGGGCCTACACCGGCAAGACGTGCCGGGTGCTGCGCAACGAGTACACCAACGACTTTGACGCCGCCGGCGCCAAGGCCGAACCGTTTCCCGGTCAGTACATCAAGTCGCTCAAGGACGGGGCCAACCACCTCGGCGGGGACATGTCCACGCCAGATGTGAACCCCGACCGGGAGTTCATGCCCGCCGGGCAGGGCGGGGGCGCCATCAACGAACTTGTGCCGGCCGGAGAAATGGTGGCCCGGTTCGTGGCCCAAGCCGAAGCCGCTCTGGCCCGGGTGGATCAGGCCCGGTAGGCGCCGTCACGGGTCAAGAACCGGCGGTGCCACCGCCGGGGGGTGAACAACCCGGCCCGGGGTTCATCCTCGAACAACCAGCGGGCGAAGTTGCGACGGGTCCACGCCGTCAGGCCCGCCACCCGGATGGCGGCCCGCGCCCCCTTGCGGTGCTTTAGGGCACGCACCAACAACGCCGACATCTTGTGGTCCGGTACCAGGCTTCGAGCCACCGCCTGCTCGTAATGGGCCCGTACCGCCGCGGCCTCGGCTGGGCTCGAACCGACCAATGGGGACGGAGCTCCCGCCCCGCTCACCCGAGGCGCGCGGGCCACGATGGCCTCGGCGGCCAGTACCCCGCTGAACAACGCCTGGCCGATGCCCTCACCGGTCATCGGGTCGGTGGCGGCAGCAGCGTCGCCAACCCACAACACCCGCCCCGACGTGAGCGCCATCTCGTTGACCCGGGCCGGGATGGGCCAGGCCTGATGGCGGTTCTCGGGGCGAGCATCAGGCCCCAAGACCTCGGCCACATGCGGTCTGGCGAGGATCTCGGGCCAAAGCGCCTTCATCTCCTTGGTGGCCACCTTGCCGCCCCGTTGTATACCGAAGCCCACGTTGGCACGCCCGTCGGGTAGCGGGAACACCCATACGTAGCCGGGGACCAGGTCCTCCTCGAACCAGATCCACAGGTCCTTGGCCTTGGGCGAGACATCGGTGAAGTACTGGCGGAAAGCATGCCAGTCGCCCAGATACCCCGGTTCGGTGGTACCCAAGAGCTTGCGGGTGGGGGACCACATACCGTCGGCCGCCACCAGGTAGCGAGCCTCGACCACCAGCCCTTCATTCCCAGTGGTTGCCGTGTTCGCCGTGTTCGCCGTGTCTGTGCCGTCACCGGGCTCATGGCCGGGCTGGGCCGATGTGTCCAAACCTTCCGACGGGTCAGACTCCTCCGAACGGCCTGGTTCGGTTGAGGGGCCTGGTTCGGTTCCGGCGGCCACGAAGGTGACGGTGATGTGGCCGGGGCCGTCGTCTATTGCCGACACCGACACCTCCTCCACCACGGTGACCCCTGCGGCGCGAGCCTGTTCCACCAGGGCGTGATCCAGGTCGGCCCTACGAGCCACCACCGCGTACTGGCCACGGTCTCGGGGAAGGGGGAACGTAACCGTGTGCCCCTTGGGGCCAGACACGTGAACGTCGTGCACCGGCATCCACGAGCCCACGGATTCAGGCTGAACCCCAAGGTCTTCCAGCAGTCGCAACGCGCCGGTGGTCAGCCCGTCGCCGCAGATCTTGTCCCGAGGGAAACGGGCCTTGTCGGCCAACACCACCGACCGTCCGGCCCGGGCCAAGGTGATGGCGGCTGCGGCCCCGGCCGGGCCTGCCCCCACAACCACCACATCGGCCACCAAGTGGTCGGTGCCCGACACGGATGTCGCCACAACATCAACCGCCGAACCACGTACCACCGGACTCGCTGCTTCGGAGACGTCGCCAACCAGGACCGCTGCCTCCTCGACATCGACATCGATGCCAGTCCCGTCCTCGCTCACAGGCGAGGAGGGTACGGCCTGGATCCCCACCCCCGCCAAGCCCGGTCGCCAGCCGGGGCTCGCTCGTCAGCAGCGGGTGGCACCCCGGTCCCGGTAGCGAGCCCCCACCGTGTCGGTCGACGTCGACCCATCGGGGTGATGGATGGTGCGCTGGGTGGTGACGGTGGTGCAGTTGCCTGACCGTCCCGTGCTCTGGCCGGTTTGTTCACCCCAGGCATGCTGGGTGGACCACAACGTGACCGTCACCGACGTGGGGGTGTGGCTCGTCCAGATCAAAATCCCGTAGGGGGTGTCGTTCTTCCACTGGAGATCGGGGTGTTGCCAACCCATGGTGGCCTCCCGGCCGAACGGGTAGCGCGAGAAGTGCTCGGAATGAGCCTGGTACTCACCGAAGGGCAACCCGGCGAAAAACGCGGCATTGAACATGGTGGTGGCGAACTGGGACACACCCCCACCCACCTCTTCGACGTGCACGCCGTTAGCGATGGCCCCAGCCTCCACGAAGCCCTTCTCCCGGGTGCGTTGACCCACCACCGCGTTCATCGAGAACGTCTCACCCGGCTTCACCAACGTCCCCCTCACCAGATCGGCGATGCGATGGATGTTGGTGACCCGAGGCTCACCGGCCTGGAAATAGGTGGTGAAGCTCTTCACCTGGGGTTGACCCTTCCACTCGGTGGTGGTGCCGACCGGCTCCACCACCTTGAGGGCCTCGGCGTCGGCGGTGGTGAATTCGGGGTCGGTCAACTCCAAGTCCACCGTGACCTCCGGACTGCCGCCGATCACCGACGCCAGGATCCGGTCGTCAGTGTCATCAGCGCAACAGACCTGGCCCTGGGCGCTGGGGATGATCCGGGGACCACCGTTCTCCAAAGTGATGCGGGCGTCGGTCGGCTCCGAGGGCGGCGGCAGGGCCACCTTCACCGCCTCCACCGCCGCAGCTGTGTCCACCGTGACCTCGAACCTGCCGTTCACCACCCGAGACCCGATCCAGGATCGCACGGTGTCGGGGGTGAGCGTGGTCGCCTGCTCGCCAGCCTTGATGGTCAGCCCCGGCGCGGTCGACGCCGTGAGTCGAGCCGCTACCTCCTTGACCTCGGCATCGTCCACCGTCGGCGCCGCCGACTCCACCTCGGTGGTGATCACCAGCGGCTCTTCACCTGAACGGGCCCGGGCCAACAGCTGCTCGGCTACGCCGTCGGACTTGATCCTGGTACCCGGTGAGCCACTCACCATGGTGATTGCATTGCCGGTGGCCACCAGCCGAGGCTCCACCGCGGCCGCGTCGCCAGCGGTGCTGGCCAGCGCCGACTCCATGGCGCGCTCGTCCAAGGTGAACTGCAGCGGGGCGGTGCGAGCATCGAAGAACGACCCCAGCCAGGTGAATGGCCGCCGCCAGAACGACACGTCGTCGTTGATGGTGAGCGCGCCCCTCATGGTGGCTTGTTGATCGAGGCGCAGGCCCAGATCACCGGCGCTGGCTTTGAACGTGCGCTCGGTGGTGCGGATCTCCACCTGGGTGGTCATGTAGTGGGTGGCGATGTCGGCCACCACCACCTGGAGCTGATCCTCTGGCAGCTTGCCGATGTCTCGACCTGCCAAGGTCACGTTCCGGGGGACCTGACGATCGGCAACGGTGTCGTCGACTGCCCAGGCGGTAAAGAGCAAGATGATCACGAGGAGGGGGGAGCCCACGGCTATCAAGACCCGGGGCGACGGGCGACGCATGACATCCAGCGTGGCAGACCACACCCCCCGTACCCGGGCACCCCCCGGTGTCGCACCCGTCACTGTTGATCACCTGGTCTGGTGTTCCGCGATCACTTCGTCCGTCACCTCTGTGTCGCTTCGCTGCTTCTTCGCCGCTCCTTCGTGGGTCACCTTGCCGGTGAGGCGAGCGGAGGTCCAGGCCGTGGCGTCTTCGTGCCTAAGGTTCGGCCCATGGGTATCTGCGAAGGACGGGTCTGCATTGTCACCGGCGCCGGGCGAGGAATCGGCCGTGAACACGCCCTGATGCTGGCAGCCAACGGCGCCAAGGTCGTGGTCAACGACATCGGCGGCGAGCTCGACGGCTCGGGCCGATCCACCGGCCCCGCCCACGATGTCGTGGAGGAGATCGTTGCCGCCGGCGGTGAAGCCACCGTCAACGGAGACGACATCTCCACCTGGGATGGAGCCGAGCGGCTCATCGCCCAGGCCGTCGACACGTACGGCACCCTCGACGTGGTTGTGAACAACGCCGGCATCCTTCGGGACCGGATGCTCGCCAACATGACAGAAGCCGAATGGGACGCGGTCATCGCCGTACATCTCAAGGGCACCTTCGGCCCGGCCCGCCACGCCGCGGCCTACTGGCGAGACAAGGTCAAGGCGGGCGAGCCCGTAGACGGACGCATCATCAACACCTCCTCACCGTCGGGCATCTACGGCAACGTCGGCCAGACCAACTACGGCGCGGCCAAGGCCGGCATCGCCGCCTTCACCGTCATCGCGGCCAAGGAACTGGCCCGCTACGGCGTGACCGTCAACGCCATCGCCCCCGCCGCGCTCACCCGCATGACCGAGAACCTCGGCATGGGCCAAGCCGACGAAATGACAAAAGCCATGATGTCGCCTCGTTGGATCGCCCCGGTCGTGACGTGGCTGGCCTCGGCCGAATCCGCCGACGTCACCGGTCGGGTATTCGACGTGACCGGTCAGGCCCTATCGGTGGCCGAAGGCTGGCACCGTGGCCCCACCCGAGAACACCCCACCGACGATCCCGCCGAGCTCGGCGCTGTGGTCCGCGAGCTGGTGGCCGAGACTCGACCCACCGCCAACATGTTAGGCTACGACGAGCGCTGAGCCCCACGCCAGCCAGATTGGATCCCGCCGAGGCCGGAGTCGGCTCCAGCAAAGGCTGGAGTCAGCTCCAGTCGAAGAACCAGTGACGGCCGAACAGCGTGGCGGCCAACGCCCCCATCGCCGGAGCCAGGTTGTCCATGAGTGCGGGGCAGTAGGCATAATGCTGCACCGCCAGCTCGAAAGCACCCCTGGCATCGTCGGGAGGCTGGGTGACCAGGCACTCGAGCTGCTCGAGCCCCATGGCCACCACCTCGGCGCCATAGGCCTCGTACCAGAAGTGCAGCACCGACAGGTGCTCGGGGCCACCGATGTCGAGGCCCTCGCCCGCTGACCATGCCAACAAAGCCGGCAACTCCCAACCGCCCCGGGCCGGCACCAGGCCCAGGTGCACCCGGGCGTCCTTCACCGCCCTCACCGCGGCGTGATCGGGGCGGGACTCCAGGCGGGCTCGGATGGTGGCCTGATCCGCCTCCAACTTGGCCAGGTGGCGGGGGACGTCACCCAGGTAGTCGTCGTGCTTGGGGTCGCCCAGCCACTTGACGAACAACTCGGGGGCCGTCTCCACCGCTGTGACGTCGGGAATGCCAGGCGAATCCTCGGCCAAGATGCTCACCCGCCAGGTCATCTGATCGATGATGCTCAAATCTGACCCCAAGATCACCGGCCACATCCCGGTGACGCTGTGTTGGTCTCGCAGCGCCCGCCATCGGGCCAAGGCCGCCTCGCCGCCGGGAATCTCCATGCGCCAAGCCTGTTCGCCCCGCAAGGTCTTGCACCACGGCTCTAGCCCCGCGGGCACTTCGCTGGCGGTCGGGTTGGCGCTCATGGGCAGTGGCTCGGAACGAATCGGTCTGATGGGGCAGCGGTCACCGCACGTCGGGCGTGACCGGTCGCGACCGTAGCCGCGCCACCGCAGCGGGCGGCGCCGCCGCCTTCAGAACAGGCGGAGCTCGTCGGATTCGATGCCCCGCAACAGGTCGTAGTCGACCTCGCGCACCTCGATGCCACGGTCTCGGGCCAGCACCTTGGCCTGAGGCTTGATCTGCTGGGCGACGAACATTCCTGAGACCGGCCGAAGCATCGGGTCCCGGTTCAAGAACTCGAGGTAGCGGCTGAGCTGCTCGACCCCGTCGATCTCTCCTCGGCGTTTGATCTCCACGGCGATGGCGACTCCGTCCGAGGTGCGGCACAGCAGGTCGACCGGACCGATGTCGGTGGGGTACTCCCGACGAACCAGACGAAGTCCCTGCCCCAGGTGCTCGGTGTTGGCGGCCAAAAGCTCCTGGAGGTGGGCCTCCACCCCGTCCTTTTGGAGGCCGGGATCAACGCCCATGTCCCAGGCCGAATCGCTGATCACCTCTTCCAAGGAGATTCGCAGCGTCTCACCCTTGGGGTTTGTGACAGTCCACTCCGCGTCGCCGGTGACCAGTCGGTTCGGGGCGTTCATCCAGTTGAGAGGCTTGTAGGCACCGCCATCGGCGTGGATGGCCACACAGCCGTCGGCCTTGACCATGATCAGGCGAACCGCGGAGGGCAGGTGGGAGCTGAGCCGACCCTGGTAGTCGACAGAACAGCGGGCGATCACTACGCGCACCCGTCCACAGTAGGGGACCAGCCTCGACCGGGGACCAGGCCCCGGACCGTTCCCGCCAGATCGGTGCCCACCTCGATGGTCGAGCTGACCTACCACATCACCTGTCGTGTCGATGGGGCGACTCGCCAACAGCTTCAGTTTCAGGAGGCGAGCAAGTTGCACGCCAAGCCGGTCGACTACGCTCGGTGCGGGGCAGGCGGAGAGAGGGCACACCGAGTGACCGTCGATCGGTCCAGCCGCCCCCATCCCGCACAGGTGCACATGGCCTCCTCATCAGATCAAGACCGCATGGCCAGCGTCGACGTCGTGGTCGGGAGGAACCCGGTTCGAGTGCCCGAGCCGATCTTGGGCACGGACGCGGCCCCCGGTCCTGGGGGCGATCCGAGTTCGATGTCGCCATCGTCGGGTTCGGCCGCGCCGGCTGCACCGGTCGGGTTGGTCGGGCTCGCTGCCTTGGGGCAGATGGCGGCGTCGGCCTCGGGGGCGACCGAGGTGGGTGAGGTGCTGCGGGTAGGCGCATCGCTGTTGGCCGACACCCTCACCGCCTCCCACGCCGCCGTATTCGAGCATCACGAGGCCGCTGGTGTGCTCCAGTGCCGGGTCGGGGTGCTCAACGGAGTTCTGGCGAGCGATTCGGGTGCCGCGCTCTTGAGGCTGCCCACCGGCCGAGAGTCGATGCCCGGCTACACCCTGCTGGCCGGCCGTACCGTCGTGACCACGGACCTACTGGCCGATCGACGGTTCGTGGCTCTGGCCCCGGCCCTCGGTGTGTTCGCCCGGTCGGCCGTGAACGTACCGCTGGGTTGGCCCGGTCACTGGTGGGGCGTCCTGGGTGTCTACGGGCATGACACCCGGGTCTGGACCGAGGGCGACGTGGCCATGGTCGAAGCAGTTGCCGCCATCATGGCCGGTCTGCTGCGGGCCACGGCCAGTGAGCTTTCCTCGTCTCGGTTCGAACGCTATGCCGACTTGGCTACCCGGGCCAGCGGCATGGGTCGATGGTCCTGGAACGCAGCGCGAGGCGAGATCACCCTCGATGAAATCGCCTTGTCCCTCTTCGATCCGGCGCCCGATCCGAGCCACCGGTCCCTCCATGGCCGTACCGAAACCATCAGCCCAGGGTCGGCCTCGGATCGGCTTGGCTCGGCCGAGACCGGTGAGGTCCGGTCCAACCCGTTCGAGGCTGGGTCGCCGACCCGGACCGTGGGGGTGATCGACACCGATTCGTTGCGGCTTCAGGTCCACCCCGCCGATCGGGCCCGAGTGGTGGCCGCCGCCGCCCAGGCCGTGCGAGATGGAGACGCGTTCCACCTCACGTTCCGTCTGCTCGACGGCGATGACGGGCGTCTCCCCCAGGTCGAGAGATGGGTGGAGTGCCTCGGTCAGGCCTGTCCTGAGGAAGCCGATCGCGACGGGGTCCAGTGCATGGTCGGTGTAGTGGCCGACGTCACCGGACGTCGGCTACGAGGCGAAAACCAGGCCCGTCTGGCCATGGAGCGCATGGCTCGCATGCGCGCCGAGGAAGTCGTCGAATCGCTTCAGTCCACGCTGCTTCCCGGTGACCTTCCAGATGATCCGGTCCTGGCCTTCGCCGCCAGGTACCAGGTGGCCTCACCTCACTCCGCGGTGGGCGGAGACTTCTACGACGTCATTGACCTCGAAGGAACCGGCTGGGGGGTGGTGGTTGGAGATGTTTGCGGGCGTGGTCACGATGCCGCGGCCTTGGCTGGGGTGATGCGCCACAGCGTCCGGGCCACAGCGATCAACAACCCTTGTCCTGGCGAGGTCCTTGCCCGGACGAATCGGGCGGTGATCGACCAGATGGACGACTTCCGATTTGCCACCGCGACCTACCTGCACGCCACTGCGGACCCAGCCGCGGTTGCCGGCGCCGCGGAGGGTGCCCGCCGGGCAGAGGGCTTGGACAAGGCGGCGCTCGGCGTGTCTGCGGTGGTTGCCATCACGGTCAGCAGTGCAGGTCATCCCCGCCCCGTGCTGGTGCGAGCCGACGGACGGGTCGAGGTGCTCGACTGCGGAGGCGTGGCCCTCGGTGTGGTGGCCGAGCCCACCTTCACCGAGGTCGTGGCCACTCTCGGTCCTGGCGATTCTGTGGTGCTCTACACCGATGGGGTGACCGATGCCCGAGGCCCCGACGGTCTGTTCGGACAAGACCGGCTCCTGGCTGTCCTGGCGTCGATGGCGGGACGAACACCCGACTCCATCGTTGGCGCGCTCGATGACGCCGTGCGTCGCCATCGTGCCGGCGCTGATGACGACATGGCCGTTGTGGTGGTCCAGATCCGGAATCGAGCCGATCTCGTCGACTCGGCACCGTAAGGGGACGCGCCGATAGCGGACCGACCCATAGGTACGGCATGGTCAAGCAGAGGCAGAGCCTCGGTCTGATCAACCTCGCAGAGACGACGACCGGACCTATCTGCTCAGGTTCGATGACACATGACCCGACCGCTCGGGGCGCTGGTGTCCCCGACGCGAGTAGACACTTCGAGATGGCTCCCCATGACGTTCCGTCGGCTTCGGCCGACGACCACCGCTTGGCCGCGGAACTGGCCCATGAAGCCGGACGGCTACTGGTGTCGATCCGCCATGACATGGCGGCGGCCGGCGCGTCAGCCGCCGAACTGAAGACCGCCGGCGACCAGCAGGCCCACGAACTGCTCATGGGACGACTGGCTGGCGCCCGTCCCCACGACGCCGTCTTGTCCGAAGAAGGGCGCGACGGGGTCGGCCCCGCCGATACCGGCCGCCTCGACGCCGAACGGGTTTGGATCGTGGACCCGCTCGACGGCACCCGGGAGTTCAGCGAACCCCCCCGGGAAGACTGGGCGGTCCACGTAGCCCTGGTGGTGGCCGGAGTTCCGGTGGCGGGGGCCGTGGCCCTTCCCGCCCAGGGGATGACGTTGTCCACGCTACAACCACCAGCCCTTCCCGCTCCGCCCCCGGTGCGCCCTCGGGTGATCATGAGCCGCACCCGTCGCCCCGCAGTAGCCACCTACCTGGCCGAGTCCCTCGATGGAGCGGTGGTCGAGATGGGGTCCGCGGGAGCCAAGGCCAGCGCCGTGATGCTGGGCAAGGCCGACATCTACGCCCACAGCGGCGGCCAGTACGAGTGGGATAGCTGTGCTCCGGTTGCGGTGGCCCGCGCCGCCGGGCTCTGGACCAGCCGTCTCGACGGAACCCCGCTCGTCTACAACAACGCCGATGTGTTCATGCCCGACCTGTTGATCTGCCACCCGGTTATGGCCGATGCGGTCAAGGCCGCGCTTGCGGACTTCCAAGAGGCCTGACCTGGGTCCGGGTCCGGTCCGAACCACTCGATCGAAGAGCAACGGTAATTGTTGAGCTAATTGGTCAGGAATTGAGACTCGCCGCTACGCTCGCCCCCGACCCCAACGGGCGAGGTCCCAAAGGCGCATGGCACACACCTACGAACTGACCCACCTCAAGGCCCTAGAAGCCGAGGCCATCCACATCTTCCGCGAGGTCGCCGCCGAGTTCGAGCGGCCCGTCCTGCTGTTCTCGGGCGGAAAGGACAGCATCGTGATGCTGCACCTGGCCCAGAAGGCGTTCTGGCCCGCCCGCATTCCGTTCCCGGTCATGCACATCGACACCGGGCAGAACTTCGACGAGGTCATCGAGTACCGGGATCGCCGGGTCGCCAACCTAGGGCTCAAGCTCGTCGTCGCCTCGGTGCAGGAGTCGATCGACAAGGGCCGCGTCACCGAACAGACCGGGCCCCGGGCCAGCCGCAACCGGCTCCAGACCACCACCCTGCTCGACGCCATCGAAGAGCACCGCTTCGATGCCGCCTTCGGTGGTGCTCGTCGAGACGAGGAGAAGGCCAGGGCCAAGGAACGGGTGTACAGCTTCCGAGACGACTTCGGGCAGTGGGATCCCAAGAACCAGCGGCCCGAGCTGTGGCACCTCTACAACGGCCGCATCAAGCCCGGCGAACACATCCGGGTGTTCCCGTTGTCCAACTGGACCGAACTCGACATCTGGCAGTACATCGCCGAGGAGGATGTGGAGATCCCGTCCATCTACTACGCCCATGAGCGTGAGGTGTTCCGCCGCGACGGCATGCTGTTGGCCGTCACCCGCCATCTAGCGGTAGATGAAGGCGCCGAATCGTTCGTGACGACCGTGCGCTATCGCACGGTCGGAGATGCCACCATCACCGGCGCCGTCGAATCTTCGGCTGCCACCGCGTGGGAGGTGGTCGACGAAGTGGCCGCCACCCGCGTCACCGAACGGGGCGCCACCCGCGCCGATGACCGTGTGACCGACGCGGCCATGGAAGACCGAAAGAAGGAGGGCTACTTCTGATGGGCCGACCAGTAGTCCAGCGGGTTGACCAGGGAGCACGGGCATGAGCGAACTTCTGCGCTTCGCCACAGCGGGGTCCGTCGACGACGGCAAGTCCACCCTCATCGGACGCCTGCTCTATGACTCCAAGGCCATCTTCGAGGATCAGCTGGAGGCGGTAGAGCGCTCCAGCGAGGCCATGGGCGCGGAATACACGAACTTGGCCCTGCTCACCGACGGCCTGCGAGCCGAGCGCGAACAGGGCATCACCATCGACGTGGCCTACCGCTACTTCGCCACCCCCCGGCGCAAGTTCATCATCGCCGACACCCCCGGCCACACCCAGTACACCCGTAACATGGTCACCGGTGCCTCCACCGCCGATGTCGCGCTGGTTCTGGTCGACGCCCG
>WBZL01000895.1_pt1 | contig 32969 bp, 25 predicted proteins | sample 5204291 | NCBI WGS metagenome assembly WBZL01 (sample SAMN12344345, study PRJNA552823) | activated sludge metagenome | biome: Activated sludge suspended growth; feature: Nitrification reactor; material: Wastewater; isolation source: activated sludge from nitrification reactor of wastewater...
GACCTTGGCCTCTTCCAGCGCCTTGCCGGCGGTAGTGGCGTCCAGCGTCACCGGTCCGGAGCCGTTGTCGACCGCAGCGATCCCCAGCGCCGCGTCCTTGGCGTAGGACCACTCCACGTACGTGATGGAGTTGGCCTGCTGCAGCGTCGCCTGCTGCACGCCGGTCGATTTCTCTTTTCCTTCGCCGGTACCGGTCCAGATCTTGGCCGGTTCCTTCGTCCAGTCCTTGGGCGCTGCCGCCGCCAGGTACTTGGTGAAGTTCTCCGTCGTGCCGGACTCGTCGGACCGATAGAACACCGTGATAGCCGCATCCGGCAGGGTCACACCCTCGTTCAGGGCGCCGATCGCCGGGTCGTTCCACTTCTTGATCGACCCACTGAAGATCTGGGCGGTCGTCGCCGCGTCGAGGACCAGTTGGTCCACGCCTTCGACGTTGTACGCAACCGAGATGGGGCCGACCACCATGGGCAGGTTCCATGCCTCGTTGCCACCGCACCTCTGCTTGGCGCCCTCCACTTCACCCTCGTCCGCCTTCAAGGCGGAGTCGGAGCCGGCGAAGTCGACCTGCCCGGCGATGAACTGCTGGACGCCCGCACCGGAGCCGGTCGGGTTGTAGTTGACCGTCGCGTCGGGGCAGGCCGTCTGGTACTGCTTGATCCATTCGGTCATGGCGTTGTTCTGAGCCGACGAACCCTCGGCACTGAGGGTGCCGCTGGCGCAGTCGATGTTCGTGGGCGCCGCTGAACCGGACGCGGAGTTGTTCGATGTCGAGCTTTCGGAACATGCCGAGAGTGCGAGCATGCCGGCCGCGGCCAATGCCGCCACCTGAGTAGTACGGGTGAATCTCACCCTTGCCTCCTTTGATTGGGACGCTCCGCACGCTAGGGGGCGTTCACTAATGGATCGGGCGCAACTGGTGAACGCTGCGTGAACGTCCCAAGACGGTCAGGCGTCCGGAATGTGATCTGGAGCACTCGCAGCGGCGGGAGCGACCGAATCCTGCGATCAGGCGTCGGCGATGCCGAGGCCGGAATGGGTCCGGCTCAACTCCTGGTACAGGTCACGGATCTGGCTGTGGGCGTCGTCCGGCGTGATCTTGCCTGAGTTCTCGAGACTGCAGATGAACGCAACCCGTTGTGCGAACTCCTGCAGGTTGTGGTCGAACGCGATGTTCTGTGGCGGGATGTGGCTGCCCTGAAAGCGGCCCCGTGGGTACAACATGCGTTCTTTCGTGAGGCGGTGGTGTTCCCCGTCGTCCGCCACTTCGTCCTCGACGGGCAGGTCCGAAGGCCACGTATCTGTGGCCGCATCTTCGGTCGTCGACCCGGGGACGGCGCCATCGGACCCAGGCGCGTCGCAGCTCCGGTCACGTCGTGACAGCCAGTCGAACAGTCCCACCATTCCTCCTGCCGATGCGGGGTCACCGTAACCCCGATCCGGCCGCCGGTCCACGTGCAGGGCGCCGGTGCTCGCCCACTATGCTCGCCCGGTGATCACTCACGTCGTCATGTGGCGCTTCCATGATCCGGCCGATATGGACGAGGCCGCCGCTCGGTTGCGGTCGCTGCCCGGCCGAGTCAGCGGGATCACGAGCCTGCGGGTGGGACCGAACCAGAACCGCACCGAGCACGCCTACCAACTCGTGCTCGTGAGCGAACACGCGGATGCTGACGCCCTGCGCGCGTACATCGCCGATCCGGCGCATCAAGAGGTGGCGCACTGGCTGTCCGAGCGGGTCGCCGCCCGCGCCGTGGTCGATACCGACGACCTGCGCTAGGCAGCGACCGTTGTCACCCGTCGGCCGCAACGGAACGGCACCGTCGATGGCAGCGTCGTACCCTGGTAGGACTCCCGCCGGGAGCCCATGACCCAGGGGTGCAGCATGAACCGTCGAATCTCCCTCGTAGTCGTCACCGCAGTGGCGGGGTTGGCTCTGGCCGGCTGTTCCTCGGCCTCGCAGCCCGCCGCGGATGGCGGGCCGGCGGCCCCGCCCGCGGTCAGCGCGGCGCCGGCGGCGTTCATCGCCCAGGCCGCCGACAGCACCGCGGCGACCGGGAGCGCAAAACTCGTGTCGACGACCAGCATCAAGGGTGCACCGATGGGTGGCAGTGGCACCCAGGATCTGACCATCACCGCCGACGGGGTCATCGACTTCGCCGGCTCCGAGGCGTCGCTGCAGGTGAGTTCACCGATGATGGGCAGCGGCAGCAGCATGCAGGTGGTCCTGGCCGACGGCGTCGGCTACGTCAAGGTCCCCATGTTCGGCGACAAGTGGATCTCGTCTCCGACCAAGGATCTGGGCCTGAGCATGGCCGATCCGACGAAGGGCCTCGAGACGTTGCGCAAGGCTGCGGACCTGACCGAGGTCGGCACCGAGGACATCAACGGGGTGACCGCCACGAAGTACACCGGCACGGTGGATCTGAGCGAGGCCGTGGGTCAGTTGGGACTGCCTGCAGCTGACGCGGAGAAGGCTCAGCGCGAACTGGCCAAGGTGGCCCGCACCGCCGATGTCACCGTCTGGGTCGATGATCAGGACCGGGTCGTCCGCTACGACCAGGAGCTTGCGGTGAACGCCGACGGACAGCAGGTTCAGGTGTCGTCGTCCACATCGCTGTCGGACTTCGGCATCACCACCGACATCCAAGCCCCGCCGGCCGACCAGGTGATGGACGCCTCGAAGATCAAGGACATGATGCCGCAGGGCATGGGCGCCGGTCTCTGACCGTCGACCTCAGACCGGCTGCGAAGAGTGCGACGCCTCGACCCGGTGGGATTCGACGCTCGCCGGATTGAACGCTCGTAACCGCAGCGAGTTCGATACGACCAGCACACTGCTGAAGGCCATCGCCGCTCCCGCGATCATGGGTGACAGGCGACCGCTCATCGCCAGCGGGATCGCCGCCACGTTGTAGCCGAACGCCCACCACAGGTTCTGCTTGATGGTCCGCCAGGTGCGCCGCGCCAAAGCGATCGCCACGGCCACCGAGCGCAGGTCGGAATTGACGATCGTGATGTCGGCCGCCTCGCGGGCGGCGTCGGTGCCGGTGCCCATGGCGATGCCGAGATCGGCCTGGGCGAGCGCTGCCGCGTCGTTGATGCCGTCGCCCACCATGGCTACGCGATGACCCGCTGCCTGCCGGTCGCGGACCGCCACGACCTTGCCCTCGGGGCTGACGTCGGAGATCACGTCGCTGATCCCCGCGGTGGCGGCCACTGCCTGCGCGGTGGCCGCTCGGTCACCGGTCAGCAGGACCGGGACCAGACCCAGGTCACGCAGTTCTTGGATGGCGACGGCGCTGGTGGGTTTGACGGTGTCTCCCACAGTGACCACGATCGCCGGTCGGCCGTCGATCGTGGCCACGACGGGCGTCAGTCCCCGAGTCTCGGCTTGCGTGATGGCCGCTGCCAGCTGGTCGTCGACCAGGTCCCCGGCCTTGCCCACATGGACCTGATGACCGGCCACTTCGCCTGATGCGCCCACACCCGCCTCGGCCACGAAGCCGACAACCGCCGGACCACCTTCGAACTGCGTGGCGATGGCTCGCGCGATGGGATGCTCTGACGCCGCCTCGACGGAACCGACCCATCGGCGCTCCTCGTCGGTACCACCGCTGACCGACTCGACAGTGATCTCACCGGTCGTCACGGTGCCGGTCTTGTCCAGCAGGACGGTGTCGATCCGCTGGGCGGCTTCCAACACCTGAGGGCCTCGGATCAGGACCCCCAGCTGCGCCCCCCGACCGCTTCCTGCCACGAGGGCGGTGGGCGTGGCCAACCCGAGCGCACACGGGCAGGCGATGACCAGGACCGCCACGGCGGCGCTGATCGCGAACGACGGCCCCGCACCGGCGACGAGCCAGCCGACCAGCGTGAGCAGCGAAAGGGCCAGCACGATCGGGACGAAGACCCCGGCGATGCGATCGACCAGTCGCTCGATCGGCGCCTTGGTGTGTTGGGCGGCCTTGATCAGATCGCCGATCCGGGCCAGGACGGTGTCGGCGCCCACGGCTGTCGCGGTCACGATGAGGCGGCCCGATCCGTTGACCGCGCCACCGACCACGCTGTCCCCGACCGTGACTTCGACCGGCACTGACTCGCCGGTCACCAGGCTCAGGTCCAACGCCGATCCGCCGTCGGTGACGACGCCGTCGGTGGCCACCCGACTCCCGGGGCGCACCACGAAACGGTCGCCCACGACCAACTGGGACAGCGGGACGTCCGCTTCCGACCCGTCGGCGTCGACTCGGCGAACGGTGTCCACCTGCAGTTCGGACAGCGCCGCCAATGCGTCGACCGACGTGTCAGTGGCCCGCGCCTCGAGCCACCGGCCCAGAAGCACGAAGGTGATGACGACGGCCGACACCTCGGCGTAGACCTCCATGCCCCCGACTGCGACCTGGTAGACCGACCACAACCAGGCCACTCCCGATCCCAGCGTGACGAGCGTGTCCATGCCGACCGAGCGATGGCGCAGCCCGCGGATCGTCATCTGGTGGATGGGCCAGCCGCACCACCACACGACGGGAGTGGCCAACAGCAACCCGACCAGGGGGGCCCAGTGAAGCGAGTGCAGCCCCGGCACCATGCCGAGCACGACGACCACGACGGTCAGTGGAACCGCGACCATGAGTCGCCGCCGCAGGTCGGCGCTGTCGCCGTGATGGGCGTGATCCCCGTGATGAGGGTTATCGCCTCCGGTGTGGGGAACCTCGGCGTGGTAACCGAGGTCGTCGATGGTGCGCACCACGTCGTCGGGGTCGCAGATGTCGGCATCGAGGGTCACCCGGGCCGAGCCCGTGGCGAAGTTGACGGCCGCATCGGAGACCCCGTCGAGCCGCGACACCTTCTTCTGGATGCGCGCGGCACACGAGGCACAACTCATGCCCTGAATGTCCAGTTCAACGTCGGTCACGGCTGTACCAACGGGTTCCGGGGGCGACTTATGCCCGACCGGTGGGCACTCGGGTCACAAGATGCGCCACACTGACCGCCATGTCGGAGCACGCCGTGGAGATCGTCGAGGACCACGGTTTTGCCCGTGCGGTGTGTTCGTGCGGGTGGAGCGGCAGTGGCTTCCGCACCCGTGAGTCGGCGCGGCAACAGGCGCAGGCTCATCTGGCGACCGCTCACACCACCAGTTGACCCTTCCCGAGCACCACGACGCCACCCGGGGACACGGTGTATTTGCTCCGGTCGCCTTCGAGGTCGACCCCGATCTGGGCACCGTCGGGCACATCGACGTTCTTGTCGAGGATCACCCGGCGCAGCACCGCGTTGCGTCCGATGCGAACGCCGGGGCTGATGACGCTTCCCTCGATGTAGGCGCCTTCGCGGATCTCGACGTTGTGGGCGATGACGGACTGCCGGACGTGCGCTCCCGCCACGATCGACCCGGCTCCGACCATGCTGTCGTGGGCGTTGCCCCCTTCGACGAATTTCGCGGGGGGCAGCGACGGTGGGCTCGACAGGATCGGCCACTGGCGGTTGTACAGGTTGAACACCGGGTGGACGCTCACCAGGTCCATGTGGGCATCCCAGTAGGCGTCGAGGGTTCCCACATCGCGCCAGTAGGCATGGTCGCGCTCCGTCGATCCGGGCACCCGGTTGCTGTGGAAGTCGTAGACGAAGGCTTCGCCCGCCCCCGTGAGCATGGGGATGATGTTGCCGCCCATGTCGTGGACCGAGCCCTCGTCGCCGGCGTCGATCTTGAGCGCCTCGATCAAGGTGTCCGTGCTGAACACGTAGTTCCCCATCGAGATGTACGACTCGTCGGGGTTGCCCGGGATCCCCGGAGGGTCGGACGGTTTCTCCAGGAAACTCTCGATCCGCAGCCCGTCGTCGGCGACCTGGATCACGCCGAACTGGTCCGCTTCGTGGCGGGGCACGGGGATTCCCGCGACCGTGACGCCTGCGCCGGTGTCGATGTGTTGCTGGATCATCTGGCGCGGGTCCATGCGATAGACATTGTCCGCGCCGAAGACCACCACGATGTCGGGGCGTTCGTCGTAGACCAGGTTGAGGCTCTGGTAGATCGCGTCGGCGCTGCCGGTGTACCAGCGGGGTCCGAGTCGCTGCTGGGCCGGTACAGGAGTCACGTAGTCGCCGGTCATCTGCGACATCCGCCATGTGGTGGTGATGTGCCGGTCGAGCGAGTGGGACTTGTACTGCGTGAGGACACAGATCCGATGGATGCCGCCGTTGACCATGTTGGACAGCACGAAATCGATGAGCCGGTACGCCCCACCGAACGGGACCGCCGGCTTCGCCCGGTCGGCCGTCAACGGCATCAGCCGCTTCCCCGCGCCACCAGCCAGGACAATTCCGAGAACATGCGGTGCACTCACGCTTCCACCCTAGGAGATGGAGGCCCGCTGTTACGACTGCTACCCGGTGGGCGTCCGCCCAGGGGACCGCAAACCTCGCGCTCCGGCGCGAACCTCGGCCGTAGAAGCGTCCACACGCCCGCGGTTTGTGGGTTCACGCGAGGTTTGCAGTCCGGTAGACCTCGAGCGTGCGCTGCGCGATGGCTTCCCAGCTGAAGTCGTCGGTGGCCCGGATACGGCCGGCCGTGCCCATGGCGCGGGCCGCCTCGGGATCGGCCACCACCCGGTTGACTGCGGCGGCCAGTCCCTCCTCGAACTCCGCGGGTCGTGCCGCGTCGTAATGCACCAGGACTCCGCAGTCCGGGGTCACGACCTCGGGAATCCCGCCGACGTCACTGGCCACGACCGCGGTCTCGCAGGCCATCGCTTCGAGGTTCACGATTCCTTGCGGTTCGTAGACCGAAGGGCACACGAAGACCGAGGCGTGGGTGAAAAACTGCATCACTTCGGGGCGGGACAACTGCTCCGGGATCCAGATGACCGAGTCGTCGCCGCGCGCGTCGCGCAGCGCAGCGACCTGAGCGGTGACTTCGTTGCCCAGCTCGGGGGTGTCCGGAGAGGACGCGCACAGGACCAGTCGGATGGCCGGGTCGAACTCCTGCGCGGCGCGTAAGAGGTGCGGCAGGCCCTTCTGCCGGGTGATGCGGCCGACGAACAGGGCGAACGGTCGGTCCAAGGACACCCCGTGCGCCTCGAGTGCGTCGGTCGCTGCGACCGGCTGATACACCTCGGTGTCGATCCCGTTGTGGACGACGTGCACCTTCTGCGGATCCACGAACGGGTAGCAGTCCAGCACGTCGGCCTTCATCCCGGCGCTGACCGCAATCACTGCGGCGGCCTCTCGATAGGCGGTGCGCTCCACCCACGACGAGATCCGGTAGCCACCGCCGAGCTGCTCCTCCTTCCAGGGCCGCCGCGGCTCCAACGAATGAGCGGTGATGACGTGTGGGACGCCGTGCAGCAACGCGGCAAGGTGTCCGGCCAGGTTCGCGTACCACGTGTGCGAATGCATGATGTCCAGACCGTCCGCGGCGTCGGCCATGAGCAGGTCGACCCCCAGGGTCTGCAGCGCCATGTTGGCGTCGGCCAGTTCGGCGGGCGGTGCGAATGCCAGTGCGTCAGGGCGAGGATCGCCGAAACACTCGACCCGGACCTCGGCGATCCGGCTCAACTGGGCGGTCAGTTGCTCGACGTGGACCCCGGCGCCGCCATAGATGTCCGGTGGCCACTCGCGAGTCATGATCCCGATGCGCATGCCGCGAGCCTAGGGCCGGACCTGCGATCATGCGCGCCCTGTCAGAGGTGCGCGGCTTCGTACTTTGCCATCACATCCGCGGGGATCCGACCTCGGCTGTTCACCGCGATCCCGTTGGCTTCGGCCCATGCCCGGACCTTGGCCGCTTCGCCGGAGCCGCCCCGTTTCGGTGCAGCGCCGCGACGTGCCCGGCCGCCGGCGCGGCGCCCGGCGTCGACGAACGGGCTCAGCGAATCGCGGAGTTTCTTGGCGTTCGTGGTGCTCAGGTCGATCTCGTAAGCGACTCCGTCGAGAGCGAAGGTCACTGTTTCGTCGGCGCTTCCGCCGGTGAGATCGTCTTCCAGTACGACCTGGATCTTGCGGGCCACAGTTGCTCCTCGAAGTATTCGTCGATTCCCTGATTTCCCCGCTGTCCACCTTAGTGGATATCGAACAGTCCCGCCGATAATCACAATCGCAGCAGCAGTCGGGCATTTCCCAGCGTATTCGGCTTCACCCGCTCCAGATCCAGGAACTCGGCGACCCCTTCGTCTTCAGACTGGAGGAGTTCTGCGTAGACCTCGGGCTCCACTGCGGGCTCCGAGAGGATTTCGAATCCGTACCGCGTGAAGAAATCGATCTCGAAGGTCAGGCAGAAGATCCGACTGACGTCGAGGGCGCGGCCTCGTTCGATGAGGGTTTCGAGCACCTGCCCGCCGATCCCGCGCCGCAGATAGGCCGGATCGACGGCCAGGGTGCGAATCTCGGCGAGGTCCTCCCACATGACGTGCAGCGCGCCGCACCCGACGGGACGGCCGTCCAGCTCGGCCACGACGAACTCCTGGACGTCCTCGAACAGGGTCACCGTCGCCTTGCTCAGCAGTCGCCGGTCCGGGGCGTACAGGTCGACCAACCGGCGAATGTCCCGCACGTCCCCGGTCCGGGCCGGCCGCAACGTGACGGTCACAGCGGTTTGACCAAGGGGAACAAAATTGTGTCGCGGATCCCCAGGCCGGTCAGCGCCATGAGCAATCGGTCGATTCCCATGCCGACGCCGGCGGATGGCGGCATGCCGTGCTCGAGCGCAGCGAGGAAATCCTCATCCAAGGGCATGGCCTCGGCGTCGCCGTCGGCACCCAAGCGGGCCTGCGCCTCGAGTCGCTCGCGCTGGATCACCGGATCGACCAGTTCCGAGTACCCGGTGGCGAGCTCAAAGGAATCGACGTACAGGTCCCATTTCTCCACGACGCCCTCCTGCTCCCGGTGATCGCGGGTCAGCGGGGACGTGTCGACTGGGTAGTCGGTGACGAAGGTCGGACCCGTGAAGGTGGGAATGACGTAATGCTCGAGCAGTTCTTCGGCCAATCGACCCGGGACCCAGGCGGGATTCACGTCGATGTCGGCAGCGGCGCACAACTGCTCCAGCTCGGCACGCGACGTGGCTGCGGTGACCTCTCGGCCCACAGCAGCGGACACCGCCGGGTACAACGACACCCAGGGCCAATCGCCCGACAGGTCGTGCACCGAACCATCGGCGTGGGTCACCGTCAATGAGCCGGTCACGGCAAGCGCCGCCTCCTGCACCAATTCGCGGGTCAGCCGGGCGCCGTCGCGATAGTCGGCGTACGCCTGGTAGAACTCCAACATCCCGAATTCCGGGGAATGGGTGGAGTCGGCACCTTCATTCCGGAAGTTGCGGTTGATGTCGAACACCCGCTCTATTCCACCCACGACGCAGCGTTTCAAGTACAACTCGGGCGCGATTCGCAGGAAGAGGTCGATGTCGTAGGCATTCATGTGTGTCACGAACGGCCGAGCGCTGGCGCCGCCCTGCAATGTCTGCAGAATCGGGGTCTCCACTTCGAGGAATCCGCGCTCGGTGAGGGAACGGCGCAGACTGGCCAAGGTGGCGACGCGCTGACGGGCGACCGTACGGGACTCCTCGCGCATGATCAGATCGACGTAGCGCTGCCGGACTCGAGTCTCCTCGCTCAACTCCTTGTGCGCCACCGGCAGCGGGCGCAGCGCTTTCGCAGCGAACCCCCACTCGTCGGCGAAGATGCTGAGCTCGCCGCGTTTGGAGGCTCCGACCCTCCCGCGGACCCAAACGTGATCGCCCAAGTCGACGAGGTGTTTCCAGTCATCGAGCCCCTGCTCACCCACCCGATCCAGGCTGAGCATTGCCTGAACGGGAGTTCCGGCACCGGACCGCAGACTCGCGAAACACAACTTCCCGGTGTTGCGGATGAACAGCACCCGGCCGGCCACGGCGACCTCCGTGTCCGTCAACTCGCCGGCCGGCACATCGGGAAACTCGGCACGGACCTGCTCGATGGTGTGGGTCACCGGCACCGTGACGGGGTACGCCTCGCGCCCGGATTCGAGCAGGCGCCGGCGCTTGTCGCGCCGGATCTGCATCTGCTCCGGAAGATCGTCGCTGGCGTCGTCGTTCACCGGAGGAGTTTATCGTCGGCTCCCACACCCCAGCACCAGCCTCGGAGTGTCCGCCTGGGGACCGCAAACCTCGGCCTCCAGCGCAAAGCGCGGGCTCCGGAGTGCCTCTATGCCCGAGGTACGCGGCCAGGGCCGAGGTTTGCGGTCCCCCGGGGGTCACCGCGGGTCAGGGGCGGTTGCGGTCGAACACCAGTTGCAGGCCGTACAGGGTGAGGAAAGGATCGTGGTCGGTGATGGTCTCGGACTCCGCGACCACGATCTCGGCCAGGCCGCCGGTGGCGACCACTGCCTCGACGTCGCCCAGTTCCTGGGTGATCCGGCGCACCAGACCGTCCACCTGACCGGCGAAGCCGTACAAGGCTCCCGACTGCAACGCCTCGACGGTGTTGCGTCCGATCGCGGAGCGGGGACGCACGAGTTCGACCTTGCGCAACTGGGCCGCGCGAGCGGCCAGGGCGTCCAGCGAGATCTGGATACCCGGAGCCAAAGCCCCGCCCAGGAACTCCCCTCGGGCACTCACCACGTCGAGGTTGGTCGACGTCCCGAAGTCGACCACGATCGCCGGGCCGCCGTACCGTTCGAACACCGCCAGGGTGTTCACGATGCGGTCGGCGCCCACCTCGCGCGGGTTGTCGGTCACGACCGGCACTCCGGTCTTCACACCAGGCTCCACGATGACCGTCTCGACATCCGGGAAGTAACGGTCGAGCATGAGCCGCAGCTCGTGCAGCACCGCCGGGACGGTCGAGCACAGCGCGATCCCCGTCAACGGCGGTCGGCCGGTCAGGAGCCCCCGGAAGGTCAAGATCATTTCGTCGGCGGTGGTCTGGGCATCGGTCTTGATCCGCCACGACTCGACCAGTTCCGGCCCGTCGAACAGACCGAGGACGGTGTTGGTGTTCCCGACGTCGATGGTCAGCAACATCATGCGCTCCGCAGATCCGCGCCGATATCCAACGCCGGAGCCGAGTGGGTCAACGCACCGACCGCCAGGTAGTCGACCCCGGTGGCGCCGACCTCTGCCGCCATGTCGATGGTCAGGCCGCCGGAGGCCTCGAGCTCGGCCCGCCCGGCGTTGATCGCCACCGCTTCCTCCATCTGCGCGGGCGTGAAGTTGTCCAACAGGACGAGGTCCGCACCGGCATCGAGAACCTCACGCAACTGGTCCAACGAATCGACCTCGACCTCGATCGGCAATCCCGGGAAACGGGTGCGCACCGCATCGAACGCAGCCACCACCCCGCCGGCGGCGAGCACGTGGTTGTCTTTCACCAGGGCGGCATCCGACAACGACATCCGATGGTTCACCCCGCCACCACACCGCACGGCGTACTTCTCCAGTCGTCGCATCCCGGGCGTCGTCTTGCGAGTGTCCCGCACCCGGGCGCCGGTCGGCGCCAGCACGCGCGCCCACTCCGCCGTCGCCGTGGCGACCCCCGACAGATGGCACAGCAGATTCAGCGCCGTCCGTTCTGCCGTGAGCAGGTCACGCGTGCGACCCCCAGCGCTGACCACGACATCCCCGGGCGCGACCACGGTCCCGTCCCCAGTGACGATGTCCACCAGGCAGTCCGGACCGGCCACCAGGTCGAACACCGCCGCCGCCACTGGCGCCCCGGCAATCACCCCCGACCGCCGCGCGACCAGCTCCAACACCGAACGTTGATCCGCAGGCACCGTGGCTGCGCTCGTCACATCCTCGCCGCCGTCCAGATCTTCGTCCAACGCGGCCGCGATCAGTGCGGCCACCTGCTCCGGATCCAGCCCCGCGGCCTCGAGTTGCTCCTTGCGCGCGGGCGCCGGCGGGTGCCAGTTGTGGTCGTGCTCAGTCATCCCAGACCTCCCAGTGGGGTGTGTGGAGCGGCTCGTGGTCAGTCCGCAGTTCGCCCTCCACCAGACGGGTGTCTTGGTGGATGGCCCAGGCCGGGTCGGAGTCCGGGTAGTCCTCGCGCCAGTGGGAGCCACGAGTCTCGAGCCGCATCTCGGCCTGGTGCGCCAACACCGTGGCCACTGCGGCCACGTTGGACGTCTCCCAGGCCTCGGTGGACGGACCGCCCGGGAATCGCCGTGGCAGTCCTGCGACCTCGGTCTCGGCAGCAGCAATCGAGGTCCCCGAGCGCAGCACGCCGACCCCGTCCGACATGGCCTGCTGGATCAGCGGACGAGCGGCCGCGTCCATGACCGCGGGGGCGCCCACTGCGGGCACCGGGTCCCGACGGCGCGGAAGCCCGTCGGCCAGAACCTCGGCGATACGTTCGGCGAAGACCAGTCCCTCGAGCAACGAGTTCGACGCCAACCGGTTCGCGCCGTGCACGCCGGTGCAGGCCACCTCGCCGCAGGCGAACAACCCGCGCAGTGAGGCGCGACCGGACAGGTCGGTACGCACCCCTCCGCTCGCGTAGTGCTGAGCCGGCGTCACCGGGATCAGTTGGGTGACCGGGTCGATGCCCAGGTCGCGCGAGCGGGCGAGGATCGTGGGGAATCGTTCGGCCCAGGTGTCCGCTCCCAGGCCACGTCCGTCCAGCCAGACGTTGGGGGCGCCGGTCTCGCGCATCACGCGCATGATCGCCTTGGCCACCACATCTCGCGGCGCCAGTTCGGCCAGTTGGTGCAGTTCCGGCATGAATCGCCGCCCATGGGGATCGAGGAGCAGCGCCCCTTCGCCGCGCACTGCTTCGGACACCAGCGGTTGCTGGCCGCGGGCCGCCGGTCCCAACCACATGACCGTCGGATGGAACTGGACGAACTCCAGGTCGGACATCACCGCCCCGGCGCGGGCGGCCATCGCCATGCCGTCTCCCGTGGCAACGATCGGATTGGTGGTGGCCGCGAAGACCTGCCCCAGCCCACCGGTCGCCAACACGACGGCGGGCGCCAGAACGGCGCCGACCCCGTCGCGCTGGCCCTGACCCATGACGTGGAGGGTCACGCCCTGCACTGCACCGGTGTCGTCGGCCAACAGGTCCAGCGCCAACGCCTGTTCGTACAGCACAATGCCGCTGTCGTCCTGCACTGCCTGCACCAGCGCTCGCACGATCTCGGCGCCGGTCGCGTCGCCGCCCGCATGTGCGATGCGGTCGCGCAGGTGCCCGCCCTCCCGGGTGAGGGCAAGGTCGCCGCCGGCGGTCCGATCGAACCGCGTGCCGAGCTCGACGAGGTGGCGCACCGCCCCCGGACCCTGGGTCACCAGGACCCGGACCGCATCCTCATCGCATAGCCCCGCTCCGGCGATGAGGGTGTCGCGCAGATGATCATCCGGCGAATCGTCCTCGTCGATGGCAGCAGCGATGCCGCCCTGGGCCCACTGCGTCGATCCCTGTTCGACCCGCGCCTTGGTCACGACCATCACCCGGTGGCCCAGTGCCCGGGCGTACAGCGCGAGACTCAGTCCGGCGATCCCCGACCCGACGATCACGACGTCGCACTCCTCGTACCATCCGGGAGTCGGCGCCAGCAACGGCGCGGCCACGATGCCGCCGGGCTGGACGATTTCGGTCATCGGGGCGCCAACTCGATGGCGACGTTGTCGAGTAGTCGCGGGGCGCCGACCGTCGCCGCGAGCACCAGGCGAGCGGCGCCTTGCTCCGGCGCCGGCCCGAACTCCGGGGACACCAGGGCGACGTAGTCGATCGCGACGCCCGGCTCGGCGCTGAGGAGTTCCTCCGCTGCGGCCACGACGTCGACTGCTCCAGCCCCCGCCTCGGCTGCCGCGACGGCCGCTGCCGTGGCGCGCGGAATGACCGCGGCCGCCTGCCGTTCAGCCTCGGTCAGGTACACGTTCCGACTCGATCGCGCCAACCCGTCGGTCTCGCGAACCGTCTCGACCCCGACGACGTTTGTCGGGACATTAAGCTGATCCACCATCCGCCGGATCAGGGCCAGCTGCTGGTAGTCCTTCTCTCCGAACAGCGATTCGTCGGGCCGAACCACGTTGATCAACTTCAAGACGACGGTCAACATCCCGCTGAAGTGGCCCGGCCGGATCGCACCCTCGAACAGAGTGCCCAGCGGTCCGGGGTCGACGTGGATGTCGGTGCCGGAGGCGTATAGGTCGTCGGCGGTCGGCGCGAAGACGATGTCAACACCGTGAGTCCGGCACACGGCCAGGTCGGACTCCCACGTGCGTGGGTACCGCTCGAAGTCCTCGCCGGGCCCGAACTGGGTCGGATTGACGAAGATCGACACCGCCACTTCCCCCTGGGGCCCCACCAGACGCCGGGCCTCGTCGATCAAGCGAGCGTGACCGGGATGGAGTGCGCCCATCGTCATGACGACCGCGCGTCCTCCGATGGGTACCAACGCCTGCATGGCAGCAGTGCTGTCGACGACCCGCAGGTCGCGCGGTGGGGTCTCGGACACAGCCCAACGATGCCAGAAGCGACGAGCCGACGGCGCGCCCACCACGGCCGCTACCTGACGCGTCGCTCACACGCTCGCGGCCGCGGACCGCCGCCGACGGTGTCCTGCGCCGCGCGGCCAAGACGGTTCGGATCACAGCAGATATTCAGGACCGTGCCCACCGCTCCGGCTGGCGGGTGCGCTACTTCGAGTACCGACCCGGCCCTTCCCACGCGGCGCATCCCGGCAATCCCGGATTCCTGACCGTGGCCAACGCGGTGGAGGTTCGTCCGCTTCTCAGGCAGCGCGGCGACGCCACGACCCTGCTGGAGTTGGCGTACCGGACTGGACGGCGAACTTGAGGCGGCACCGCGGCCCGGTGACGGTGACGCGCCGCTGTCGGACGACCTGGTCGACCTGACCGCCCATTACGCCGCCAATGCGCGCGCCGCCTCAACACTGGCCGCCTACGACAGCGACTGGCGCCACTACGTCACCTGGTGCCTACAGGCCGGTCGACAGCCACTGCCCGCGCAGGCCGACACCGTCATGGCCTACCTGTCCGTGCACGCCAACCGACTGGCCATCGCCACCCTCAGCCGGCGGCGCACCGTCATCGGCCTGGCCCACCAGCGCCAGGGATACCCCTCCCCGACCGAGGACCCCGCCGTCCGCGAGGTCTGGGCCGGCATCCGCCGCAGCACGCCGGCCCGCGGCAAGGCCAAGACGGCGTTATGGACCTCCGACCTGGCCCGACTGCTGGCAGCGATCCCCTGCGACGGCGCAATCGACGAGCCCGGTGTGCTGCTCGGGATCCGCGACCGTGCCCTGCTGTTACTGGGCTACGCCGGGGCCCTACGCCGCAGCGAACTCGCCGCCCTGGACTTGGAAGATGTGCGCGACGACCCCCGCGGCCTGATCGTCCTGATCCGCACTAGCAAGACCGACCAGGAAGGCGCCGGCGGCGAGGTCGGAATCCCCTTCGCTTCCCAACCCGAGCTGTGCCCCGTCCACGCTGTCGACCGGTGGCGCGACGCGCTGCGCCAACGTCTCGGAATCCTCGAGGAACACTTCGACGGTGCCCTGTTCCGTCCCATCGACCGCCATGGCCGAGTCGGCGCCCCCCGCGCCGGCAACGGTGCGGCCAGCCAACTCACCCCAGCCGCGGTCCGCCTCATCGTCAAACGCCGCTGCGCCGCCGCTGGCATCGACCCCAAGGACTACGCCGCCCACTCGCTGCGCTCCGGGTTCGCCACCCAAGCCAGCGCCAACGGCGCCGCCGAACGCGACGTCATGCGCCACGGCCGCTGGCGCTCCGTCACTGTCGCCCGCGGCTACGTCCAACGGGGCACCCTCTTTACCGACAACGCCGCCGGACGGTTGGGCCTATGACAGATCCAGCGATTGACTTGGACAGACCCGCGAGTTGGCCCGCGGAAATCCAGTCGCTGGTTTCGGAAGCGGTGCAACAATCCGACCTGAGCGAGCATGAAGCGCCTAGAAACGCCAGCCCACCGGCGGTGATGAACCAGGTAGCGGAGCCCGTCAACGACCTAGGACTCCGCCTTTATCACGGGACCCGGCTCCCGGCCCGAGAAGCCGGAGGGATAAGTAGGGACGGTCTCGCACCCACTTCCGCAGATCTGGCGAGGAGGCGACTGGCCAGCGCCTTGGAAGAGGGCACCATCACAGCCGACGAGGCAGCCGCGCTTGAGGCATCTCACCTGGGCGACGACGAGTGGAGGACCGGTCGGATCTTCTTCGCCACGTCACGCCTCGCGTTGGCGGATCCCGCTTTCGCTGCAGTGACCGAGCGCTGGGGGGGAGATGCTGCATTGGGAAACTAGTGACCACTTGCAACACAAACTCTCGAGAGTGGGCCATCCCTACGTCCTTACTGTGGCGGTTCCCATCGGTGACCTGGTGTTCTTGGGGCTGGATCTCTCACAGATGCTCATCGCGGCGGCGCTCCACTGGACTGACCGCGCGACCGAGGTTGCGGTCGTCCGTGCAGTTCGTGCGCACGAGGTCTTGTCCATGGACAGGTACCCGGGTGTGGGCGCTGAGTGAATCGGGGCTTGAGGAGCAAACCGTGGTGAGCGCAAAGGGCGATCTTGGCCGTCGTTGGGGTCGGTCGGGGCGTCGTGGATCATGCAGTTTCGCATCAGCCGGAGTGTGTCAAGTTGGGCAAGACGGTCGCTGTCGAACGCTCCCCCAGTCAGATCAGCGATGGTGCCGTGCTGAGCAGCCAGAGGGGTGTGCTTCACAGTGCCAATCGAGCACAAACCCGCTCGACGGAGCAGATCGAGACAGGCCGCGAGGTAGTCCTCATGGAGCGCAAGTGCATAGGGGACGCTCATCGCCCCGAGATGCCTGTCGGCGGAGCCCAGAATTCGTGAGGCCTCCTCCGTTGTCAGGTTGAGTCGTCCAATGTGATCGACCTCCGGGAAGACCTCAGGAAGGAGGTGGTTAGAGCCCTCCGTCAGCTTCAAAAGGTGCGCAGCCAACTGTGCACCGGCGAGCAACCCCATCATTGCGTTACTCGCCTCGACGCGCTTCTCCTCCCAGTCCCGGTACCCCGGGAACCGGACAACTTGCGAACCTGTCACCCACCGATCATTTCACCTAGTTCCGACAGGCTCAGGTCCGCCTCATTACGTCGGCCGCCTTGTGGTGACTTAGACGCCATGGGACCCCTCCCAGGCAACGGATAAAGCCGCCGCAGAGCATGCGGCACACGTCCAGAGCCGGTTAGCGTCATGACGCTAGAGAAGGGCGGCAGAGGTGTCAAACGGCAGACCCACGAGAAACGCTTGCAGGAGAACGCGATGTGCGCGCTGTTGAAGTCCGGCCTGGCCTCTGCAGAAGTCTCCCTTCACTGTGAATGCTTCGATCCTGAATGGGCCATTGCTGCCACTGCGGAAGCGGCTGTCCGTGAGTAGGACGCTCGCCAAACTGCCCCCAGCACCCAGGGTTCAGGCACCCCCCATTCGTCCTGCCTATCGGGTGCTGGGACGTGCCCACGCCTCGGTGCTTGGCTTGCTGGGTGCGGTCCAAGTCCTTGACGATGCGAGGCGCTCCTCGAACACGACCGCCAAGGGACGGATGTCCAAGGTGGAAGTCGACGTTGTGCGGTCGGCGATCGTGTTCACATCGGCGGGACTCGATGCAACCATGAAGCGGCTGGTGAATGACGTGGGCCGCGCGCTCGTCCCAAGGCCTGGAACGGGGGCACGTCATCAGTACGAACAGTATTTCAAGCAGTCGCTCGCTGCCTCAAGTATCGACGCACATCTGCGTGATGCAGTGATTGACCTTGACCCAACTACCAGACTGCTTGAGGTGTACCTCTCGGAACGCACGAGGTCGAGCTACCAAGGCAGCACTGATCTCAAGGCCCGAGTTCGTTCGGTGTTGGGCATCTCTAGGACCAGTGTTCCGGATGCCGATCTGGAGGAGTTGGACGAATTCTTCGTCGCCCGAAACGCCATCGCCCATGACATGGACCTGAAGGACCCCGCAACAGACTCAATCGCGCGGCACCATCGCGACGTCGAGGTAGTCGTCGGTCAGTGTGATCAGGTGTTTTCAGCAGCAGCGCAACTCATCGGAGGCGCCGCAGACGCTTACAAAAGAGCTGGTCTGTAGCAAGGCGACCTGGAGAAGTCGTTGCCCAAAGGCACCTCAGTGCTGACAGACTGCCGGATTGGAGTTCTGCGGCGACCCCGTGCGGGTGGGCAGGCAATGGGTCAGAAGAACGTTCTTACCTGGTAAGATGGAGATGCCTCCCGGAGGATCCGCTCCACAATTCGACGTTCGTGGCGCGTTAGAACCATACGCTCGATCCGCCTGCGGCTCACACGGAGGATCTCGTCCCCGTCGGGGTCGCTTGCATCATCAACCAACAGAGCAGCCCAAGGCGCGAATGCGACCTGGTCGAGCGCCAATGAGTACGATTCCCCCTCTAGACGCCCTACCCGGATCGATCCCCCGGAGCGATGCGGCTCAAGGGCACTGAATGCCTTAGCGACGTCCGGTAGTTCTGCTAGTTGGTCGGGAGACGGCTGCCCAAGTTCAATTCGATCCGCCAGGGGAGCAATGGCCCGGACGATACGCGCAGTAGTGCCCAGTGGTAGGCGCGCATGTCGTGGTGGTTCACCCTCAACCACGATGAACTCATAACGGATTAAGGGGTTGTCATCCAGCCATGCCGGGGACACCTTCGGGATCGGGCCCCGCTTCCTCAACTCACGGGATCGGCCCGGGCCGGCGCGTTTGCGTCTAGACAATCTGTTAACCTCGCATTCCGAAATCGACGGGGTCGCCACATCCATCGAGGAGATCCCGCGGACCGGGCAGCGAAGCAGCCCAGGAGTAGGGGTGCGCCGTTCGCGGGCAGCTTCCCCGAGTGAATGTCATCCGGGCAGGCCGTTGTAGGTGCGACAACCATTCCGCCTTTTCGCGATACACACATATGCAGGCGATTCCCATTTGTCGTGGATCCTCCTCGGTACCCCCGTGGTGGCGGTCATCGTCAGATGAACGGTGACGGCGTAGATTCCCTGTCTGTTCAGGCGTCGATCCATCTTCCTAGTCGACCGTTGAGGAACCAGGAGAGTCTTCGTATAGCCGACGTAGCCCGTCTGGTAGTACAGGGCGTGGCCCACATTGCGTAGTGGTCGTCGGTCGCTGTGTGCGTACTTCAACGCGATGGAGATCTTCATGCGCATCTGGATGTCTGGACTGCCGCTGCAACTGACGGCGATCTTCGAATCAAACCGGTGCCGTGTCGACGAGTAGTGCACGTCGCCGGACGTGACTCCACAGTTCAGTTCCGACAGCCCGGTGGGATCGGCATTGTTTTGGGGGTCTTCGGGGTAGGTGTAGGGGTTGGTGTTGCCGTCGGGGATGGGGTCGGTGGTGGTGAAGGTGCCGGCGACGGGGTTGTAGGTGCGTGCTCCCATGTGGGTGAGGCCGCTGGTGGGTTGGGTGGGGCGTTGCCAGGTGGCGAGGTAGCCGTAGAGGCTGCCGAAGGTGGCGAGGGTGGCTTTGGGGTCGTTGGGTGTGGTGGCGGGGGTTTGGGGGTTGCCGTATTCGTCGTAGTGGGTGAACGACGCGGCCCCGCCGGTGAGGCTGCGGTTGTTTGCTGGTGGTGGGGTGATGGTGGTTCGGGTGGTGGGGGTGGCGGGCAGGGTGACGGTGTTGTCGCCGTGGGGGTCGACGAGCGCGACCGTGCTCGCGTCACCACTCGCGGCGGGGTTGCTGCTGGTGGTGAGGGTGAGGGCGTTGGTGCCGTCGGGGGCGGGGAGGTATTGGGTGGTGGTGCCGTCCGATCCCTGGGTCCAGGCCGGCGCGTCGGTGCCTGGGTCGGGGTAGTGGTTGGTGATGTCGGCGGTGTCGGGCTGGTTGTCCGGTTGCAGGGCTTTGCGGACGGCGGTTGCGGCTGCGGCGGGGGTGTCGGGTTGGTGGGTGGTGGTGACGGTGAACGTGGTGGTCTGGTCGGCGCGGGCCATGGGGTCGCGGGTGAACACGGTCGCATCCCACGTCATGTCCTGGCTGGGGTCGATGGTGGTCTTGGTGGTGGTGTCTTGCGCGTCACCGCGGTACCCGGCGGCCGGGGGTGGGGGGCCGGGTTGGGGGTGGGCGGTGACGGTGACGGCGATGGCGTCGTCGGCGTAGTACCCGTAGCCGGTGGGGGTGCCGGTGGGGGAATCCGCCGACGGGGTGAACAGGGTGCGCCCGAATGCGTCATACACATATCCGGTGTCGTGGCTGCCGCGGCGTTGCTGGTTCACGGCGGTTCCGGCGGCGGAGTCGACGGCGGTCAGGGTTTGGGAGGCGGCGTTGAAGGTGCGGGACAGTAGTTGTTCCCCGCTGTCGGGGGTGCAGGTGGCGCCGGTCTTGGCGGTGCTGGTCAGGGTGCCGAGTTGGAATCGGGTGTGGGGTTTGTTCGATGCGGTGTTGAACACGTACCGGCGGATGCGGCAGGTGTCGGCTCCTGACAGGTATGCCTCCCCGGCTTGCATGACCCGGGTCAATCGCCCGGCGTGGTCATAGGTGAACGATTCCACCGCCGCGGGGTTGGTCGACCCCAACGCGCGGGTGGTGGGGGTGGACGTGGAGGTTTTCTCCACCACCCGGCCCATGCCGTCGAAGACCTGGCTGTAGGCGGCGACGAGTGTCCCGTCGTCGGCGGTGTGGGTCAGGCTGGTGGTGTGACCGACCGCGTCCACACTGGTGGCACTGGTCACCCCCGTCACCCCACGGGTGGTGGGCGCGGCTGCGGCGTCCCAACTGGTGGTCACGGTGTCCCCTCCCCCGGTGCGCGCCAACACCGCTTGCGCGGCCTGGGTGGAGGGGGTGAACGTGGTCGAGGTCGGCAGCCCGCGGAAGTCGGTGTCGGAGTCGTAGCCGATCCCGATACGGGCCTGGCCGGTGTCGACCACCTCGACCTGACCGGTGGCGTTGTAGCCGGTGGTCGTGACCACCCCATGAACGTCGGTCGAGGATGTGGCCCGGCCCCAGGAGTCGTAACCGACCTGCACCGATTGCGAGCCGACCGCCCCGGTCGCGTCGCGGCCCGCGGCGGTGGACACCGACGTCGCCGCACCGGTGGCCGGGTCGTAGGCGATGGTGGTGGCGGGCACCGGCACGCTGGCGGGGAACCCGTCGCGCGCGGTCCCCGACTCGGTCACCGTCGTGGTGACCGGCAGCCCGGCGGCGTTGTAACTGGTGGCCGACGTCGCTGAGGCGCCACCAGCAGTCGAGGTGGCAGCAGTTTCGGCGCCGTCGATGGTGTACCCGGTGACCGCGGTCGACACCTTAGCGGCGGATCCGCCGGCCGGGGCAGCAGCCATCGCCACCCGGCACGGCAACCCCGCCCACGCAGCGGCTTCCCCACCGCGGGCCTGCCCGCAGGTGGCGCCGGGACCGTAGTAGTCGGTGTCCGTCGCGCCGGCCGAATCCAGGCCGGTACCCACACCGGAGGTGGCTGTCGGGTTCCCCGAGGGGTCGTAGAGGCCGGTCTGGACCTGGGTTCCGGCCTGCCCCGCCAGAGCCTGGGTGCGCGAGACCCCAGCGGTCACCGGGACCGCGGCGATCGTGGCCGCCCGCAAATCCCACCCCGAGGCGGTGCCGGGTTCCTGCGGGGTGTAGTCGGTGTAGGTGGCTTCGGTGCGCACACTGGCATCCCGCAACTCCACCCCGGACTCCAATCGACCGGAACCGGTCAAGACCGCGCCGAGGGGAACGACGAGGTCGCTTTGGCTGGTGGGCAGCCGGTACGGCAACCCGGTATCCGGGGCGATCGCATTGTGGGGCGCGTCCTGATCGTAGGCCGTCGTCGACACGGTGCGGGTGGCCCGCACCTGCCCGTTGTCGTCCACGGTGTCCGTCGCCGCACTGGCCACGGCCGTCACCAACGGCGGATCGTCGCTGTCGCGTTGCACCTGGGTGGACAACGCCACTCCACGTTCGCCGATCGACGGCAACGCGCACACCGCCGCCGCCGCTTGGCAGGTGTCGGAGGTGATCAGGGCCAGGTTCGCCCCCGACACCATCCGCCCCACGGTGCCTAGGGGCGCGTAGACGATCGAGTCGACCAACCACTGGTCCGCCCCATACTGGGCGGTCAAGACATTGCGGCCCGTGGCGTCGTAGCCGCTGATGGTGGCATGGCGCCACGCCTGCGCGTCGGGATGCTCGCCGGGGTCGAATCCGGGATCGAACACCGCCACCGCCCCCCGCATCACCGGGGCGTCGACCGTCCCCAACCAGCCAGTGGCCGCGGTCGTGGTCAGGTCCGGCAGTCCGTCACCAGACAGCGGGGTGTCGTAGACGACGCGGGCCACGGCATCCCCACCCGTGGAGTCCCCGGCGGGTCGAGGGGTGGTGGCGGTGATCACCCGACCAGTGTCGTCGTAGGCCATGGTGGTGGCCGCCAACCCCGGGTGGCCGTCGACCAGCCCGGAGGCGGGTTGATACGCCTCGAGCAGGCCGTCGTCGGTGTAGGTGTAGCCGGTGACCAGATCCCCGGCGGCATCCGACAGCCTGTCTTGTGGGTTCCACGTCCGGGTGAGCCGGTCGTTGTCGTAGTCATAGACCGCGACCACCCGCTCACGCATCGCGTCGGTGTCGGGGTCGTAAGCCCGTAACCGCACCTGGGTCCAGCGGCCGTCGCTGATGTCGGCGACCAGGGTGCGGCACCCCGCCTGATCCCACACCCCTGCTACCCCGCCAGTGGTCAGGCGGGTGGCGCAGGTATCCCCGCCTGTGACCCCGGTGGACACCGCCTGCACCCGGTGGTCTTGGAAGTCTCCTGACCAGGCAGCGGCGGTGCGGCCCTCACCGGGTGAGGTCACCTTCTGCGCGATCCAGGTTCCACCGTCCTTGGTGAAGGTGGTGATGGTGCCGTCGGCGTCGTTGACCCGAAGGGTGTCAGCGTCGACCACCTCCACGCTGGAGCCGGTGGCCTTGTCCACCGCCACCGGCTGGTAGGTCCCGGTCCGCCCGGCGGGGCGGGTGAAGACCTCCACCGACCCGTCCACGGACTGCACCCCGATCCAGCCCGGGGCGTGATCATCGGCGGGGGTGGAGTGGTCGGCGATGTGGGCCCCGGACGCGCCACCGAAGGTGAACCCGCCGGCCCATCCGGTGCCGAACACCCCCCACCCCGCAGCACCAGGGGTGGTGGCGGTGCGGGTGGACCACACCCGCCGCAGCGCCAGCGTCTGCCCGTAGCCGTCGTCAGTGACGTCAGTGGCACCCACCTGATATTCACCGGTGGCAGCGAACGCGGTGCCCGGTCCGATGCCGACTGCTGCCGCACCGGGTACACCCGCCGCCGAGGGTTGCACGATCAGGCGCCGTTCATAGACCCGCCCCGGGCCGTACTCCACCTGCACCTGCCACCACCCGGCAGCCACGGTCGTGGTGTCCCAGTCATAGGCGACCAGTGACGCATCCCCGGCCACCGTGACCGGCACACTTCCCAGGTCCTGCCAGGCGGTGTCGCCGACTGGGCGGGCGCGCACCGTCGCGGTGGTGTCGCCGTCGTCGTGGCGGGCCGACGCCGTGATCGCCACCCGACCCGCGATCGACGCATCCACGGCGGGGGCGGTGATAGCGCCGTTGCCCAACCGCAGCGTCATCTGGGTGGTGGCGGTGTTGCCCCACCGGTCCCGGCTGGTCACGGTCACCTCATGGGACCCCTCCGAAGGGGTCGGCCACGTCCACGACCCCGTCAGCCCGGCCCCGGTCGCGGGCACCGTGGCGGTGCGGCCGTCGACGGTGACGGTAAACGACTCCACCGCTTCGCTACTGGTCAACGCCAGCGAGTAGGTGGCGTCGGGGTCGAACGGGTTCCACGCCTCCGGGTTCAACGCCCCACCCGGGGACGCCGACGCGGCCACCTGGGGGGCGGCGAGTTGGTTCTTGACCGTGAACGCCGCTCCGGTGTGCCCGGCGTCGGAGGGTTGCCACACCCCCGAGGCGTCCTTGACCCGTAACCCCCACGTGTAACGGCGACCATGCACCACCTTGTCGACGGGCACCGCGCCGGACACCGCCACTGGTTGGCCGTTCTTGGAATCACAGTCGGGGGAATCCACACACCGCATCGGCACCGTGAACGTCTCACCAGCGGCAGTGACTCGCGCCTCCACCACCAGCTTCTGACCGGGGTTGGTATCCACCACACTGCCCGTCACCACCGGTGCGGCGACCTGACCATCAATCAGACCCTGCACCCCGGTGGAACGCACCGTCGGCTGGGAGTTCATCGTGAACGTGGAATGCCCCCACTTGCCCGCCGGCGCCACGACCTTGTCCTGACCAACCCACTTCACGGGGATCCACCACACCTCATAGGACTTGCCCCACACCAGATCCTCGTTCAAGGTCACCGACACGTTCGCCGAGGTACCCGCCCTTGGGGCGCCTTCCTGCATGATGATCGTGCCGTCAGGACGTCTCACCCACACCCCCAACGCCACCTTCGCCGCATCACCGGATGGGTCCTTCACCGGCGCGGTGAACGTCGGCCGCTTACTGGTCACCACCGACGGCGTCCCATCCAGCGGGCTGATACTGCCGTAGCCGGCAAACACCGGCGGCAACGTGAACCCGATCAACATCCGAGGCTGCCGGTTCGGATCGGTCTGCCGCAACGACCCGAAATGCCGGTAGGCGTGGATGTTGCCCTCATCAGCGGCCCGCACCAGCAACCCATACGCCGACGCCGGGTTATCGGCCCACTGCTGAAGAATCTGACCGATCTTGCTCACGTCGTTCCACACCATGTCGGCCGCCGTCGGGCACCCCGACTGCGCCCACTCACCACCGAACGCCTGGCTGCTGGAGTCTTGGTTCTCGCCGTCCGCGGCCGGGCGGGTCGCCCACGTCAAGTTCGCGAAGTTGTTGCCCGGCACCGCCTCAGTCAACCGCTGCACCAGCACGTTCGCCTTCGGGCTACACCCCCACGCGAAGTCGTTCCACAACGCCAACCCGCCGCCCAGGACCACCGACCCGTTGATCGGCGACGTGTTGAACCGCAGATACGTGCGATACGCCTGAGCGACATCACCCAACGACCCAGCCGCCAACGTGGTCGAGGTCATGTCCGGCTTCTCGTTCGGAGTCCCCCGATACAGCGACATCGCGTTCACCGCCCACAACCCCACCAACGCCCGCACCGAACCGTCCCCTACCCGATCCGCCGTGCGTTGCGGGACCTCAGCGACCAAGCGCTGTTCATCACCGCGCCCCGTCAGCCGCCACCGCGCCGACACCGACACCCGCGGCACCACCCCACCACGTTTCGTCGCGGTCGAGGCCACCTCCGCGGGCAACACCGAACCCACCACCTCCCCATCATCATCGACCAGCTGAGCCAAACCCCCACGCACTCGCCACCGCGCCCCACCCGAGGCATCCACCGGCACCACCCACCGACGCCGCCCACCGGTCGGCCACGACATCAACGGACCCAGCGGTGTCGTCGTCACCTCCACCCGGCCGTAATCCACCACCCCACTACGAGTCCGGGCAGGCCCATCACCAACAGCAGCGGCCACCCCCAGCCGGCTGCCCGGCCCACCGGAGTCCCCCACACGAATCAGAGCCTCACCATCGCCCGCTTCCGCGCGCACCCGAAACGGCACCGCCGACACCTGCGGCGACAACCACCGCCCCGACCGGTCCCACTCATCATCAAGATCCACCCACCGGCCATCCACCCGGGCATGCACCGGCCACGGCCACACCCGCGCCTCGAACCCGCCGTCAGGCGCAGCCGACACCTCCCCCGTCGCCCACGACAACCGATCCACCCGAAGCGCCGTGCCCAGCGACACCGCCCGCGACCCCGCCGCAGTCAACGCCCGAACATCACCAGCATCAAACGCAGAACCCCGCGCCCGCGACACCAACCGCAACGACCGCCGCTGCGACACCGACAACCCCCGCCCCGACCGCACCAACCGCGTCAAGCGACGCCGCTCACCCCCCGACAACCCCCGCAACGAATCCCGACCCGAGCCCACCACCGACGACGGAAGAGACTCCTGCGCAGTCCCACGTCCAGAGGCCGCAACAGCAGGCCCAGCCGCAGACGCGGCAGAACTCGCCCCCGCCGGCACCGTCAGTCCAGCCGCCATCAACCCAGACACGACACCAAACACCACCACCCGCAGCAGCAGCCGAACCCGCACCAACACCCCGTTGCCCCGTTCACGTCTTCCTGTCACGCCCGATGCGGCGCGATCCACCTCGACCTAACCACGCCTAACACCACCAAGACGCGCCGACATCGCGACCGGCCCCAAATGTCCGGAACTGAACCCCGGACAGCCACGACGCCATAGAAGAACAGGGAGATTAGGATGCTCGACTTCGGTGTCATGCCCCCCCGGGGGGCCGCCCGTTGCCCCGCCACCCCGAGAACACGCATCACCCGCAGGGGTTGGGCAGACTTGTGGACATGGGCCTAGTCATCGAGTTCCCAGCGAGGCTGCCCACGTCGCGAGAATGGCCAACGACCTGACTGCGGCGGGGCAGATTCACGAGGCGGGTCTGCACGACGTGGCGATGTGGCGTCGTCGCGCCCGCGCGGCCGCCCGATCGATCGGGAGACCGGTCAAGACAATGGCCCACGGCGACGAAGCCTGGGCGATCCTGACGGACTGGCCGCGTGACGCCGACGAACAGCGCGTCAACGATGAAGCGGTGCGCGCCGCCATGGCCGCGATGACCATCGGCCCACTCGGCTGACGTCTGGCATCGGGGGATTATGGATCTGCGAACGTGGTGGCGCGAGCAGCGCCTGGCCGGAGACCAACGTGCCGGCAGTTGGGTGCGCGGCAGGGTACGCCGCACCCAGTACGCCTACCCGCGCCGCAACTGGGTTCCGCATCTGAGCGTGACCGTAGTCGCGTGGCTGCTCATTTGGGCTGGCTCGACCACCATTCCCGGGGAATACGTTCGCGGCCTGACCGTGGGAATGGCGGCTACGACCATCGTTGCCATGCAGTGGGTCTGCATCCTGCAAGCCACCGGAACCGCCAGCCTGGCCATGGGTGAGCAGGCCGAGCAGTGGACCGCCAGCGTGCTGCGCGGACTTCCCGGACGGCGGCTGGCCAACCACCTGAAACTCCGGGCAACCGACATTGATCACGTCCTGGTCGGCTGCAACGGCCTCTACGCCGTGGAACCCAAGTGGACAGCAACTGCACCCAGCCCCGAAAATGGCGAGCCAAGGCCGCCAGACAGGCAGCCCGCAACGCCAAAGACCTCGGTCTGTGGAACCAGACGCGGCTCTACGGCCCAGCGCAGCCGGTCGTGATGATCTGGGGTCCGGGCAGTCGGGATCTGCCGCCGGCGTGAACTGTCGAGGTCGTCCCCATGCTGGTCGGTGCCGACGCAACCGCTAGGTGGGATGCAGTAAGCCACCCCCATCTGCTCTCGGCCGCCGACGTTGACACCGCATGGCAGCGGCTGCCTCAGCGATGCGCCGCCACTCATCCCCTAGAGGAAGCCGTTCCGCCATCACCCCTCGACATCTAGCGGGCGGCCAGAACCTCGAGGAGTTGGGCGGCCAGGACCGGGTCGAGCGTTCCGGCCGCGAGCGCTCGGTCCGCCGTGCGCCGCGCCAGCGCCCGGTAAGCGTCACCCATCGCCGGTGACACCTGCTCCAACTCCGCCAGGTGGGCCGCAACCGTGCCGGAGTCGCCCCGGGAGACGGGGCCGGTGAGGGCGCGGTCGCCGTAGGCCAAGGCGTTGTCCAATGCCGCCGCGAGCAGCGGTCCGAGCATTCGCGCGGGTTCACTCACGCCGGCGAGGCTGAGCAGATCCATGGACTCCGCCACCAACGTGATCATGTGGTTGGCGCTGTGTGCCAACGCGGCGTGATACAGCGAGCGGCGATCTTCGGCGACGATCATCGGCTCGCCACCCATCTCGACCACCAGGGCACACGCGACGGCCTCCAGTTGGGGCGGAGCGGTCACCCCGAACGGGCATCCGACCAACCGGTCGACGTCGCCGGGGCGGCCGGTCAGCGTCATCACCGGATGCAGGGCCAGGGGCAGGACCTCGCGTAACGGCGCCAGAGCGGTGATCCCGTAACGCCCCGAGGAGTGCGCCACGAACTGTCCCGGGCGGGCCCACTGCTCATGATCGATCGCTTCGACCAGACCAGGCAGCTCGTCGTCGGGGACGGTGAGAAGCACCAGGTCGGCGGCCTCGAACACCTGCGCCACATCGACCAAGGGGACGCCCGGCAACATCTCGGCCGCGCGCCTGCGACTACGTTCGGAGACCGCATGGGCGGCCACGACCCGGTGACCGGCGCGGTCCAGGGCAGCGGCCAGGACCGAGCCGGCGCGGCCCACTCCGACCACTCCCACGCTCAGGCGGGGCGGGCTATCCGGGACGGGATCGGTCACGACTGCTCCCCTTGCGGTCCCGGCTGCATCCAACGCCGGTTTCCTGCTTCGGAGACGGCGGCCAGAGCCCGGGCGTTCTGGGCTTCGGCCAGTTCGCGGGCTTCTGCAGCGCCTCGATGCAGTGCCTGGACCGACACCGGGCCGGGCACGGAGTCGACGTACATCGATGCCAAGCCCAGGCGTCGCTGCCACGGCCCTTGCCGGACCCGCACGGACTGAGTGCGCGCGTGGGGGACGACCGCCAGTCGGTTGACGAACCGTCCCCGCTCGGTGACGAACACCTGATCCGTGTGCCCCACCCCCAGCCGACGGAACTGGATCCATGCCCGTCTGGCCGCCTGCGGCGGCGCAGGGGTGAGCGGGATGGCGCGCGCGTCCACGCCGGGCAGCACCCGCTCGACCACCGCCACCGCGACGGCGTAAGGGGCCACGGGCAGCAACACCTGCTCGATGTTGCGCTCGCGGTCGTCGTCCCCAGCGGCACCCATACCGGCGACGTTCAAGCGCACTCGGACCCAGTCGCGGCGCCGCCACAACCAGGACTGCTCGAACTCGATCGCCTGCACCCGACCGGGTGGGATGGTCTGGGACTGAACCTGGAACAGGCCGGAGCGAAGCCGCAGGCCGTCCGCTGATTCGGCGACGGTGAAGTCGTAATAGCGAGCGAACTCGACGCCGATCATCACCAGGGGGATCCCACCGAAGAGCAGAAAGAACAGTCCGACCGGGCCGGCCGAGATCCAGGTGGTCGTCACCACCATCACCGTGACAAGGACGATCAGGACGGTGGAGCCGCGCAGCGCCAGGGACCAGGCGAGGTCCCGGGCGGGAACGGTGACCAGCGCGCTCTGCGGGGCCTCCCCCACGTCGGGATGCAGCCCAGCGGCGCGGGCGATGGTCTCGTTGCGCAACTCCTGCGCCTGCGTGAGGGTCAGGTACTGGATCTGGGCTTTGGAGTCGCCGACACCGCCGACCTCGACGGTGATTCCGGCCATCCCGAACAGCCGGGCGACCAGCGGCTGGACCACCTCGACCCCCTGCAGTCGGGACAGTTGGAGGCGCCGTTCCCGACGGGTCAGCACACCCGAGGCCAGCCGAAGGTCCCCTTCGTCGTCGAACCAGAACGTGAATCGCTGCCACGACAGGAACTGGAAGGCGCACGTGATCACCGCGACGAGGACGGCCACGACGATCACCCCCAACGCGCCAGCGAGGACCGGGACCTGGGCCACGAACTGTCCCAGGGCCGCCACGCCGATGACGATCGCTACCGGCAACATCCGCACCGCGTGCACGACGGGGGTGACGGGATGAGTCCGGCGCGGTTCGGTGGCACCCGTGCGAGTGGGAGCCACAGGCCGCGGCGGGGGCGGAAGGCTCATAGCCCGGCGGACCGCGCTTCGCCCGCGGCCGCGAGGCGGTCGCGCAGGTGGGCGGCGACTTCCGGGGTCAGGCCGGGGATTCCGGCGTCAGTGGTGGCTGCTGCGGTGTGCAGTTTCACCGTCGCCAGCCCCAGCCACCGGTCGATCGGGCCGGCGACCAGATCGACCAACTGCATCCGGCCGTAGGGGACGATGACCAGCCGTTTGAACAGGACGCCTGAGGTGACCAACAGGTCGTCCTCCCGCTCGACGTAGCCGTAGTTGGACACCCTCCGACCGACCAGCCACCACATCCAGATGCCCACCGCCAAGCCGACACCAACGGCCAGGGCCGCCAGCGCGGGCACTCCTTGGGTCACCGCGATCACAACCAGTACGACGGTGATCGGAACGATGAAAAGGGTGGCAGTGAGCCGCCACGCCGTCGCCAGTCGTGGCGAGACGCGCTGCCAGTTCTCGGTCGGCGGGGCGAAGGCGATGCTCACGCCGTCCAGGCTATCGCCGCGCGCCCGGCGCGCGGCGACAGCGTCGTCAGGACGGGTGGAGCGGCGACTCCGCCGCGGGTACCTGCTCTTGGCTCGAGGCCCCCGGCACCGCCGCGCCGCTCGGATGCAGCGGGGTGACGCCCGGAGCCGATCCGGCTACCGCGGAGGCGGGGACCATGGCCGGGTGCAACGGCGTGGACAGCGCGACGTTCGATGCCGCTGCCGTCCCACTGGTCGGGGATGCCGTGGGATGCAGCGGGGTGCCGGTCGGCTCGCTGCCGGGTGTCGGGCCGGGAGCCGCCTGGGTCGGCTGCTGGGGATGCAGCGGCGTGCTGCTCGGCTGCGGGGAACCCGGCGACACCGGCTGCGGATGCAACGGCGTGCTGCTGGGGGTCGGCTGCGGCTCCACGCTGGGTCCGGCCGTCGCATCGTGCGATGACTGCGGCACGGGCACCGGCGGCTGCGCAGTGTCGCGCTCGGGGGTGGGATCCGGGGTGGTCGAGATGTCGGGGTCGACCGCAGGGCGACCCGATGTACCGGACTCCGGGGGATCGTCGTGACGTGAAACGTCGGGCTGCGGCCGCTCCTCGTCATCGCGGTCCCCGTCGTGGTCCGACCCATGGTCCCCGTCGTGGTCCGACCCATGGTCCCCGCCCCGGTCGGACGGGGTCTCGGTGTCCTCCCCCGGCGCGTCCGGGTCGCCGGAGTGGTCGGTGGGAACTGATGGCGGCTCGGGGGCAGGGTCGTCCGGGGTTGTCGGAGTGTCCGGGGTCGACGGCTTCCCGGGCTCGGTCGGCTCGTCCGGTGGGTCGGTGGGATCGGTCTCGGTCGGCTGATCGGCGGGAGCGCCGTCGCCGCCGTCGGTCGGCTCGGTCGGCTGGTCGGATCCCTGTTCCTGATGGTCCTCCTGCGGCACGGGCGGGTCGTCGGCCGGCTGCGGATCCGCGGCCACCGGCTCCAGCGACGGTTCGTCGTGCGGATCGCGCGTGACCATTCCGGCCGACGCTTTCAACCCCGGCGGTGTCGCTTCACCGGGGTCGGCGTGGGCGATGCCGGCTCCCAGGAGCAGGCCACCTCCCACGACGACCAGCCCGGCCGGAATCGTCAGGTACCTCGTTGACATGTCATTCCCCCTTGTTGATGAACGGTTCGAAAGTGTCGGGATCGTGGGCAGAGGTGACGCGGAACAGAGCGTCGGACAGGCTGTCGGACAACGAGACCCGCCAGTCGTCGTCGGACCAGACCACCGGGACCTCGTAGACGACCTGTTGGCCCTGCGGCGTGGTCACGAGGAGTTCGACGGTGGTCACGGACTGCGGGCGGAAGTCGCGGATGCGCCATCCGGTCATCTCGCCGGTGGGCGCCAGGACCGGGTCGCCGCGTTCGACGGCCTCGGCCGCCAACCCGGCCGTCTTTGCGGCCTGCCGGTACTGCTGCTCGGTCCGTTCCACCAGGTCCTCCCCGCCGATCACCTGTTCGGTGATGGTGGGAGTGAACACCCGGGGACCGGTGTACGGATCGATGTGGGTCGAGATGTGGACGGCGGCGAGCGCCGCCCCTTGTGGATCACGGCTGAACCCGGTGGAGCGTCGGTCGGTGAACTGTTCCGGTCCATGGGCGTCGCTCACCGGGAGGGCCGCTCCCTGCCACGGCATGGCCATCACATCGCGGGGGGCTGGGGTGGGGTCCGCGGCCGAGGGCGGGGCGGACGTCGTGGGCGACGGAGGTGCCGCGCTCGCGGGCTGCGACGTCGGTACCGGTGCCGGCATCGAGAGCCGGAAGGCGAGCAGCCCCAGGACCCCCACCACGATGATGGCCAGCAGCCCGCCGGCCACGAACCGGGTCCACTCGGGCCGCCACGTGAGTCTCGGTTCCGGGCGCAGTGGCGCCTCGTCGAAGAGGTCCCGGACGTCGTGCGGGTCGGGCACCGAGTCGTCGGTCCCGGGGGCGCCGGTCCAGCCGGTCCCCGTCACATCGTCGTCGGCCCAGACCGGCTCATCACCCGGCCGTATGCGAACGCTCATCTGATCCCCCGTTCAGCGCGATGACTGTGCGCCGCGGGGCTGGTCGCGGGGCACACGGGGGGTCGGGATCAGTGACGTTGCCGACAGCGCAGCTACGGCGCGCGGTGGGAGCGGTCACGCACCGTCAGCTGGATGAGCGCGGCACGAAGCCCAGCCCGGACACCCAACGCGGCCAGGCGCTGCGGGGTGAGTGCCGCCGAAGGCGGTGTATCGAAGCCCGCCCAGGTCGACCCCCACCCCGGTGTCCCAGGCGCCGACCGGAGGAGGCCTTGGCTTCGATACGCCGCTGCGCGGCTACTCACCCCGCGGCCCGGGAAAGCCCAGCCACCACCCCGCGGCCGGAAAACCCAGCCCGGACACCCAACGCGGCCAGGCGCTGCGGGGTGAGTGCCGCCGAAGGCGGTGTATCGAAGCCCGCCCAGGTCGGCCCCCACCCCGGTGTCCCAGGCGCCGACCGGAGGAGGCCTTGGCTTCGATACGCCGCTGCGCGGCTACTCACCCCGCGGCCGCAAGAGCCCAGACACCCACCCGCGGCCGGGAATCCCAGCCACCCACCCGCGGCCCGAAGTACCGCCCGGACACCCGCCGCAGACCAGGGGCTGCGGGGTGAGTGCCGCCGGAGGCGGTGTATCGAAGCCCGCCCAGGTCGGCCCCCACCCCGGTGTCCCAGGCGCCGACCGGAGGAGGCCTTGGCTTCGATACGCCGCTGCGCGGCTACTCACCCCG
>WBZL01000291.1_pt1 | contig 32959 bp, 16 predicted proteins | sample 5204291 | NCBI WGS metagenome assembly WBZL01 (sample SAMN12344345, study PRJNA552823) | activated sludge metagenome | biome: Activated sludge suspended growth; feature: Nitrification reactor; material: Wastewater; isolation source: activated sludge from nitrification reactor of wastewater...
TTAGGGCGGCCTTGGAGGCATAGGTTTTTAGCAACTTCATGGAGGCGCGTCTTGATCCTACCGCATTTTTGATTTCAAGGGTTTTTAGTTGCCCGGCCGCACAGCGGCCAGGGCGACAAGGTTTTCTTTGGATGCCTTAGCATCCTAAAATGAAACGTTTTTTGGCTGGAAACGAAGCCTAAACGAGCCAAAAACCTTTAGGGTTTGAGTTTTCAGACAGTCTCTGAGAACAAATCAGACCACTTTCCTGAATGACAACTCGGAGAATACAATGAAACCATTAACGCCAGACAATAAACCGAGGCTGGCTATCCTCTCGATAGCAATCACCTTGATCGCTATTGGGTTTATTCTTTCCAATGCTTTTGCATTGCAAGCAAAAAACGAAACGTCTCCTTCCCTGGAATGGCCTTCTCTTGAAGGAGTGAATTTAAATATTCTTTTCGTTTTCGACAATGAAATAAAAATCCTAGATACCACTTATGGTCTCTGGCAATCCACCGTCACCTCTATCCCTTTTGGAAATGGGCCCCGACCTGCCGGGGAAAACGCCAGAGGAATTGTGACAGATGAGAGTGAAAAACTCTTCTACACCTTCAACGGGTTGAGTAGCCCATATCTTTCAATCTATGACAAGATAACTCTCTCATGGACTCACTACACAACCACGGGTTGGGGGCTTCTGGGATTTAACGATCTGGGTGGAATTGCCAAATTCGAAAACTTTATCTTTCTTACAGATATGGATTCCGATAACCCACCTGGGGTTTTAAAATTCAATCTTGAAACAGAAGAGTTCTCCCACTTTGCTGAAGGCTTGAACCCAACAAAGGTGACGATTGGCTTAGATGGCTTATTATATGTGCATAATCTATCTCCCCGGATTGTGTACGTCTTTGATCCAGTAACAGAAGTTTTATTGAAAACCGTCTTCGATGGAACTCAACCCTTCGCCGATCTCGCTGTAAATCAACAAGGAGAGATTTATCTGGTACTTGATTCTGAAATCAAGAAATTTGACACGGATGGCCAATTCATCGACTCTTTAATTTACCCCAGCAATGGGTGGTTTAGTAATATGGCTCTTCATTCCTCTGGGGCGATTGCCATAGGTTCAGCGCTTTCTGGCAAAATCTACCTTACTGATGAGAGTTTGCAGGATTGGCGAGTGTTTGATATCAGTGACTCACCCGCAGCACCACGTATCTATCTTACTTTTATCAGTGAACCTGTTATTTCCTTTGACCATCTCCCGCTTGTTCAAAAAATGCCAACCCCAACCCCAACCCTTGCCCCTACCCCAACACCGCTCACCCCCATCCAGCCTGGATACTGGTCTTCCCCAGGAGGTGAAGAAAATTTCATAGATTTTTACGTAGCAGATAATGGTGCATATGTCTGGGGACTTAGAGTTTTTGAAGTTGTCCCCGGATGTGGCCCTATTGTGATTTATCTTTACGACACACCTCAAATTACCAACGGAAATCCGTACCAATTTGCATTCGAGGATGACTTCTATGTCAATGGAGTTTTCGATACATATACAACGGCTCATGGACAATATGGCCTGGACAATGCTTATATCGAGGATTGCGATATAACTGTCGATCTTGGCCCCAAGGATTGGATTGCATCACTTGGGGGGGTAGGTTCGAATATAATCTCACCCTTCGATTTCTTACCTTCCCAGGACATAGGTGAATTCCAATATGAAATCGAAGTAATCAAGTAAACGAATTGTAAAATCGTATTTGCCTTTCAAAAAATATGGCCTCCTACTTCCCCTCCATTACCGACGAACAAGCCGACCTCATCCGGCAAACCCCCCTCTTCTTTGTCGCCACCGCCGCGCCCACTGCCGACGCCATGCAGGACGGCGTCGGCCCGATCAATCTCTCCCCCAAAGGTGGCGTCCCCTTGCACATCCTTGACCCGAACCGGGTCGCGTACCTAGACTATGCGGGGAGCGGGGATGAAACCGCACGCCACACCCACGCCGGGAGTCCGATCACGATCATGGTTTGCTCATTCGATGACGAAAACGCCGCCATCGTCCGGTTGTATGGACGGGCGACGATCACGCCAGTGGATGAGTCCCCTTTGAGAGAACGAATGCTTGAATTCGGGGCAAAGGAATTGAAGCTGACCCCGCGCCACATCATCGAAGTGCATGTCGAGAAGACGGTGACCAGTTGCGGGTATGGCGTGCCCATCATGGCGTTTGTCCGAGATCGGACTACGGCAGAGCGCGGGCGAAATTTTAAGACGAACCGAAAGTAGCTTTTCTTTGTACGCAGATTCAAAGGATGACGCGGATTTTTAGAAGAGAATTCGGAGAAATCCTTGTGATCTGCGTACCTTTTTTTCCAATAAAGCACCCATGAACTCCACCCCCTCCCTCGACTCCACCCAATACACCCTTGCCTCCATCCTCAAATACGAACGCATCTACGGACACAACTTCATCAGCCCTGGCGGGTTGGAGAGCACGCGGGAGATGGTCTCGCGCTTGGGTCTGCGACCGGGGATGAGGGTGTTGGATGTGGGGAGCGGGATGGGCGGGGCGGCGTTTTACATGGCGGAGACGTTCGGGGTGCAGGTGCATGGGGTGGATTTTTCCCGCAATATGGTGACGCTGGCAGAGGAGCGTTTACTTGAGCTTGCGCTGGGGACGCGGGTAACGTTTGCGTATGGAGATATTCTGGAGACGGACTTCCATGAGGCGTTTGACCTTGTGTATAGCCGGGATGCGTTCTTGCATATTCATGATAAGCCCCGGTTATTCCACATCCTGTACCGCGCGCTGAAGGCGCAGGGGCAGGTGTTCTTTACCGATTATTGCCGGGGGGACGGGGAGATGAGTGAGACATTTCGGGCGTATGTGGCGGAACGGGGATATGACTTGCACACTCCGCGCGGGTACGGAAACCTGTTGGAGCAGGCCGGGTTTACGGACGTGGCGGCGCTGGACAAGTCGAAGGCGTTTGGGGATATTCTGCGGCAGGAGTTGGCGAGGGTGCCGGAGGAGGCCTCGATGACGGAGATCAGGACCTCGTGGGAGGAGAAGCTCGCGCGGAATGCGCGCGGGGAGCAGAGATGGGGGTGGTTTTGGGCGCGGAAGCCATGACGCCTTCGCCCATGTCATCTTCAGCAGAATCCCCTCCCCCTCACAGTAATTCAAATCCCCCATCCTCCAAAAAAAAGTACTTCTGACCCTCTTCCGCTCAACCGCAATCTTAAGCAAAATACCCCCCCATCCAAACGACCGGGCAACCTGTCTTTTGGACCCCCGGGAGCGGGAGTTGTGGAAGCGTACAAATACGCCTATCCTGATGAATCAGGCTTCCTTGTCATCAGGATCATCACACCAACTCCCCTTCCTCAGCGGGGCCATTCGCCGCCAGGAGGGAAACCTAATCTTTTGGAGGAACTCATGTCTATTTACCCCCCCCCACAGCGCCAGAACGGCCTCATGCGCTGGCCTGACCTCAAAACCCAGGCTCAAACCTTCCTGACCGATCCCCGCTATGCCCTGGCCGACCGGACCTGTGGCGCGACCAAACTCGCCGCCGTCAAAACCGCCTCAGCCCATAAAGTCGCCCGTGAGGCCCATCACCGCAAAGCCGCCCACGTCGAAAAAATTGCCTGGACAGCCGCCCAAAAAGAACTCACCTGCCTGACCGAAACCGCCTCGACCCTTTGCGCGGGAAATGACACCCTCCTGACCCTCTTCGCGTTACCCCCCCAAGTGTCAGCCCCCCTCCTCTCCCCGGAACCGGACGGGGTCGCCGATATCCTCGCACAATGGCGCGCCACCCTGGCAGGCGTCTCCCAGTTGGACGCCCCCACACATATTCAGTTTGCCCTTGCCGGGTGGCCTCAGACCCGTATCAACACCGCCTGTGCCCTCGTCGAAGGCTACTCCAAAGCGAAACAAGCGCGCCAAAGCGCCCTCGCCAGTGCCCAGGCCGCCCGCAAACTCTACCAGGCCGCCGTCAAAGACCTGGAAACCTGGTACGCCACCCTCCAGCCCCTCCCCAATCCTTAATCGCTTCCCCGGCAACTCAGGGCTTGTAAAAGAAGGCTCTCCCGTCTTTGGCAGGAAAAGTGCCGAAATTTTGAAGGTGTGGGGGATGTACATCCCCCACACCTTCAAAATTTCGGGTTCCCATCCCGTTAATTCCGGGAGAGCCATACTTTTACAGTCCCTTAGATTCGCAGAACCAAAATTCAAAGGCCCCCTTCGCAAGGAGGGGGCTTTTGCTTCACCCATTCAGCCTCACCTCATCGCCTCCTCCATACGCCGCTCGATCACCCATTGCGTTTTGTAACCACGCAAAGGGTGATCCAGAGAATTTCCCCGATCAAAAGGGATGGAAGAAGGCCTTCTTCCATCCCTTTTGATCGGAGCTTTCTACGCGGAGGCTGAGGAATGTCTGCGTTTTCATGAATCACAGATTAGGTAATCACGGATGGTTATCAAAAACCTATCCGTGATCACCTAATCTGTGATTCATGCAGAGATATCATCATGAAAAAAGCGCCATTCCTGACCATTGACGGGATTTCCCCCTCTTGCTCCCTGCCCGCGTTTGGAGTAAATTAGAGCCATCCCGGGAGGGGACATATCCCAAGACCACCCATCCGTGGCCCGGAGTTTCCATGAAAAAAACCCTCCCTCTCCTGCTTCTGTTCCTCGCCGCGCTAGCTTGTAACCAGCTCGCCACCCCCGCCCCCGTCGTCACCCCGCCTGCCACAACCCTCGTCCCCACCCAGGCGGACACCGCGCCAACCCTTGCCCCTACCGTACCCCCTCCGACGGAGGCCGAGGAACCTACCGCGTCCCCAACTCTGCCGCCTCCCCCCACAGAAACGTTTCCCGGCCTCCCCGTCAGCTTTGGCGCGTTGAGTCTCGTCCTTCCACCCGGTCTGGCGAACGGCCTCAGCGGTCAGGAAATCCCCGCCGTCGAGGGCAGTGACCTCCCCTATTGGGAAATCGCCCCCGAACACCTCCAACTCAAACTAGAAGGGTATCTCCTTCAAGACAAATTCCACCAACCGCAAATCTTCGTCTACCCGGCAGAAGCCTTCGCCGCCGTCAACACCGGTGTCGCGGAGAACATCGCCTTCATTGAGGGCGTGTGCTGTCGTGCCCAAAACGTCCCCGCCCCCGCCTCCCTGCCCCACGTCCCCTTCTTCAATGCTGGGCAGGTCTTCGCCTCGAACATCCAAATCATCCCCTTCCAAAACGGGTCAGGCGTGCGCTTTCTCACCGAATACGCCCAGTATTTCGCCTATGTGAACAACACCGACCTCTTCTACCACTACCAGGGTCTGACCGCCGATGGACAATACTACGTCATCGTCATCCTCCCCCTCACCGCCCCGGTCCTGCCCCCCAACGCCGAACCGCAAACCACCCTCCCGCCGGGAGGCCTCCCCCAACCCTCTTACGACGCCCCGCCCGAGGAGTGGGAAAGCTACTACGCCAACCTTTCTGCCCTCCTGGAAAACACCCCCCCCGACAGCTTCGCCCCCTCCCTCGCCCAACTCGACGCGCTGATCCGCTCCCTCCAGATCATCGCCCCGTAAAGTGAAAGGGATAGCGACCCAGGCAAGCGTCCCATCCACCCTTCCATCACGCGGGCGCAATGGAATTGAACAGGACATTCAATGCTCAAAACGCCTTGCGCGGGCATAATAGGAAAGCGTAAACCTCCGAACCACCTGCACCCGAACAACTCGATTACCCAGAGACAAGGAGTTGCCGCCATCGCTAATCCCGACCACGTCGAAAAAATATTGGGCTTTTACACCTGGTTCAACGTCAGCGTCGCCCGTCTCGATCTGAGCGGCGCCGACCTGAGCAAAGCCCACCTCAAAGGGGCGAACTTAAGCTGGGCCAATCTCGAAGGCGCAAGCCTGAGCTGGGCCGATCTGAGCTTTGCCAACCTGGAAGGGGCCAACCTCCGGGGGGCGGACTTGCGCGGGGCCACCCTCCACGAAGCGAATCTGCACGAAGCCAATCTCTCCTTCGCCAATCTCTGCAAAGCCAGCCTCGACGGCGCCGATCTCCGCGACGCCGACCTGGAAGGGGCAGACCTGCGCGACGCCAATCTCAAAGGGTTCAACCTTTACGAGGTCTATCTCAAAGAAGTCAACATGAGCGAAGCCGACCTGCATCGTCTGCTCCCGAAAGCGGACCTGCGCGGCGCTTCGCTGAAGAACGCCCAACTGCAAGGGGCCATCCTGGGCTGGGCCGCCTACGACGACAAAACCGTCTGGCCCGATGGGTTCAACCCCGTCAAGGCTGGAGCCGTCAAAAGATAACCATCTGGGGTGCGAACAGGCTCAAAAATTGGCGTTCGGAAAGCTAGCTTTCCGAACGCCAATTTCTTTTTCGGGCGGGTTGTTGCGTCTGAATCTTCCACATGCGATGCTCCCTGAGGAGGGACGCAAAATTCAACTATTCTGCTTTGTTGGTGGTATCATAACGAATCGGAATGAGGTTCTATGAAGACACACACCCAACCTGCTGGCAATTTTACAAAAAGCCTACAAATTTCCGCCTGGGGAATATCTTTTTTCGATTTCCGTCGTTAAGCATATAATTAACCCATGCAATTCTTAACTCATCTGTTTCCACGCGCCAATCCCAAAGCCCCCCTGGTCTCTTCCACTCCCGAGATCTTGGGCACACCCCCTGCCATTGGAGGCAAAGAAACGATCAACCACCCTCCCGCCTGACGGGATGCAATCGAAGGTGTTTATGTTTCGCCGTTACTCCACTAACTTCGCCATTCTGTCCATCCTTCTGGATACGCTTTTTATTATTTCTGCATTAGTCGTGTCCAACCGGCTCCGTCCAATCCTGAACATTTTACCGTTCACAGAGGATATTCAACGTTCTCTCGTTCCAGGGCTTCTCTATCCTCTATTCGCCATTATCTGGGTGGGCATTCTCCTGCTTCATTCCGTGTACGATGGCCGCCGGAATTTGTATATCTTCGACGAGTTCACCAGTCTCTCGCTGGCCTCCAGCCTGGCCGCCGTGTCTCTGGCAGGGTTACTCTACCTGTCGTTTCGAGACGTTTCACGTGTCCTCTTTTTGGTCTTTGTTGTCACGTCATACACCTCATTATTAGGGTGGCGTCTGATTGCGCGGCTCATGTTTCGCCTTAATCCCGCACAAAATCAAATTCGCCGGGTGTTGATCGTGGGGGCCGGCCCGGTCGGGCGGGAATTAGAAACCCAGGTAAGCCGCCGTCCCTATTTGGGTCTGGATGTCGTCGGCTTTTTGGATGATGATGAAATCAAGCTGACGCAAGCGACAGACATCGTCGGTTCTTTGACCGATGCCCGTCGCGTGGTCGTCCATCGACAGGTGGATGATGTGGTCATCGCACTCCCTACGCGTGCGTTTAAGCGCGTCAACCAATTGGTCGCGGAACTCCATAAATTGCCCGTCAAGGTTTGGATCATCCCCGATTATTTTCACCTTTCCCTGTCCAAAGCGACGGTGGAAGAGTTCGCGGGGTTGCCGATGCTCGATTTGCGTGCCCCCGCCCTCAACGAATACCAACGCATGGTCAAACGCGCTTTCGATCTGACCCTCACTTTCCTGATGCTGATCCCTGCGCTCCCGATCATGGCGCTGATCGCCACCGCCATCGCCCTCGATTCCCCCGGCCCGATCATCTTCAGCCAAAGCCGCGTCGGCGAAAATGGCAAGTTGTTCCAAATGCACAAATTCCGCTCGATGGTGGCCGATGCCGATAAACGGCTGGACGAGGTCACCCGCCCAACGGCGAATGGCAAAGTCGTCCATAAATTTGCCAATGATCCTCGCGTCACGCGCGTGGGGCGGTTTCTTCGCCGCACCAGTCTGGACGAACTGCCACAACTGTTCAACGTGATCAAAGGGGATATGAGCATCGTGGGTCCCCGCCCCGAGCTTCCTCTCCTCGTCGAACAATACGAACCCTGGCAACACAAACGTTTTTCCGTGCCGCAAGGAATGACCGGATGGTGGCAAATCAATGGACGAAGCGACAAACCGATGCATTTGAACACGGAGGATGATCTTTTTTACATCCACAACTATTCGTTGTTGTTGGACCTGCACATCCTTGTCAAAACCGTTTGGGTGGTTTTACGCGGCAAAGGGGCCTATTGATTGCCCGTCTTATGGATGGATTGAAGTCGATTGTCAAAAGCGTTAATCTTCATCCGCTTGTCTTGATTCTTGCCATCGGCTTGTTGCACGGGGGGCTTTATCTCCTTCTGGTTCCTCCCTGGCAACATTACGACGAACCGACCCATTTCGAATACGCCTGGCTGATTGCCAACGAGGGCCGGTTACCCACCCCGGGCAGTTTTGATTCGACGATGCATCGAGAGGTTGCCGCCTCGATGATCGAACACGGTTTTTTCGAGCATCTTGCCCGCCCGAATTTATTATTAGATAACACCTGGATTGGCATCCCCCAGACCAGTGACCCACCGCTGTACTATCTCCTGGCCGCCGTGCCCCTGTTGTTCCTTAAGGGCGCGGATATTACGGTTCAACTTCACGCCGTGCGATTTTTGTCTTTGTGTATGTTTTTGTTCACGCTGTGGGTGAGCTATCAAATTACCATCGAAATCTTCCCCAAGCACAAATTTTTTCATTGGTTTTTTCCCGTCTCTATCGCGCTCACGCCCGCGTTTGTAGATTTGATGACCGCGGTGAACAATGATGTGGGCGCGACGGCTATTTTTTCCGTTTTTCTCTGGCTCGGTGTCCGTCTCCTCCAACGCGGCGTCACGCTGACAGGCAGTATGCTTTTTCTGCTGGTGGCGATTGCCTGTTTTTACACAAAAAATACCGTCTTTCTAGCCCTGCCCCTAACGCTTTTCCTTCCGTTCTTCATTCTTTTTAAAGCCCCTTTGCCCTGGCGGCGTCTGGCATGGCCGATCCTGGTCCTCACGGTGGGTGCGCTCAGCCTGTTTATCTTTTCCTGGCAAGATGCCGCCTTCTGGTACCGCAGTCTTTATTCCGTTCAACAAAATACCCCCACGCAAACACAAGGGACGCACGCGGAGCAAGCGCTGGCCCTCCATTTCTCCCCGGAAGAAAAGGGCGAACTGAACCTCCTCCAACCGTTGCGTGCCCAAACTACTGCCTCTCTGGCCGGAAAAGCCTACACGTTAGGCGCTTGGGTCTGGGCGACGGAGGCCATTCAAGCCCAAGCCCCTGCCCTTACCATCGATGGGGAAAAAACCGACACCCTGATCGCCGTGACCACCACCCCGACCTTTTTTTCCGTCTCCGGCACTATCCCGTCGGATGTTCAATTTCTCAACATTCTGCTCGATCCATTCCCCCAACCGCTCGATCACGCGATCACTCTCTATTATGACGATGTGATCCTGGTCGAGGGGGCCTCTCCGCACGAGGATTTCCCCGTTTTCTCGCGTGATCACGCCACCGGAACCTGGGATGCTCAACCTTTCACGAATCTCGTCCGCAATTCCACCGCAGAACAAACCTGGCTGACCATCCACCCCGCCCTCCTCTTTCGATTTCGTGAACAAACGAACCTCCCGCCCTACGCCCTCCCCGCCCTCCAGGATTATTCGTTGACGGGAGGAATTTATAAACATACAGTCATCAACTTATTTCAGTCCTTTTGGGCACGGTTTGGCTGGAATCAAATTGGCTTGCCCGCCTTCGGGTATTCTTTGTTGGGGGGGTTCACTTTAATAGGGATATCAGGAGCTATCCTAGGGGGAGGAATACAACTGAGAAAGCGTGAACCACAATTTCTTTTGGTGCTTGCCTGGTTTGCAGTCTGTATGGGCTTGATTTGGAGTGCGGCATTCGCCCGACAAACGTTACCCTTTTGGGAGAACTTGCCGTTCACCCCTTCAGCGCGATACGCGTACCCTGTCATCCTCCCGACTTCAATGTTTATCCTCGGGGGTTGGGGTTGGCTTGCCTATCATTATCCGCGAATTAAGATCTTAGCTTATCTTCCTATTGCAATTCTGGGGGTTTTAGATATAACTTCCCTCATGATTATTATGCAGTCTTATCATATGGAATAAGCGCAACGTCATCCTGTGGCAGAGAAAGTTGTCTCCAAGCTCAATCCTTTTGAGGCAAGACGAATAAGCTAACTTTGCTTGACATCTCATTTTGGCCTGACTATAATCGATGAAAATTTGCGGGTGTCGCCAAGTGGTAAGGCATTAGCTTCCCAAGCTAATATTCGTGGGTTCGAATCCCATCACCCGCTTACCAAACAGCCCACCTTTGTTCGGTGGGCTGTTTTTCCAGAAATTGCAGTCGTTGATTATTGCGGTTCTCTGGGGTTTACCAGGATAAAGTCTCCCCCCGTTGTCCACCACCTTTATAGCCAGATTCCATCAAGCTGTAACGCTTATGTTATGTAGAATATTCCCTCTGAAATTAGAATTTGACGTGAGTATCTGGTATGGCTGATCAAAAAACCGTTCTGTATATTGAAGATAACCCTGATAACCGCTTGCTTGTGCGCCGTATTCTTAGCGTGCATGGATACCGGTTGTTAGAAGCTGAACATGCCAGTAAGGCATTGGAAATTCTTCAGCATGAACTCCCTGATCTCATCCTGATGGATATCAATATGCCGGAGATGGATGGGTATACTTTAACTGCGAAAATTCGACGTATCCCCACCCTCACTGCCATCCCTGTCATTGCACTCACTGCCAATGTTATGAAAGGGGATCGGGAACGAACCCTTGAGGCAGGTTGTGACGGATACATTCAAAAGCCCGTGGACGTTGATTCTTTTCCTGATCAAATTGCCAAATATATAAAGAGGTAGCTATGGCTGACACTAAAGGTTCAGCAATGAAAGATACATCCAATAAAGAAGACGAACGCAAGCCGATTTCACCGCAAGATGCTACGGTTTTAGTTGTTGAAGATAATGTTTCGAATTTCGTCCTCATTGCCAGAATGTTAGGCTACATGGGGATACATTGTGAATGGAAAACCTCTGGTTATGAAGTTGTAGAATATGCCGATACACTTCCTCGCTTAGATTTAATTCTCATGGATATCCGGCTTCCTTATGAAGATGGGTACGGCGCACTCAAAAAGATACGCTCGTCGCCCTCCTTACGAGACACATTGGTGATTGCCGTAACCGCCGAAGCCAGCCAGGAGCAAATCAATAAAGCTCGTGCATCCGGCTTTGATGGCTTTCTCGGAAAACCACTCGACCCAGACCGCTTCCCTGAACAAATTCGCAGAATCCTGGCCAATGAATCTGTTTGGGAAATGGGCTAAGGATTTGTAGCACCCTGCGGCTTATCAGGGTCCCCCCCATGCCTTGAGACGATGAGCCATTCCCATTAGGAATATGTCTGGAGGTCGCCCTGTGGATTTTTTCCAACAAATTCAACGTAAATTTAGCAAAAATCTTTTTGCCCAGGCTGAAGATCTCCAGACTTTACGCGAACAAGTCCTCAATATTGTCCTGGCAACTATTTCAATCTTTGGGGCCATTACACTGGTCACCAACGCCATTCCAGTCATTCAAAGCGGGGATTGGACGTTTTTAGCGGTTTTTTTAGTCGCCTATGCGGGGATATTAATTGCAACGTTTTTCCGTAAAATCCCCTATGCAATTCGAGCCGCTGTTCTTGTTCTCATTCCAATTGGCCTATCTCTGACCGATATAGCCGAAATTGGCCTGTCCGGGGATGGAATGGTGTGGTTATTCACCTCCGTACTTTTAACGAGTATCCTGTTTGGGTTGCGCTGGACCCTCATTAATTGGTGTCTTCAAGCCGTTTTGCTCTTTTCTTTTGCCTATTTCATTACAACGGGAAGGCTTGTCGTCACTCACCCGGATTTCACCCTTCCACTCACCTGGGTGGATATCGCTTTAGATTACATTTTTCTGGGGTTTATTGCCACGATTGGCCTCAACGTCCTTGTGAGTGGACTTGAACGCAGTCTAAACACCACCCGTAACGCTACCCAACTGATCCAATCGCACAGCGACAATCTGGAACGCCGCTTAAATCAACTCCGTACAGTTGCCGAAATATCCGGCACAATCAGCGCAGAACTGGCTTCCGATAATTTTCTCCAACAACTCGTGGAAGTGATCCAAAAACGTCTCGATTTATATTATGTCGGCGTTTTTCTCCTCGACGAAAACAAGAAATTTGCAGTTTTGACTGCCGGCACGGGCGAAGCAGGACAAAAAATGCTTGCCCAAAATCACCGTTTGGAAGTGGGGGGGAAGTCGATGATCAGTTGGTGTATCACCCAAAAACAACCGCGTATCGCCCTCGATAGTGGGCAGGATGCTGTCCGGTTTGACAACCCTCTCCTCCCCCTGACCCGTTCGGAATTGGCGTTTCCCCTAAAAACTGCCGATGAAATTATCGGGGCTGTCACCGTTCAATCCTCAGCGCCCCAGGCCTTCGACGAGGATGATCTCACCATCTTACAAGGTTTGGTCGATAGTCTAGCTACCGCAATTTTTAATGCCCGCTTATTTAAAGAAACCCAGAGACAGGTTGATGTGTTGAACACGTTATACAGTGCCAGCCTATCGATGTACACCTCCGTACAAAGCCGTGATTCTTTGTTAAACATCGCCCAACATATGTTAAGAGTGTCCGGCACACAAAATTATGTAATCTCAGCCTGGGAAGAGGGACAGGATGCCCTGACCACGATTTTCGCTTACACCCCCGAAGAAGGTGTGTTTGAAAACATTGGGGATAGTTATCAACTATCCGATTATCCCATGACGGAGAAAGTGTTGCGCGAGCGAAAAATGTTTACGCTCCGGGTAGATGACCCCGAAGCTGATCCGGCAGAAGTCGCGATTCTGAATAAAAGCCAACTCAAGTCTTTATTAATGCTTCCACTCATCACCCATGACAAGGTGGTTGGCTTGATGGAACTGCACGATGAACATATTTGTCGTGATTTCTCCAAACAGGAGAAAGAATTAGTCGAAGCCCTAAGCGCCCAGGCCGCCGTGGTGATCGAAATCACAAACCTGTTTGAGCAAAATCGAAGAACGGCCCGAAACGAACAAATCATCAACCAAATTACGTCGAAATTCCAGCAAACCCTGAGTGTAGAAGAAGTGATGACTACGACGCTCATCGAACTCTCCAAATCTTTGGGATTAGCAGAGGCCACTCTCCAACTCGGCTTGGAGGACACATTTTTGGAAACTGAACACAACGTCAGTGATTTCTCGTAACCCATGAAAAAAGCGATGCTCATCCAACGGCTTAACAATTGGAGTATCCGGCGGAAACTGATCGGCACATTTTTGGTCATTACCATTGTCCCGCTGATTTTGCTGGGTTACTTAAGCAATCGGGCTTCCCGTCTCGCTTTAACTCAGGCGGCAAATAGTGCGTTGTTTACCGTGGCGAACCAAACTGCCAACCGAATTGATAGCTTTTTTTTCCAAGAAATCGAAATCATTCAAATCGAGGCACAAACCGCTCTCTTTCATGATTATCTCAGCCTGCCGCCGGAGGAACGCCAGGGACATGCCCTTGAAACTCAAGTGCTCACTTACCTTCAGCGGATTGCTTGGCTTCATGGTGAGCAGGATGAAGAAGATGAAAACTACCTACTTGGGTTCTCGGTGCTAGACCGCGCCGGAACCATTGTGTTCGACACCCATGATTTTCCAAAGGAAAATAACCCGTATCTTGGCTTGGATTGGTCAGAGCTTAATGTATATATTCACCCTATTCTCTTAGGGGTCCCTTATAGTTCCCAACTTGAAAGCCCACAAGCAGGAGAGTTAACGAGCCTGTATTTCTCTGCACGGATCTCCAATGAATTTGGGCATCCGATTGGCGTCCTGGTTGCCCATTACAACGGGAGCATCCTTCAAGAAATTATTTCTAGAAACAATAATTTGGCGGGTGAGGGATCGTTTGGTGCAGTTTTCGACGAAAACCTCATTTACCTTGCCCACGGAACCCGTCCAGAATTGATCTTCACCACAGTGGCAGACCTGGACCCAGCGCTGTTGGAAGATTTACAACGCGTCAGAAGACTCCCCGAAGTCCCCGCGGCGGAAATTAGTTCCATTTCTCCGCAACTACAAGCCGGCCTCGAAAACAATTTACCCTTTTTCTCGGCCAATGATCCGTTGACAGGGGAGGTTGTCAACCAGGTCGCCGTGGTTCGTTTAAACAACCGTTCCTGGCAGGTGGCCTTCTTTCAACCGGAATATATTTTTCTTGAGCCGACTCGGCAACAAACCGCGAATATTTTGCTATTTTCGGTTCTGATCATCGCCCTCAGTCTGAGCGCGGCACTTCTCGCCGCGCAGGGGTTAGGGACCCCCATCACCCGCCTGACCGCGATCGCCGCGAAGGTGGCCGGGGGGGATTTATCTGTCAAAGCCGAGGTCGCCTCCCAAGATGAAATAGGCTTGCTGGCGGAGACCTTTAATGGCATGACTATTCAGCTTCAACAAACCCTGGATGAGCTAGAACAACGGGTGACAAAAAGAACGAACCTTCTTCAGGTCAGCACAGAAGTTGGGCGCGTCGCCAGTGCCACCCTCAACTCGGACGAACTAATCCACCAAGTAGTCAATTTGATCACGGATCGTTTTGGGTATTACTATGCCGCCATTTTTCTCAGTGACGAATTAAATGAATGGGCCGAACTTAAGGATGCCACAGGGGAGGCAGGGAGAACACTGCTCGCGAATCGTCACCGTTTACAAATCGGGGGTCAAAGCATGGTCAGTACAGCGATCGTGACGCGCCAAGGTCGCCTTGCGCTGGACGTGGGCGAAGAAGCCGTTCGCTTCCGGAACCCCTTGCTCCCCGAAACCCGCGCTGAAATTGCCCTCCCGCTTCTGGTGGGCGCTGAAGTCATTGGGGCGTTAAACGTACAATCCACACAACAGGGGGCCTTTACCGAACAAGATATTGAAACCCTACAAAATATGGCGAATCAGGTAGCCATTGCGATCCAAAATGCCCGCTTATACCAACAGGCCCGTACCCAATTAGCAGAAATCAGCAGGCTAAATCAGTCGCTGATGCGAGAAGGCTGGCAGTCTTTCTTTAGCTCCAATCCTCATCCTGTGCTCCATTACGCCAACCATGAACTCACAACACACTCGGCCCTCAAAATCCCGGAGATGGCCCATGTGCTCAAAGAAAAAGGGCTTGTGTTTAATCATGAAGATAACAAGGCCACTCTGACGTTGCCGCTTGTTCTACGTGATCAGGTCATCGGCGTGCTCAACCTCAAATCCAATAAACAAGAATGGAGTCAGGATGATCTCACCATTCTCAATACAGTCACACGTCAGGCGGCTTTAGCATTTGAAAATGCCCGTTTGGTTGAAGCCTCCCAACAACTTGCGCTTCGCGAGCGTCAAATTAACCAAATCACCTCCAGTATCCATAATTCCTCAAACTTGGAAGCCATCTTAAAAACCACGCTCTCCCAGTTGGCCAAAGTTTTAAATGTCCAAGAGGCCAGCATTCAACTGAGTCACACAAAATGGAGCGAACACGAGCAAAACGGCAACAAGTAAGGTATTGATCATGTCTCTTCCCCCCTGGCTTTCTCCTCCTCGCTTTGAGCAAGAAGATCAAACTCGTCTGGCTCAACACCTTGCCACGTTTTTATGGGGCCTCGGCCTCCTGGAACTGATGGTTGGCCTGCTTACGCCCTGGCTCTCGCCTCAAGCGCCAGGCACAAGCCTGCTCTTTGTCGGGTTTGCGCTTGCCTATACCCTTGGCTGTTACTGGCTCATGCTCAAAAGGCGCTTAGCCCTGGCAGGTTTCTTGATCTGTGTTTTTCTATGGGGCGCTACGTTGGGAATAGCCCTCACCAGAAACGGGAGTGAAAGCCTGATGATCTCCCTTTACACCCTTGTCATCATCCTCGCCGGTTTGTTACTGGGTTCCCGCGCCAGCTTTTTCTTCTCTATACTTGGTGTTGTCAGTCTCATTTCAATTTACTTCCTCGAGACCACTGGCCTTCGGACAATGCCCGCCCCTGCATTCCTTGTGCTCCAGAAAATGGCGGTTTCGGCTGTTGTTTTTATCCTTTCAGGCCTCCTCTTTCACCACCTCACCCAAAACAAAAACCACGCCTTGCAAACAGGCCAACAAAGGGAAGCCGCATTAGAAAAGGCTTATTCCGAACTCAAAGCGTCCCAGACCATACTCGAACAACGCCTGGAAAGCCGCACCACCCAACTCCATGCGAGTATGACTATCGGGCAAACAATCAGTCATCTTTTGCCGCCCGACGAACTTGGGCAACAATTTATTCAAAAATTCAGTACCCTCTTTGCCTATGATTTCGCAGGGCTTTACCTCCTTGACGAAACTGGACGCTGGGCCAATTTGAAATATTCCCACCCGGAAACCGCCCTTTTCGGGCAGGGAGAAACGCCTCGCTTCGACCTCACTCAATCGAATGCCATTACTTATGCGCTTCGTTCGCAAAAAGCCTACGTTTCCACGGATTTTTCCAAAGCGTCTGAATTCTACACCCCCCTTAAATCTACCGGCCTTCGCACGGAAATTACGCTTCCCCTTCATACGCGGGGAAAACTGGTAGGCGTGCTTAACCTGCAAGCTTACCAGCCCATCCATTTGACCAGCCAGGAAATCGAGAATTTGCTCAACATCGCCAATCAAATTGCCTCCGCTTTGGAAAACACCCGCCTATTCTATGATACACAAAAACAATTGGAAGAAAGCAGTCGGTTAAACAAATTCTATTTACAAACGACATGGCGTGCCCTCTTAACTGAAGAAACACCAGCCTACCAATTCTCCACAGGCGAGATTAATGAAATCCCCCAACCCGACGAGACCGTCCTGGAAACGGCGCAACAAACACGCAAAATTCAACTATCGCAAGAGGATGAGCAGAGCAAACTGATTGCCCCGATTATGTTCCAAGATCAGGTCTTAGGTGCGCTTCAACTGTCAGCCCCCAATCGCGTCTGGACCGCCGAAGAAAAAACCCTCATTGAAACGGTCCTCAATCAAACCGCCCTCTCCCTCGAAAATACCCGGCTCATTGTCGAAACCCGGAGCCGCGCTGAGCAAGAAAAAATGATCGGCGAAATATCAAATCGGATGCGAGAGACGCTTGACCTCGAAACCATTTTACAAACGACGGCACAAAATATCCAAAAAGCCTTCAATCTCGCAGAAGTAGAAGTTCGCTTGTTTCCCGCCGAGAAACGAGATACTTCCGAACTTTACATTTCTATTCCTGGAGAATAAAGTGACGATACAATTCCTGTTTTCCAGCCTTTTCTTAATGATTACCCTCCTGCAAATCTTTTTTGCAGGATACATCTTTGTCCTCAACCCCAAATCTCCCGGCAACCGCACCCTCGCCAGTCTTTTGTTGGTACTAAGCTTCACCTACCTGGCCGAGAATTTCCTTCAAAGCACTTTCACCGTCAAAGATGCCACCCCCTGGATCATCCTCATCTTCGCAGGGTCAAATGCCATTGGCCCCTGGGTTTACCTGACGAGCGTCGCGATCCTCCGCCCTCACTGGTTCCAAAAATATGGGTGGTTGTATTGGCCTATTACCGGGTTGTTATTTTTGCCAACCCTCGTTTTAATTTTTGACCTGACCGGCCTCAGCCAGGCGCTCATCGGCAATTTTCTGATCATCACTCTCCCCGAAGCTAACACATTTACCACCGCAAATGAGCTTATCCAAACCGCTAATCAGGGCCTTTTATACAACTATTTTTTTATCTCTCAAATTGGGTTCCCTACCCTGACCCTGATTTGTCCCTCCCTGGTCGTCGCCTGGAAAGATCGCAAAGTCGCCCCAGCAAATAGTCGTCTCGGCTTCTTTTTCTTTCTCGCCACCCTGCTCTCGGGCGTCCTGCAAAGCGGCAGTTTCATATTTATAGACCCTACCATTGCCACCACCCTCGCGACCCTGATCTTTTTCATCCTGTCTTTTTACATTACGCTCACGCTCACAAGCTTCTCTGAACAAACGCGCCAAATCCAAAAAACCTTCCGAAGATGGTCCGTTTTCGCAAAACTAATGGGCGTGATCATCCTCGTCATCGCTATGATGACCGTGGCGATTGGGATAACCACCTACACCGTCCTCCGCATCAACACCATTCGTTCCGAGGGGCGCAACCTTCGCACCCTCGCCCTCGCAGAAACGCGCAACCTCGGCACCGAGCTTCTCGTTCAAATCACCCAGTTACAAGAACTCGCCCAAAACGCCCAACTCACTTCCGCCATCGAGAAACAAAATCGCCTGTACGACGCGCAAACCCCGGAAGTTCTCGCTGATGAATTAGCCGCACTTGAACTTGAATGGCAAACGTCCAACAAAAACGCATTAACCACCAAATTTCTCTACCGCGACCTCCTATCCTACAACGTCCTCCTGAATTTTCGCAAAATCTCTCCCGCCCATCTATTGCTTTATATTACGGACAAGCGTGGCCTCGTAGTCACAGGAACCGTCCCCCCAGAACGTTACAATGCCACCCAAAACAATTGGTGGCAAATCGCCAAAAACCAGGGCGTCCCCTACATTAGCTCGCCCCTATTTGATGCCACCGCGCATCTTTATTATGTTGAAATCGCCATTCCAATTCTGGACGCAACCGACCAATTCCAGGGGATGTTGTTTTCTCGCTACAACCTACAACCCATCCTCGACCGGATCGCAAATATTCGGTTTGGCGAAACCGGGCAAGTGGCCTTGTATAACTCCCTGGGCCTCCAACTTCCCACCTCGCCTGACCAACCCCCCATTGATACAGACTTAAATTGGCAAAATTTAGACACCCTCCCCGAAGCCTGGCAAGTTCTCCCCTATTTGGGGCAAGATAGCGTCATCGCCTGGACCCAGATCGGCACCCTCTACACCGATGGCCCCCTCAACGATTTACAGTGGCGTATTCTCTTTACCAAAACCACCGAAGAAACCCTGGCCTCCATTCGCCTGATTAACTCCACCTCCAACCTTGTCCTCCTCGGAACCGTGCTTCTCTCTCTCGTTTTCGCGGGAACCCTATCCCGAATCATCACCTACCCCCTCAACGAATTATCACAAACCGCCTCCCGGATCAGCCAGGGCGACCTTAAGCTTCGAGCAGAAACCCTCACAGAAGATGAATTTGGCACCCTTGCAAAATCCTTCAATCTGATGACCGGTCAGCTCCAAACCTCCATCGAAGGCCTGGAGCAACAAGTCTTTGACCGCACCAAAGCCTTACAACAACGCGCCGGGCAAATTCGTGCCGCCGTCGAAATCGGAAACACCGTCGCCTCTATCCGCGAGATTAATGAACTCCTGCCCAAAGTCACCCAACTCATCAGCGAAAAGTTCAATTTCTACCATATTGGCATTTTCCTACTCGATGAAACGCAGGAGTTTGCCGTTTTACGCGCCGCCAACAGCCACGGGGGACAACGGATGCTCGCACGGCAACACCAACTCAAAATCGGCGAAGTTGGCATTGTCGGGTATGTGGCAAAAAACAAACTGCCCCGCATTGCCCTCGATGTCGGAGAAGACGCGGTATTCTTCAATAACCCCGACCTCCCCGAAACCCGCTCCGAAATGGGGCTTCCGCTCCTTTCCGCCGGGAAAATTTTAGGCGTTTTGGACGTTCAAAGTACACAGTCCCAAGCTTTTTCGCAAGAAGACATCACATTTCTCCAACTTCTCGCCGATCAACTTGCGGTAACGATTGACAACGCCACCCTTTTCGCCCTCAATCAAACCGCCCTGGCAGACACCCAAAACGCGCTCGAAGCAGCCCGCCGCGCCTATCGTGATCTCAGCCGGGAAGGATGGGAAAACCTTTCGCGGGAAACCCACACGTTAGCCTTTCGCGCCAATGCCAAAGAGCTGATTCCCCTTTCCGCGCCCCCCGCGCCCGGTTTGGTTCACGCCGCCCGCGCGGGGCACCCCACCCTGTCCTCCCCCGAAGCGTTAGCCATTCCCATTAAAATTCAGGAGTATGTCGCCGGGGTGGTTCAACTGAAGAAAAAACCACAAGAAATCTGGTCCGCCGAGGAAGTCAACCTCATCGAAACCATCGTGAACCAATTGGGGACCGCGCTTGAAGGCGCCCGCCTTTACAAAGAAACCCAATCCTCGCTCATCCGCACAGAAGCCCTCTACCAGGTTGGGCGCGCGGCTGTCGCTTACGAAAACCCTAAAGACCTTCTCCAGGCCGTAGCTGATACCATTGCCGGAACCTTACCCGCTTCGCGCGTTTTGATCCTCACCGCAGATTTCGTCGGAGAAAAGGTTCTGCACTTCATCGAAAACAACGCCGCCATTCAGGAAATTACCCCGAATCTCTTTCATAACTTGATGGATGGCTTGTCCGGGTGGGCCATTCGCCAACGTAGGCCTGCGATTTCTTCTAAAAATTTCGCGGACACGCGCGAAGGACCAGATGCACAGAAACACCGTCGGGAAAACCGCCTAGGCTCGATCATCGTCGTGCCAATGTATTATCAGGATACCCCACTCGGCACGATTACTGCGATCAATCAGGATACCGAGCCTGATTTTTCGCAAGAAGATGCCGAATTATTGACGGCGATGACCAATCAATTAGCCGCGTCACTGACCAATACCGAGCTTCTGCTCCAAACGCGCAAGCGGGCGCTCCAACTTCAAACCTCTGCTGAAATTTCGCGGGCGGCCTCCTCGATTCTTGAATTGGATCAACTTCTTCCTCAAGCGGTCGAGCTGATTCGCAATCGTTTTAGTTTTTATTATGTGGGGATTTTCCTGGTAGATGACGCACAAACATGGGCCATCCTGCGTGCGGGCACCGGCGATGCTGGGAAGGCGCAGATCGAACAAGGTTATCGGTTAGCCCTGGATGATTCCAGCCTCCTCAGTCAGTGTCTTGTCTCCGCCCAGCCGCGCATCGCCCTGGACATGGGGGTCGATGCGGTCGAGTTCGATAATCCGTTCCTCCCCCTTACTCGTTCTGAGATCATTCTCCCTTTGACCAGTCGCACCGGCACGATTGGGGCCATTACGATCCAATCCACGCTTCCCGCGGCCTTCACCCTGGAAGACCTGAGCGTTTTCCAAACCATGGCCGATCAATTAGCCAGTGCCATAGACAATGCGATTCTCTTCGAGGCCAATCGCCGCCGGCTCCAAACCTCCAGCACCCTTCTGGAAATTACCCAGGTCGTCGCCACGTCCATCCGCATCAATCAAATTCTTCGCGAAATTACGCAACGAACGGCAAAAGTCACCCAAGCGTATCGCTGTATGGTGTATTTGATCGGGGAAAACAATTACGTGCAACCCACGATGGCGCAGTTTGCCGATGGGCACACGGATGCCGTTCAATGGGAACGTTTCCTCGCACTCCCCCAAACCCAGCTCGCAGATATTCCTCTCTTTGCCAATACCTTAAGCGAGCGACGGCCTATCTTAGTCTCGCAAGCCCTGACCCATCCTGAAATTATCCCGCTGGAATGGGCGCGTCCTTTCCACCAGGAAACAATTTTATGCGTCCCCCTGATTAACCAAGATCGAGGGATTGGGATTTTGATGCTCGATCAAATCAGTCCGTTCCATTCGTTCAACCAGGAACAGATTGACTTGGCGCTCACCATCGCGGGGCAGGCCGCCGCGATCATCCAAAACGCCCGTCTTTTTGAAGAGCAGGAAAAAAGTGCGAAAGAATTAAAACAACTGAACGACATCTCCCTTGAATTATCCCAACTCCAAATGGATCTGGCCCCGGCGATTGACACCCTCAGCAAACGAGCGATGGAACTTCTCGATGCTGACGGGGGGGGCATCTGGTTTTGGCGCGGGGAAACTCAAGAGTTAGAACTTGTTCAAGCGTTTCAAAACAATAATACGCAGAATGTTGGCCTTCGGCTGAAATACGGGGAAGGCTTAAGCGGGAAAGCTTATGCGACACGCCAATTGCAGGTGATTGATGATTACCTGACCTGGGAGGGTCATTCGGAGAAATTTGCCCGGACCCCGTTTCATGCGGCCTTAGCCGTACCCCTGATCCAACAAAACGAGGTTTTGGGTGTCTTGGTCGTGAACCGTAGTCAGCCAGGAAACCCATTCACGTTAAAACAACAGAACCTGGCTTTACTTCTGGCGAACCAAACCGCCGCGTATATCCGCACGGCCCGCCTTTTCCAAGAAACACAGGATGCCCTCGCTCGTGAGCAACGCGAACGCCGGATAGCCACCACCCTGGCCGAGGTCGCAGAAAAATTCGGCACGGCCTACGGCGAACATAAAATTCGGCAAACCCTGATCGACGAAATTCTCGATCTGGTCTCGCCGGATCAGATTACGCTGTACGAGTGGCGGGACGATCACAATGCGTTTAAAGTAGCTATTCGGCTTGCCCCCGGAGGCAATGAAGATGAATATCAAACCGATATGATTATTGGCCCTGACGCCCGCCATGATCTCTTGCAGGTTTTTACCACGCGAGAGAAATTCTATTCGGCCCAACCTCGCGCCGATGGCCTCATCCACGAACAATTCATCTTCCCCTGGTTATCTGGAAACCTCGTCAATGGGGTGATCGAAATATATCATACGGCGCTCCATGCGAATATTCGAAACCAGGATCAAGAAGCGATCCTCGGCATCGTTCGCCAAGCGGCGGTCGCCATTCAAAGCGCCCGTTTATTTGAACAAACACAAGAGGCCCTCACCCGGACAGAGGCCCTTTATCAGGTGAGCCAGTCGGCGACGGCGGTCGAAAGTCTGCCGGTGCTTCTCCAGGCGATTGTGGATCGCATCGCCATGAGTTTACCTGCGGACCGAGTTTTGTTAATAACCCTGGATCAGGATAGCCAACAAGTCACCGGCTTTGTCGAAAGTGGTCTCCCCACCGGAAGTATTGTCCCGCTGGCCTTCGATGAATTAATGCAAGGGCTGACAGGGTGGGTGATTCGAGAGCGCAAACCGGCCCTCTCGGTAAAAACCCAAACGGATGAACGTGAGAGTGAAAATGTGCGCCAACATCGGGTAGGCGCAAAAGCGGGAAGTATCCTCGTTGTCCCCCTCATTTACCGTGACCAGATTTTCGGGACCATGACCGCCACCAATGAGGTAGATAACCCCGATTTCACCAACGAAGACCTCAACTTGCTCAACGCGATGGCAAACCAGGCCGCCGCCGCTATCGAAAACGCCCGTTTGCTCAACCAGACCCAACGCCGCGCCATCCTGCTTCAAACCGCCGCAGAGGTTTCCAACGCCGCTTCCTCCATTCTCGAACTCGACCAGCTTTTACCCCAAGTCGTCGAACTGATTCGTGACCGTTTCAATTTGTATTACGTCGGGCTGTTTTTAGTCGATGATATTCGCCGGTATGCCGTCCTCCGTGCAGGCACTGGGGAGGCGGGGAAAGTCCAAATCGAGCAGAAACACCGTTTGCGCTTGAATCAGGATTCGATGATTGGGCGCTGTATTCTCGAAGCCCAGGCTCAAATCGCACAACAAATTGAAGCCGGAACCGTGCTCTTTCGGAATCCCCACCTTCCTGATACCCGCGCGGAACTCGCGTTGCCTTTAAGCGCAAGTGGGCAAACAGTGGGGGCGATGACCATTCAGAGTACGCAACCGACCGCTTTCACCGCAGATGATATTACGGTTTTGGAGACCCTAGCCGATCAACTCGCGATTGCTATCGAAAATGCCCGCTTTGTGGCAGAGACCCGTATTCGTGCCGAGAATGAGCGTATCCTCAGTCAAATCACTACCCAGCTTTCACGCAGTCTTGATTTGGAAACGATTTTACAGACGGCCGTCCAGGAAATTGGTCATCTGGCAAATGTGCGTGAGGTCGCGATTCACTTGGGAGGGTTACAACCCCTTGCGGACACAGACGAAATCGAGAACTTTGTGACCGAGTCTCAACATGGCCTTCGCATCATCTCCTCCACCCAAAAGCCATAACGCCCAGTTCAAGTTCATTGAGGTCTTTTGTGCATAGATTACTCGAACGACAGTTAAAAAAATACTTCGGCTCTACGGAAAATATTCCTGATGAATTAAAAACCTTTCTCGAGGAAATTAATGTTTCCTATGAGGAAGCGGATCATGAACGGCATACGTTGCAGAATATGCTCGAGGATGCTGGAAAAACGCGGGCTGGCGTACAGCGCCCCACTCGCCATGCAATTCCTGAGTATCATTATTTCGGGACCTCGTCTGCCCTCACACCCGAACCTACGATTGAAACCCAACAGGCCTGGGAAAAAGGCAAACCTGTGATGCGCCGGGCAAATGTCGAAGAGACCGACCGTGAAACCCGCATTGCCGTCCCGATCAAAATCCGCGACCAAATCCTGGGCGCGCTTAACCTGAGTTTTGAAGATGATCATGCCGCCCAACGGACGCTCCCTCTAGTCGAACAACTCTCGGCCCGGTTGGGCTTGGCGATGGAAAACGCCCAACTGTTTGCCGAAACGCAAGCGTCATTGGCCCGTACCGAAGCGCTCTATCAGATTAGCCGCGCCGCCATTGCCTTTGAAGATATTCCCGATCTCTTAAGATCGCTCGTCAACCGCATTGCCGAAACCCTGCCTGCCGACCGTGTCAGCCTGATCACGTTTGAACTGGAAAAGAAACTGGTCTCGAATTTTTTTGCCGGTGGCCCAGGGGCTGAAGAGGTTATCACCTCGGTGGGATTGGATGAATTACTCAGTGGCCTCACGGGGTGGGCCATTCGCGAACAAAAAGTCGCCCTGTCTCCCAAAGATCTTCCCGATTATCGGGAAAGTCTCGAGGTTCAACAACGCCGCCGCGAAACCAATTGCGGGGGAATTCTCGTCGCTCCGCTTTTATTTCGGAACCAGGTCATCGGTACGCTAACCGCGATCAACACGCCAGAACAACCCGATTTTACGTTACAAGATGCCGAGTTGATTACAGCTATTGCCAGTCAAGTGGCAACAGCCTATGAAAATGCCCGCTTATTCCAGGCGCAACAACAACGGGCGACTGAACTCCTGACAGCGGCGGAGGTGTCCCGAGCGGCTTCTTCCATTCTTGATCTGGATGAACTTTTGGCGCAATCCGTGGAAGTCATTCGGGAAAGATTTGGGTTGTACTACGTCGGGATGTTTCTGGTTGACCCGACGGGGGATTGGGCGGTGCTCCGGGCTGGAACGGGGGAAGCTGGCCGAATTCAGATTGAACGGAACCACAAACTCCGCATTGGTGGCGAATCGATGATTGGGCAATGTATCGCGATTTCTGCCGCCCGCATCTCACAAGATGTGGTGGATGAGGCTGTCCGCTTCAAAAACCCCGTGTTACCTGACACCCGGTCAGAAATGGCACTCCCTCTGATGTCGCGTGGGCAAACCATCGGAGCGATGACCATTCAAAGCATTCAACCCCTGGCTTTCAACCAGGAAAACACCACCACCTTGCAGACGATGGCTGACCAGTTAGCCAATGCGATCTTGAACGCGCAATTGTTTGCCCAAACGCAGGCGCGTGCCACAGAGTTAGCCACCCTCAACGAAATGGCCCGGAGCCTTTCGGAGACATTAAACATCGACAGTATCGTCGAGCAGGTTTACCAGTTTTCGTCTCGCCTGATCGACACAGATAACTTCTATCTCGCCCTTTATTATTCTGAGCAGGATGAAATTGAATTCAAACTCTACCTGATTGACGGGAAACGCGTCACGATAAAAGACCAGCGCCGCAAAGCGGGGAAAGGGATGACCGAACACGTGATTCGAACCCGGCGCCCACTCTTTATCGAAGAAAATGTGGATGACTATATTCGGAATTTGACGGGAGTAGATGCCATTGGGCGGAGTTCACAATGTTGGCTGGGGGTCCCCATGTTGGCCGGGAACCAGATCATCGGCATGATCAACGTTCAAAATTACGACACGCCCTTTTACTTCACCCAACAAGACCAACAGTTGCTGTTCGCTATCGCCAGTCAGGCCGCGATTGCCATCCAAAATGCCCGTTTATTTGAACAAACCCAACGCCAAAATAAAGAGTTGGCCGTTCTGAATGAAATGGGGAGTGCCCTCAACACCGTTTTAGACAGAGACACGATTCTGGAACGTGTTTATGAATACACAAGTCAACTGGTCGAGTTTTCGACCTTTGCCATTGGGTTATATCACGCTGATCAGGACGAAATCTCCATCCCCATCATCATCGAAGCCGGGCAACGTCACTCCCCGCGCAGAATCCGACGCGAGGGCGGGTTGATGGACTACATCATTCGGACGAAATCGTCGCTTCTTCTCTCCGATTCGATTGCGGCACGAGCAAAGGAATTGGGCATCGAAGTCCAGGTCATCCGCACCACGGGCGACTCCATCGAATCTTGGGTGGGTGCCCCCATCCAGGTAGGGAATTCGGTGATCGGGGTACTCACCGTTCAATCTACGACCACGAAATTTTTATACTCCGAACGACATCGGGATTTGCTGACCTCCATCGCCAACCTGGCCGCCAATGCGCTGGAAAACGCCCGCCTTTTTGAACAAACTCAGCTACAAAATCAGGAATTGGCGATCTTAAATCAAATGGGACGGGTGCTCAATTCCCTGCTGGATAAAGACAAAATTTATCAAAGCATTCTGGAACATATCTCCCAACTCATTGATTTCACCAGCTTTATCGTCGCATTGTATGATGCCGAAAAAGACGAGATGTCTTTCCCGTTTGTGACCGAACAAGGCGAAATCTTATCCATCCCGGCGACGCAAGGGACCAACAGCTTATTGGGGCATGTCATTCGCACCAAAACCCCCCTTCTGATTGCAGATAACCTGGAAGCACAGGCCGCCCAATTGGGCATTCAGATGCGGACGGTAGGGGAATCGGCAAAATCCTGGCTCGCGGCCCCCATTCTACTGGGCGATACCGTGTCCGGGGTCATTTCGGTGCAAACGGTCACCACCCCGCGGTTGTACACAGAACGGCATCGGAATCTGGTCATCTCCATCGCCAACCAGGCCGCCATCGCGCTTCAAAACGCGACGCTGTTTGAACAAGCACAACGCCAAAACCAGGAACTGGCCACCCTCAACGAAATGAGTCGCGTGCTGACCACGTTACTCGATGTCGAAGCGATTATTGGGCAAATTTACACCTATTCAACCCGCTTGATTCACACGGTGGATTTTTTCGTCGCCCTGTATGATGAGGCGACCGATACCTTGACCTTTCCGTTTGTGATAGACGAAGGGGCACGCCTGGAATTACCCGCCCGCCCACTGAAAAACAGCCTGACCGATTACGTCATCCGCACGGGGGAAACGGTGCTCCTGAAAAGTGTGGATGATAAAGTGGTCACCCAAATGGAGATTACCCCCTTCGTCGTGGGGAACGCGCCCCAATCGTGGTTGGGGGTGCCGATCACCGTTGGGCAAAAGGTAATGGGCGTCATCGGCGTGCAAACGACCACCCAGGCAAACGCATATTCCGAACGAGATCGGGATTTATTGACGACCATCTCCAGCCAGGCCGCCATTGCCATTCAAAACGCCCGCTCGTTTGAACAAACCGCCCGCCGTAGCGAAGACTTAACCACCCTGAATGAAATGGGGCGTGTGCTCTCGAATCTGCTCGATGTCCATAAAATTCTTGACCAAGTATTTGAATTCTCCTCGCAACTCTTTGACACCACGACCTTCTTAATCGCCCTCTACAATGCGGAAAAAGAAGAACTCGATTTCCCATTAAGCGTCAGCAATGGCACCCGGATGCCTCCCCGCACCCGCCCATTAGGCAAAGGGTTCACCGATCATGTCATTCGCACGCGCACCCCTCTCCTCATCAAAGACAATGTCCCTCAACGGGCAAAAGATTTGGGGCTGGAACAGGTGTATTTTGGGGATGATCGGCCTGCCCTGTGCTGGTTGGGCGTCCCCATCGTCGTCGGGGAAAATATCATTGGGGCCATTTCCGTTCAAAGCTTGACTGCGCCCCATCTGTACAATGAGTACCACCGCGATCTTCTGATCTCCATCGCCAGTCAGACGGCCATCACCCTCCAAAACGCTCAGCTTTTTGAACAAACCCAAAGAGCCTTGTCTGAGACGAGAGACCAGGCCAACCGTCTCGCCATCTTGAACCAGATGAGCGCCCAGTTGACCCAGACCCCGAATCTGGACGAGGTGTATACGCAGGCCGCCGATTACATCAACCAGATTTACAAGGCCGACCGCGTCAGTTTTTCGATGTTACGCTCGGATGCTGAGGTAGAGATTCGGGCCTTGCAGGGCGAAATCACAGAATTTCAAATCGGACAGCGCCTGCCCCTTGCCGGGACGGCAAACGAACGGGCGATCATCGAAAACCGCATCATTATCGTGGCGGACACCCCTACGGCTTCGACCAGTAGGGTGCGTTCGTTTATGGTAGCGCCCATTTCCGTAGAAGGACATGCGATTGGGACCCTCAATGTAGGGAGTTTTCAACCCAATGCCTACACGCTTCGCGATGAAAGTTTCCTACAACAAGTTGTTTCGCTGTTAGGGACCTTAATCGCCAACCGGCAGTTGTTCGAACAAGTCCAATCTTCCCTCGCCGAAACCGAAACCCTGTATCGAGCCAGCGCAGAACTCAACGCCGCCCAAACCTACGGCCAAATTCTCGAAACTTTCCGCCGCTATACCATTTTCGGCAAAAATACCCAGGCGGTTGTCAACCTCGTTTATTATGATGCCCCTTGGACAACGCGGAACACGCCCGAGTGGTTACACATTCTCGAACGATGGACGCCCTCACCAAGCGGGAATCTTCCCACGCAATATCCCCTCAAACAATTTCCTTGGCTTATCAAAAACCTTAAGGCGAATTCACCGCTTTATGTGCAAGATGTAGATGCCCCGGAATTTGATGAAACCGCCCGTACGTTCGCTCAACAAGCTGAGTTTAAGAGTGCTCTTTTCATCCCACTCGTGGTAGGCGGACAATGGCGCGGCCAAATGAGCGGGTTTTACGACACCCCGACCGCGTTCTCCGAAGATGAAATCCGGTTGTTGACCGTGCTCGCCAACCAGGCCGCGGTCGCTGTGCAAGGTCTTCAAAACCTCGAACTGGCTCGCCAACGTGCCACAGAAGCGCAACAACGCAGTGAAGAACTGGCCTTGGTCAATCAAGTGGTTGCCAAAGTTTCAGAAGCCTTCGATCTTCTTGAAGGGCTAAGCATTGTTGCCAACGAACTTGGACGTGCTACCGGCGCGGGACGCGTAGGCGTTGCACTCATCAACGAAGAAGAAACTTTTCTCAAGATCGTCGCAGAATCCCGCATGGATCCCAATAACCCCTCGGCGATTGGCTTGATCATCCCCATTCAAGGAAATCCATCCACTGAAAAAGTGCTGGAAACCAGAAAATCGCTGTTTATCGAAGATGCACAAACCAATCCCATCCTGGCCCCTCTCCATGAAGCCTTCAAAGAACGGGGCATCCTCTCGCTGGTCATCCTTCCGTTGTTGGCCCGCGGCAAAGTCGTCGGCACGATTGGCCTGGACATACTCGAAAAAGGCCAGGTGTTCACCGCCGATCAACTGCGTCTAGCTGAGTCCGTCGTGTTACAGGCCTCCAACGCCATCTACAACGCCCAATTATATGAGCAAGCCCAAGTAGCCCTCTCCGAAACCGCAACCCTCTATCAAGCGAGTGGCGAACTCAACGGCGTGCAGACCTACGATGACATTTTAGGGATTCTGCAAAAATACACCCTCCTGGGTCATGCGCATCTCCGAACGGTCTCCATTAATTTATTTGACCAACCCTGGACCAAAGACGTGACGCCTGAGGCCTTAATCCCCCTCGCACGCTGGAGTCGCGTTCCCCTGACAACCCAACCGAAAGGGCGTTCCTCGCTCGCCGATTGGCCCAGAGCCGCCGAACTACTCTCCGCTGAGACATTGACCTTCATCGAAAATGTTGCGACGGACCCGCGTCTCAAAAACGATACCGCCCGCATGGTGTACCAGGAGATCATGCACGCCCAAAGCATCGTGTATGCCCCGCTGGTAATTTCTCGGGAATGGGTCGGACACCTGATTGGAATCTTCGATCAACCTGTGACCCTCTCCCCACAAGATGCCCGACGCCTGACCAACTTGACCCAACAGGCCACCGTTGCCCTGCAAAACATCCGCCTACTGGCCGAATCCCGCCAACGCGCCGCCCAACTCCTCACCGCCGCCGAAATCGCCCGAAGCGCCTCCGAAACCCTCTCCCAAAGCGAATTACTGTTCCGGGCCGTCAACCTGATTCGCGAACGGTTCAACTTCTATCATGCTTCCGTCTTTCTCCTGGACGACTCCCGTCAATGGGCACTCATTCAAGAATCGACGGGGGAGGCCGGGGCGGCGATGAAACAACGCAAACACCAACTCGAAGTGGGTTCGCAATCCATTGTGGGGTCCGTTACCTACACGGGCAACCCCTTGATCGTCAACGATGTCACCAAAGATGGCGTCCACCGCCCGAACCCCCTCCTGCCTGATACAAAAGCAGAATTGGGCATCCCCCTCAAAGTCGGACGCCGCACCATCGGCGCGCTGGACGTGCAATCAACTGAGGTTGATGCTTTCAACGCCGACGATGTGGCCGTGCTCCAAATTCTGGCCGATCAAATTGCCATCGCCGTGGATAATTCCCGCTCCTACGCCATCGCTCAAGAAGCAGTCAAAGAGGCGGATGATCGCCTGGAAGAAATCTCGGCCCTGTTTGAAATCAGTCAATCGCTCGCTTCAGCGCCTCTCTTATCGGAGCAGATTGCCGAAATTATTGCGACACGTATCCTTCAAGTGTTAGGGGCATCCTCCAGTTGTGGCATCTCCCTTCTCGAAGAAGAAACCGACATGATGCGGAGAATTGTGAATATCTCCGCTAAAGATGCAGGTCACTCCGCCGCAGAAACTTACCACGATTATCAACTGACCGACCTCCCGGCTGGTCTAAAAGTCATTGAAACCTTACAACCTCTCACGCTCCAGGCGGATGATCTGGCCATCCATCCAAACGAAATCCAATATCTCCACCAACTGGGCGTAAAAACCTTACTTCTACTCCCCCTCGCCGCGAAAGGGCAGGCCTTCGGCTTGATCGAAGTCGAAAACCGAGATAAAAAGCATGTCTACACCCCGGAACAAATCAACCTTGCTCTAACGGTTGCCAACCAGGGTGCCGCGGCTATGGATAACGCCCACCTATACGAGGAACAAATCAAAACCGCCGAGCAGTTGCGCGAGGTGGATAAACTCAAAAATCAATTCCTCGCCAATATGAGTCATGAACTCCGCACTCCGTTAAACTCTATCATTGGCTTTTCGCGGGTTATTCTCAAAGGAATCGACGGCCCGATCTCCGATCTACAGGAACAAGACCTCTCCGCGATTTACAACGCAGGCACCCACCTCTTGGGTCTGATCAATGACATTTTAGACATTTCCCGCATCGAAGCCGGCAAGATGGAATTGAGCTTTGAATCGCTTGATATCGCCACGCTGATCACCAGCGTCTTGTCCACCACCAAGGGATTGCTCAAAGAAAAACCCGTCCGCCTGGAAAGTTATCTCGAACCCAACCTGCCCAATATCAAGGCTGATCCCACTCGAATGCGGCAGATTGTGCTCAACCTCCTTCAAAACGCTTCCAAATTTACCGATGAGGGCACGATCATGGTCAAAGCGGTCCGACAATTCAACGCCCAGGGGAAACCCGAAGTAATGGTCAGCGTCACGGACAGTGGGGTAGGCATCTCGCCCGATGACCAGAAAAAACTCTTCCAACCTTTCTCGCAAGTGGACGCCTCCCCCACCCGGAAGGCGGGGGGCACAGGCTTGGGCCTTTCCATCACCCGTAACCTCATCGAACTCCACGGCGGGCACATCGATGTCATCAGCGATGTTGACAAAGGAAGCACCTTCTTCTTTACGATCCCTGCCATTGCCCCCACAGGAACGTTGACAAATGCCGAGAACCCAAACTTTCCCGAAGCCGGGAAGCCCGATTTGAAAATTGTCCTGGCGATTGAAGATGATCCCCAAATTATCCAACTCTACCAACGTTATCTGGAGCCGGAAGGCTACCAGGTCATTCCACTCACTGACTCCACGAAAGCCGTGCTTCAAGCCCGGAATATCCGCCCCTTTGCCATTACGCTGGACGTTCACATGCCCAATCTAGACGGATGGCAGGTGATCAAAGCCCTGAAATCTACCCCGGAAACGCAAAATATTCCCGTTATCTTTTGCACCATTGTCGAAAGTGAAGCCAAGGGATATAGTCTGGGAGCCGCCGATTATCTGATGAAACCGATTTTAGGCGAGGACCTCATCCACGCGCTGAACCGTCTCGACAGTGCAACCGAAATCAAACACATCCTGGTCATAGACGATGATCCCGACGACTTACGCCTTGTCGAAAAAGCTCTTCAAATGAGTGGCACCTATCAAGTTCGTTTGGCGCAAGGCGGCAAAAAAGGTCTGGATGCCATGCACAAAAACAAGCCGGACGCTGTCATTTTGGACCTCTCCATGCCGGATATTGACGGGTTTAAAGTGCTCGAAAAGATGCGGAGTGAGAAAAATCTAAAAGATGTGCCGGTCATCATTCTGACGGCTCTCGACCTCACGATTGACCAGCAAAAAATGCTCGCCGAATATACTCAAGATCAACTTCGAAAAGGGTTCCTGGATGCAGATGGGTTGTTAGTCTGTTTACAGCAAACTCTAAAAACCAACCAAATCTCAGACAAGAAATAATGGTTCTCCCGTTGTAGGAGATACACCCCACCACCTTCAAGAATTCAAATTCCCATCTCATTATTCCCGACCCTTTTTATTCTTTTTCGATGGACACGCTTTTTTTATGACCTCTCATTTTCATGTCAAATGTTTAGATTGTGGCCTG
>WBZL01000897.1_pt1 | contig 32941 bp, 33 predicted proteins | sample 5204291 | NCBI WGS metagenome assembly WBZL01 (sample SAMN12344345, study PRJNA552823) | activated sludge metagenome | biome: Activated sludge suspended growth; feature: Nitrification reactor; material: Wastewater; isolation source: activated sludge from nitrification reactor of wastewater...
TGCAAGAAAAATAGTCTCCCGCTCGACTCGACCCAGCTGCCTTCCCTTCGTTGAGAACAAAGAAAAAGGCGGCACCCCTAGGAGAGTGCCGCCTCATTCAAACCCAGCCCTGGGTCTCGAAGATCAATGACCGCTGTAATGTGCCGTCCAAGGAATTAAGCCAGAAATCGGCTTTCCACTCGGGAGGAGCACATCGTACTGCAACCGCGGCTCAGATTTCGGGGCCGTGTTCAACGTCTGTTTGGCCTTCGCGCACCCGGCATCCATTTCATGCTTCCCTTCGCAATCCTTCAATCGGAGAGAAGAGATGCTCTTCGGCTTGCCCATTTCACCGGCATTGTCATTCAGCTTCTTCACGGAAGTGATCACTCGATGGTTTTGCTCGGTCTCTTGAGCCACAAACTCAACCAGCGTGGTCGGAGATCCCGGAGGAACTTCCTTCGCGGCAGCAGGACCGGAATGCGGGCGAGCCATCGACTTCAGCTGCTCCCACACATTCTTGTCGGCCGGATAGAACTTCAAATTTTTTCCTGGATGGACGCGTTGCCACCACAACCCACTCTCTGCATTGCCCCCGAACACGGCGATGTTCAACCAGACGGCCTCATCGTACGGATCCAAGATGATGACCCGACCCTGCAACGTCGTGGGCTTGCTCAGATCTCCCCACTCAAAACGCTCCTGGAACGCCTCGATGGCCAGCGCGGTGGAGGCAAAACTTACCACCAAAGCTGCGGCAGCCATGAAGGTCCACCCTTGCTTTTGAAGCTTCATAATCACATCCTCCTTAAAGAAGACAAAAGAGTCTAAAGAATGTCGCCTCGCGTATAAATTCTACTTGAGAACCTTGAATCCGGTGATGGTACGACCATCAAGAGTCACTTCCATCGCAACCAACTCTTGCGACGCCTTGATGATTTGATCCATCAGGCCCTTGTCCTTGACTGCCAATCGAACGGTCGTCGCGGCATGATACCACCCGGCATAGGGATTATTCTTGTCTGTGCCCCCAGTGAATCCCCAGGCACAACAGGTGAATAAGGGATCCGGCGGTTTCACATCCATCTGAGTTGATGAACGGCCACCACCCTCACCGGAAGCGGGATCACCGGTGTTCCAATACTGAATACCGAACAAAATTTCTCCGTCAGGATTGTCGGCCCACTGCGACCAGACACGACCCTTCAGGGTGTTGGTAGGCTCACCTTTGTAGGCCTTATCACCACCGGCGATCACTCCACTGACCCCCCCCCCAGCATTGTCGGCCGCCACAGAAATCTCGGCGGTCAACAAGCCAGCAACGGAGGCGACTGCAAGTGCGGCTAGAATTCCGACCCTATTCATAACCCTACCCTCCTTGGAAAAATGATGACTAGAGAACCGTTGAATCACAATATCCAAAAAAATAGTTCAAAAAAAACACAAATCCAGAGAACGCGCTAGCAGGAGGAAGTGCGAACCACACCCCCTTTCTCTCTGCTTACCTTCCCCTGTAATGCAGTCGAAATAAATTCGAACTTATGGGACGAAATCGCGGCCATGGTACTTAAATCCACTAATCGTGTCAAGAAAATGTTTTCCTGAAATTTCGCTTCAATCTTTCCCGCCAAGGCTCTGAATATTCAATCATTTGGACATTTCCCTGAGGAGAATGTCCGGTTGTTTTTCCCGGGAACACTCACGTGTCCCACCGAAGCCCGCCACGCCTTGTGATCGATTATGATGCAAATGACCGTAGACTGTTCGCAGGAATTGGCCCAAGCGCCGTGATAGCAAGACACCGCTGATCCAGCAAGGTCTGCGCCACTCGATACACCTGGGCTGTGGTGACTCGGTCAATTTCACCGAGCATCCGCTCGAGAGAGACATGGCTCCCCTGCGTCAACTCGTCCTTTGCCAACTTACTCATCCGACTATGAGAACTTTCGAGACTCAGCATGAGACTGCCCTTCATTTGATTTTTCACCCGGGCCAGGTCTTTGGTATCGATCCCGTTCGTACGAAGTTTCTTCAGTTCACGGCACACGACTTCTACCACACGCTCCACCTCTTTGGGCCGCGTGCCTGCGTAGACCGTGGTCATGCCCCCGTCCGAGTACGTGGACAAGAACGAATAGATTGAGTAGACCAGCCCGCGCTTCTCCCGCACCTCTTGAAACAGACGGGAACTGACGCTTCCACCGAGCACACCGTTCAACGCGTGCGCCGCATACCGATCCTTGTGTCCAGCACTCAATCCCTGCAGCCCCAAGCACAAATGTACTTGTTCGAGCGATTTACGTTTCACCAGCACGCCCCCACGAACTTCCGGCGGACGACGGCTTGGTTGAACCGACACCCCCTTGTGGGATGCGGAGAAATAGCGAGCCAACAGTGACTCAAGACGCTTCCACGTAAAATTGCCCGCCACTGAGATCACCGTGCGCTCCGGATCGTAGTGCGAACCGACATAGGACAGGAGGTCTTTGCGCCCCAATGCCTGAATCCTTGGAGCCTGCCCAAGGATAGGCCTCCCCAACGGATGACTGCCAAGCGTGTGCTTCATATGGAGTTCTTGGACAAGGTCCTCCGGATCATCCTGAACCATCCGGATCTCTTCCAAGACCACCTGCTTTTCCTTCTCGACTTCTTTGGGCTCAAATCGGGAACGGTAGAACAAGTCGGAGAGCAGCTCCAGGGCCGCCTCCAATTGTTGATCCAGCACCTTGACGTAAAAGGTCGTCGTCTCCCGGGTGGTGAAGGCATTCATCTCCCCACCGAGGGCATCAATTTCGCGGGAAATCTGCGTAGCCGTTCGACTCCGCGTCCCCTTGAAAAACATGTGCTCGAGAAAGTGGGACAACCCCTCTTCCCCCGGTCGCTCATCGCGTGATCCGACGTTGACCCAGATTCCGATAGTGACGGACTTCAAGGTCGGAAGCAGTTCGGCCACGATGCGCAACCGGTTGTCGAGCACGATCTTTCGATACACGATCGATTATCCCGCAGGCGTTGGTTCAGTGGCCGGAGACCCGGCTGGAGCCGGCATCGCTTCTTTCCTGCTGAGGCGAATTTTCCCCTGTTTGTCGATTTCCAGCACCTTCACCAGGATCTGGTCGCCTTCAGAAACCTCATCGGTGACCGCTTTCACACGGTGGTGGGCCAATTGAGAGATATGCACCAATCCATCCGTACCAGGCAGGACCTCGACAAAGGCGCCGAAATCCATGATTTTTCGGACCGTGCCCTGATAAATTTTCCCGACTTCGACTTCTTCGGTCAGGCGTTTGATCATGTCGATCGCCTTCTGTGCCGACGCCTCATCCGATGAAGCAATCGTCACATCGCCCGTATCCTCGACATTGATCTTCACCCCGGTCTCAGCAATGATGCTGCGGATCATTTTGCCACCCGGCCCGATCACATCCCGAATCTTGTCTTGCTTGATCTTCATCGGGAAAATACGCGGAGCGAAGGCGGACAACTTGGTCCGCGGGGCGGTCAGGGCCTGAGCCATACACCCCAGGATGTGCAGCCGGCCCGCCTTCGCCTGTGCCAGCGCTTCCCGCATCAGTTCGGACGTGATCCCCCCGATCTTGATGTCCATCTGCAGCGCCGTGACACCATTTTTGGTCCCGGTCACCTTGAAGTCCATATCACCCAAGTGATCCTCAAGCCCGAGAATATCGGACAGCACCAGCACTTGGGTGCCTTCCTTGATCAATCCCATGGCGATGCCGGCCACCGGCTCCTTGATCGGCACCCCCGCATCCAACAGCGCCAGAGTGCCTCCACACACCGTCGCCATGGACGAGGAGCCGTTGGACTCCAGAATCTCCGACACAATCCGGACGGTATAGGGGAATTTATCCTTCCCAGGCATAATCGACTTCAACGCACGTTCGGCAAGTGCCCCGTGCCCCACTTCACGGCGTCCGGGAGACCGAAGCGGCCGCGCCTCGCCGACGCTGAAGGGGGGAAAGTTATAATGCAGCATGAACGTGCGCATATATTCTCCCTCCAGCGCGTCAATGCGCTGTTCATCGTCGGTGGTCCCCAACGTGACCACCGCCAAACTCTGCGTTTCTCCACGGGTAAACACCGCCGATCCGTGTGCGCGCGGTAGCACCCCCACTTCGCAGGTAATCGGGCGAATGTCCGCAGGCCCACGGCCATCCGCGCGAACCCGCTTCTCAAGAATCATGTTACGGACTTCGGTGTACTCCAATCCATGGAAGATGATCTTGATGTGGCGATCCCGATTTGGCTCATCAGACTTCAGCGCCGCGAGCGTCTCAGCCAACACCTGATCCAACCGCTCCTGTCGGGCGCTCTTATTGGGAATGAGGATCGCTTCGCGAATCGGTCCGGCAACCAACTTGCGCACCTGTTCGGCCAAGGCAGCATCGATCGGTTCTTGCGTCACAACCCGTTTCGGTTTCCCGGCCAGCGCACGCAGTTCTTCAATCTTCGCGACGATTTTCTTAATCTCGCTGTGCGCGAGTTCGATCGCCTCCAACATAGTCGCTTCCGACAACTCATTGGCTCCCGCCTCAACCATCATCACGGCATCGGCAGTACCTGCCACCACGAGCTGGAGCTCGCTGGTTTCCAACGTCTCTAGGTCGGGGTTGACCACCAACTGCCCGTTCACACGACCAATTTTCACGCCGGCGATCGGTCCGTTGAACGGAATCGACGAAATCGACAGAGCCGCAGATGCGGCGATGATCGCAATGACATCAGATACGCCGGTCTTATCTGCCGACAGCACGGAGGTGATGACCTGAGTTTCAAAATAATACCCCTCGGGAAAGAGGGGCCGAAGCGGACGATCAATCAACCGGCTGGTCAACACCTCTCGCTCCGACGGACGACCTTCGCGCTTGAAGTAGCCGCCGGGAATCTTGCCGGCCGCGTAGGTCTTCTCCTGGTAGTCCACCGTTAGCGGGAGAAAATCCACACCCGGCTTCGCCGTCTGGGACGCAACCGCGGTCGCCAACACCACCGTGTCGCCGTAGGTAGCCCAAATCGCACCGTCTGCCTGCTTGGCAATTCGGCCGGTTTCCAACGTCAAGCGGCGGCCTGCCAGCTCGATCTCTACAACATGTTTCATCTATGGTCTCCTCCGGTTAAATCCCACAGATGCCCACAGAGATACGTTCAAACCATACAACAGCTGCCGTTGCATGTGGTTCCCTCCACTTGAACGTGTTTCAGTGTTCACCTGCGGGGACAATAGGTCGGCCGCCACGCAACACGGTGGCGGCCGATTCAGTCACCCGACTACTTGCGGATGCCCAGGCGCTCAATCACAGCCCGATAGCGACTCTCTTCGATGCGCCGCAGATAGTCCAACAACCGACGGCGCCGCCCTACCAGCGTCAACAATCCACGCCGCGAATGGTGGTCCTTCTTGTGCAACTTGAAATGTTCCGTCAGATACGTGATGCGATTCGTGAGAATGGCGATTTGCACCTCCGGGGATCCGGTATCCTTCTCGTGCTTTTGGAAGTTCTTTACCAATTCTGTTTTTACTTCTTTCACCAGTGCCATACGTCCCTACTCCTCTATTGAGTTCTCGATACTTGACCCCTGTGACTCATCTGTAACCAATACTTTTGACACGGCGATCGGGAGCTCTCCCGCGCGGCCCCCTTGAACGCTGAATCCAGCGGGCAGAGTGCCGATGGCCAACAACCGCCCCTCTCCGTCTTTGATACGAACCGCCCGACTGGCCCCTTCAGTAAATGCCGTGGGCACCCCTTCCCATCCCAGGACTTCCGAACCAGGAACCGGCATACCGTGCAACACCCGCTTAGCCGTTCCCGCGCCGATTCTGCACACCGGAAGTCCGACCAACGCCTCATCCAACGTGAGCATCGACGCTTCCAATGCGCCCTGCGCCACTCGCGTCTCAACCTCGCCGACGGTCAACGCCTGTTCCAGCACTAACGGCCCCACACGCTCACGAACGAGCGACCCCAGATGGCCGCCGGTCCCTAACTGCGCGCCGATATCCGCACACAATGTTCGGATATACGTCCCCTTTGAGCACGTCACGCGAAGCATCACGTGCGGGAGTTGCACGCTCACAACTTCAAGCCGATAGATGGTGACCTCTCGCGGCTGACGCGCCACGTCTTTGCCGGCCCGTGCAGACTTATAGAGAGGAACTCCCCCAACCTTTACCGCTGAATACATGGGGGGAATCTGTTGAATAGGCCCCTCAAACCCGGCGACAACCTCACGGAGGCATGCTTCACTCAGCGAACCGACCGGCGAACGCTGGAGCACCGCTCCCGTGGCATCTTGCGTGTCGGTTGTTTCACCGAGTCGCAATTCGGCGAGATAGGTCTTATCCCACTCAAGCAAATATTCTGCGATACGTGTCCCGCGACCCAGGAGTAAAGGCAGCACCCCGGTGGCGGCTGGGTCCAACGTTCCCGCGTGTCCAAGCTTGATCCCGCGCAACTTCCCACGGATGCGCGCCACTACGTCGTGAGACGTCCACCCCGCTTCCTTATGGACATTCAGCACTCCGTCCTGAAGCTTCCTCACGACCTGGGATTCCGTCGTCGGCATCGCGATCATCTGCTAAACATCGGTGCGAGGGGATTCCATGAGCACCTCTTCCTTCGCTTCGTCGTGCTGCAATCCGTCCAATAGCTTCAGCACCCGATCCGCCCGTGCGCCGCTGACATCCTTCATGAAGATCACTTCCGGCAGATAGCGCAACGCCAGACGACGGCCTAATTCCGCCCGCACAAACCCGCTCGCCTTCGCCAACCCGTCGAATACGTGCCGCTCGTCCTTGTTTTGCTCCATCGTCGTCACGAAGACGCGCGCAATGCGCAAATCCTTCGTCAACTCGACATCCGTCACGGTCACGGACCGCACACGCGGATCTTTGATCTTCCGCATGAGAATGTCAGCTACTTCCATGCGGATCTGATCGGCCACCCGATCGGCTCGGCTATATGTCGACTTTGACATGAGTCGGCCTTAGAGCAATTCGATTCGAGAGCGCAACAACTGGAGCGTGGGTACCGCCTGAATCAAATTCACCGCTTGGTCAAGGACCTGATTCACGTGCGAGGACTCATTCGCCACGCAGGCCAAGCCGAGAATGGCCTTCTGCCACAACTCCTGATCACCGACCTCAGCTACCGACACATTGAATTTATCCCGCAGCCTAGCTTTCAAACTTTGCAGGACCTGGCGCTTCTCTTTCAGTGAATGGCCATCAGGGATAAACAACTCGACCGTGCAGAGCCCGACAATCATGCCCGGTGACTTTGCGGAGCCGCACCACGATTTGTCGTTTCAAGCTTGGCCGCAACTTTGTCTATCGCAAAGGCCTCGATAATGTCCCCAGCCTTGAGGTCATTGAAATTTTCAACCGTAATACCGCACTCATATCCCTGCTGAACTTCACGCACATCGTCTTTGAAGCGCCTGAGCGAACCCAGCTTGCCTTCATAGACAACCACACTGTCCCGAATGACGCGCACCCCCGCACTGGCCCTGGAAATTGCGCCATCCACGACGTAGCAGCCGGCCACCAGGCCAGCCTTCGGAATCGTGAACATCTGCCGGACCTCAGCCCGCCCAAGCACGCGCTCCTTGAGCGTCGGCTCGAGCAGCCCTTCCATCGCCGCGCGGATATCGTTCAGCGCGTCATAGATGATGCTATAGAGGCGAACATCAACGCCTTCACGCTCGGCCAACGCCGCCGCCTTCGGTTCCGGACGGATATTGAATCCGATCACGATGGCCTTGGACGCCGCCGCCAGAAGAATATCGGTTTCCGTAATTCCGCCGACCCCAGTGTGCATCACTCGCAGCTTGACCGCGCCAGCCGGCATCTTCTCCACCGCCGCCGCCAAGGCCTCCGCAGAGCCCTGCACGTCGGCCTTGATCACGATCGGCAACTCCTTGACGTTGCCCTCCTGAATCTTGGCAAACAGATCATCCAGGCTCACCTTCGCCGGACCGGCCAGATCGGCGGCTCGCTGCTTCATCGCCCGCTCCTGAGCGATCTCACGAGCCACGCGCTCGTCCTTCACGATGGTAAAGACATCACCGGCAGACGGCACACCCGGCAATCCGATCACCTCAACAGGTACCGACGGCCCGGCTTCCACGGTCTTTTTCCCTGTGTCTGTGATGAGAGCACGAACACGGCCGCTGAAATTGCCCACCACAAACGCATCGCCGACATGCAAGGTCCCGCTCTGGACCAATACCGTCGCGATTGGTCCGCGACCACGGTCCAGCTTCGCCTCGATCACTAACCCCTTCGCCATACGCTCGGGGTCCGCCTTCAATTCCAACACTTCCGCCTGCAGAAGAATCATTTCCAAAAGATTATCGAGGCCGGTTCGTTGCTTCGCAGAGACCTCGACCATGATCGTATCGCCGCCCCAGGACTCCGCGACCAATCCATGCTCGGTCAGCGCATTCTTGACGCGATCGACATTCGCCCCCGGCTTATCCACTTTGTTAATGGCAACGATCAGCGGCACCCCGGCAGCTTTGGCGTGATGAATCGCCTCGACCGTCTGCGGCATCACACCATCGTCGGCGGCCACCACCAGAATCACAATATCCGTCGCTTTGGCGCCACGAGCACGCATGGCCGTAAACGCTTCATGGCCGGGAGTATCGAGGAAGGTGACCTGCTTGTCGCGCACCCCGACCATGTAGGCGCCGATATGCTGCGTGATACCTCCCGCCTCGCCTTCCGCCACCTTCGTCTGCCGGATCGCATCGAGCAAGGACGTTTTCCCGTGATCCACATGGCCCATAATCGTCACGACAGGCGGGCGCGGCACAGCATGCTCCTCACCTGACGATTGCGCAGCCTCTTCCAGTAACGCCTCTCCGGCTTTTTCCGTGGATACTTCCACCTTCGCCCCGTACTCTTCAGCGATCAATGAGGCCGCCTCGAGATTGATGGACTGATTGAACGTCACCATCTGCCCCATCTCCATCAGCTTCCGGACGACATCCGCAGGCCGCTGACCGATGAGTTCCGCGAACTCCTTGACACTGACTCCCGCGCTCAATTTCACGCTTTTCTTTCTCGGCTTTGTGATTTCCGTCGGCGAGGCATGGTGGATATGCTTGGAGCGGTCTTCGCGCCGCTGGACTGGGATCGCCCTCAGATCACCCCATCGGGTGGCATCGTTCTTGAACTTCGCTTCGTCCTCTTCCCGCGTCCGTGGCGCCTTTTTAGCTTTTTTCAGCTTCTCGCGGGCCGCGGCTTCGCTCTCCAGCGCCTCCGTTGCTAAAGCCTTTTTTTTCGCAGCTGCCGCCGCATCGGCGGGGGTCGCCGTGACCACAGGAGGCTGGGTCGGCTTCGTCGCCACGCCCTCTGCAGCCGTGACAACCGGTGGTAGTGAGACGACCGACTCGACCGGAGCAGGCTCTGGAGACACAGTCTCCACAACTTCGGGAGCGGTTAGCGCAGGAGGCGCACCCGGCGCCGCTTCGGCGCCCTGGGGAGCAGCCGGCGCAAACACCGCCTCCGCTGCAGCCAGCGGCGCAGCAGCTTCCTCCGCCCCCTCCTCTCTCTTTTTCTTGATGAGAATGCGCTTTTTGTCGGGCTTTGGCGGCTCCTCATGTACCAGCGCATGCGATGCACCGTGCTCTTTGGCGCGACCCGCCCTTTTCCCCTCATGCCCGGCAGAAGCGTCCCCGGCCCGCGCTTTTGAGCTGAGCTTCTCGATCGCCACGCGAACCGAATCGTCATCCAAGGCACTGCTGTGGGATGCCACCGGAATCCCGAGCCGTTTCAGTTCAGGAATCAGCTCCCGATTTTCCATCCCCAGCTGCTTTGCTAATTCGTACACGCGCATACTGTACCGCTCAGCTCCACCCGCTTAGATAATTGCCAGTCGGCTCGTGACCATCGAGCCGCGTTACTCTGCCTGCTGGGCCGCAGCCCGCGCCTCATCCTGCTGGCGCTGGGCCTCCGTCTCTTCCGCCAAGGCCGCCTTGATATCCCGATCCCGCTCCGCCTTTTCCTTCTCGTACTCCGTCGCACTGATGATGTCGATCTTCCAACCAGTCAGGCGCGCGGCAAGCCGAACATTCTGACCATTCTTCCCGATCGCCAGCGACAGCTGCGAATCGGCCACCACCACGAGCGCCGACTTCTTTTCCTCGTCAATTCCGACCTTCTCGATCGTCGCCGGGTTCAGCGCTTCCGCGATGAAGACACGAGGATCCTGCGTCCACGTAATAATGTCGATTTTTTCTCCGCGCAACTCGCGGACCACCGCCTGGACTCGCGACCCCTTGATGCCGACGCAGGCCCCCACCGGGTCCACGGCCTTATCCCGCGACGACACTGCGATCTTCGTACGATCACCGGGCTCACGCACGATCGACTTGATCTCAACGATTTTCTCTCCGACCTCCGGCACCTCTAACTCAAACAACTTGGCCACAAATTGGGGATGACTGCGCGAGAGGATCACCTGGACGTCTTTGGGCGTCCGACGCACCTCCAACAACAAGGCCTTCACGCGATCGCCGCGGCGATAGGTTTCGCGCGGGATCTGTTCTTGGATGGGGAGGATCGCCTCCGTCTTGCCAAGATCGACCAAGAAATTCCGCCGCTCCATGCCCAGAATAATGCCGTTGACCAAGTCACCTTGACGGGTCGAATATTCCTTCTGAACGGCTTCCCACTCCGCCTCTCGCACTTTCTGGAAAATGACCTGCTTGGCCGTCTGAGCCGCGATGCGGCCCAACTCATCCATCTCGATCAGCGAGCCGATCTCATCGCCCACCTCTGCGCCTTCGTCATACTCGCGGGCTTCCTTCAGAGAGATTTCAGCCTTTGGATTGGCAACGGTATCGACGATGATTTTCTTGGAAACGACCGAAATTTCCCCGGTCTTGCTGTCGATTTCCACCTGAATGTTTTCAGCCTGGCCGAATCGTTTCTTGGCGGCAGTTTGAAGCGCGGACTCGATCGCGCCAATGACCCGGGCCTTGTCGATTCCTTTTTGACGGCCGATTTCATCGATGACGGCGATCAGCTCTCGGTTCATAGCTCACACCTCATGGTTAACACAGCCCTCGGCAGCTCCGGCTACTTGGAAAACTCGATCTTCCGGCGCGCCAGAGCGATCTGACCAAACTCAATTCGAACCGATTCCGCATGCTTCTTCTGCGGAACCGACAGTGTGACCGCACACTCATCGACAGCCGACACGGCACCCTCCAGCCGCCACTGCGACTGAATCGGTTGGCGCAACTTCAGCGTGATCGGCTGCCCAATCAATCGCCGATAGTCCGAAACACTCCGTAACGGGCGATCCAGCCCCGGCGAAGATATTTCCAGCGTATAGGCATGCGGGAATGGATCAATGACATCCAGAGCCGGACTCAAAGAACGATGCGCCTGCTCACAGTCCGTCAGCGAGATACCGCCGGGCTTGTCGATGAATACTCGAATGACGGTCCGTGACCCCTGACCGACACACATTACCTCGACCAACTCAAGGCCGTGGGACTGTAAAATGGGTGCCGCGACGTCCTGCACACGAAGGTTCAGCGCCTCAGCACGCTTCACCGAAGGCTTTCCTTCCGACACTGCTCCCGCGTCACGCATAAGCAAAAGTTGCTCAAACAAAAAAGTGGGCCCAGGCCCACTTACAGCGGTGGCACCTTACCATGCCATAGGAGTGAAAGCAAGGGACGGCTAGCCGACTAGGGCCTCCCAGCGGCGAGACAGAAGTTGGGTAATGGGGCCAGGCACAGCAGGTCCGATCGCCCGTCCATCCACACGCACGACCGGCAAGACCTCCACGGTTGTCCCTGTGAGGAACACCTCCGAGGCCCCGAGCAAGTCTTCGCGTCGGACCATAGTTTCGGCAACCGGGATCCCCTCTTTCTTCGCCAGCCCCAAGACCTTGGCCCGCGTTACCCCGGAAAGAATGCGTCGTCCTTCAGGCGCAGTCTGAATCGTCCCGTTCCGCACAACCATGACATTACTGACAGATCCCTCGGTCACTTCCCCATCTCGAACCAAAATTGCTTCAAACGCACCGACTTCCTTCGCTTGTTGGCGCGCCAAGACGTTCGCCAACAGGTTGACGCTCTTGATATCGCACCGCCCCCATCGAATATCCTCCAGCAAGATCGCCGGAACCCCGGCTTGGCGAACCGACACATCCAGGGAATGGAGCTCACGAAAGGTCAGCACCGCCGTTGTGGAGAGAGAGGGGGGAAATGGATGATCACGCGGCGCTTGCCCGCGGGTAATCTGCAGGTAAATTTTCGTCTCGGGCAGCCCGCTCAATCGCAGGCCCTCTTCGATCAATGCGACCCACTGAGCCTTCGAGGGACCGAGAGAGAGTTGGAGCGCCTGGGCACTCCGTTCCAGCCGGGCCAGATGCTCGTCAACAGCGAAGGGCCGGCCTCGATACGTACGAATGACTTCGTACACCCCGTCCCCGAACTGGAAACCCCGGTCTTCGACGCTGACGACGGCATCGGCCAAAGGACCGAAGCGACCATTCACACATGCAATGTCAGGCATGGCCCTCTTCCAAACCCGGCAAGTCAGGACACCGTGACATAGTAGATCTGCCGATCTTCAGCGGTAAATTTCCATCCCATCCGCTTTTCGAACACCAACCGATGCGTGCCGGCGGTCACCGGCCTGAACTCGAACCTGCGCTGTCCCGCATCCACTGCATTGTTGCTGGCTATCCGGAGGAAATCGTCTTCCACTAGCGACATGACGCCGGGGTCATAGGAAGGAACCCACTGCTCGCCCCTGGTCCGATCCTCCCAGAGCCGGATATCGACCGGTATGCCCACCCGAGCCTTGATCGTCTTCGCGCCAGCCTCAGGCTCAGTGCCAGTCGGCACCACTTTACTTAATGGACTCATAGACGTTCTTACGACCTCGACCAGAATTTCGTACGACTAGACCTTCCGTCTGGCGCCGACAAACACCTGCCCGCCCTCGATGCGTACATCGTAACTTCCCACACAGTAGCCCCCGCCATCGGTACCTTGACCATTTCGCACATCAAAGGCCAAGTCATGCCAGGGACAGGAGACGACATGCCCCTTCACGCGCCCCTTGTGCAAAGGCCCGCCTTCATGAGGGCAAGAGTTATAAATCGCGTGAAAGCGCCCTTCGATATTGAAGACTGCAATATCGCGCTCGTTCACCTTCACGACTTTCACTTGGCCGGGCGGAATCTCCTCGACCGTAGCGACACACTGAAACCCTTCCATAACCACCGTCACTCCCTCTACATGCGAAGCGTAAACCTCAGCTCCATCCCGGTCGTGATCTCAGCGCGCTTGGCGTAACCGGCCTCGGCCTGAATGAGGTAACGAACCGGCTCGGGAGGGGGACCATACAGCGGACATGGGTCCTGGGCACAGGGCGGCACCTGCTCCAAAATGTGCACGATGTGGTGACTTTCATCAATCCACAGCATGTCGACGGGGATACGGAACTGCCGAGTCCCCACTCGATGCAATCCGGTCGACTCAAAGATATAGAGCATCCCCGTGTCGGCTGGCAATCCCTCCCGGAACGCGAGACCAAACAGTAATTTCTCCGGCGTACTCGCCACTTCCGTTTCCATGGTTTTGCCGTTCGGAAACTCAACAATAATGAGTTCCGATTCCTTCGGTCCCCCAAGAAACAGCGTGACGCTGATCAGCAAAATCACCAGCAGCACGAACGTCACAATTTTCTTGCGACGCTGCTCCGACTCCGTTCCACTCGAACGCGTTACCATGCGCACATGCTGTCGAACATCGATGCATCCTCAAATGATCACACACGCGCAGAGCCGCATGTATATTGGGCCCAAAGCCCCATGACTTTCCCGACGCTAGGCCTTCTTACCAAGTCGCGCTCTGTTGACTTGCCGAAGAACGCCAGCTTAGAATGCGGACCTGTTTCGCCGCGAACTATGGTCGCGGCGGCACGAAATTGTCAACATCTTATCCGTCATTAAAGGAACCGAGAAGGAGGCACAGGCCATGGCGCTTCTGATCACCGATGAGTGTATTTCATGCGGGGCATGCCTGCCAGAATGTCCTAATGAGGCGATTTTCGAGACGCGAAGCGACGCTGAAGGCAAGGGCAATCATGTCGGAGACGGCCAGGGAGTCGGCGACAACATCTATGTCATCACACATGATCGCTGCACCGAGTGCGTCGGGCACTTCGATGAGCCCCAATGCGCAGCGGTTTGCCCGGTGGACAATTGCTGCATCTCAGATCCGGCCTACCCGGAAACAACCGAGGTGTTGCTGGATAAGGCCAAGTCCTTGAATCCGGACAAAGAAATTGATCCAGCCAAAGTATGGAGCGGCGTTCGCAACTAAGTATCGCCCCGCCCCAAACGCACACACCACGAAGGCTCCCCCGGGAGCCTTCGTCATTTCCAGATCGAACCGGCTCCGACCGATCCTCCGGCGGGAACAGACGCCTCCCTGGCTTTCCTCACTCGACAGCTGTAGACTCCAAGAAGACGTGTGGCATGCGAGGGCCATCAGCCACATGACCCAACTGCACCCAGGATGTCGCCACCCTCTCAACGGGAGGTCCACATGAGAAGTCTTGCTCGTCTCGTGCTACTCGCCGCTTTGACTCTTACTACACTGCCGGCCTCTGCCATGACTGATCCCGGTGATGTCGGATCGCTGATCGAAAATTTCGTTACTCGACAATTTCCGGATGCCGCCAGTCATTTCTGGATCGTGAACGAAACACAACGCGACGGCGATGAAATCATTGTGGACATGAACACCATCGTGATGGAACGTCGAAAGGCTTCCCCAACGGAGAGTCGCTTCTTGCTACTGATCGTGGAAGGACAGCTCAAGGGAATCCAAAATATCCCGCTGGACACTGCGGCTGAATGTCAGAAGGAGCAGGAAGTGTAGCCTGACGCTATTCGTTCCGCATAAATGGCGCAGAGACACCAACGCCCCATCTGCATCACTGCAGATGGGGCGTTGCGCTACAAAACGACTCTCCGAAACCGACTACTTGATCATCACCAGCTTGCCACCGACATGCGCCGGGTGCAGATGACAGCGATAGGTCAGGGTATTGCCCTGAGTCGCATTGAACATGTCGCTGGTCGGAATTCCAATATACTTCGTCTCACCAGGCTTGAGCACCACTTCTGCCTTCAACACAAATGGTGACGCGGCATTCACCGGATCGGTCATCTGAAACCCGTGCTCAGCAGACGAACTGTTCGTGACTTTCAATACCACCGGTCGACCTGGCCGCACCTTAAAATCAATCACGGTCACCGGCGGATACCACGCCTTCATATTGCCGATTTCAACGGCGTACAATTCCGCATCTACGACCAATTCTTTAAACGGTTGGCCAACGACAGAACCGGTATCCAAATCACCGATTTCGACACCGCCAGCTTGCAGCGCGTATGCGCCTGATGTCCCAGCCACCAGCATGACCAGGCCGAAAAATACTGCCACCATCGTCTTACCCATGACCTACCTCCTTAAAGAGATTAAGAAGAGATGCGATTAGGTTGGTAAATAATGACCACCGCGCGCTGAACTTTCTGCTAGACGCTCCGCCCAGGAGGCTAGCAACAACTACTCGAATGTATCCTAAATAACAGGCTAATGAGCGACCCCTTATAGCACAGGGATTTAAAAGGAAGCAAGAAAGTTTCTTGGGCGGCCAAGGCCAAAAGGAGAGGAACGTCTACCTCGGGGGCCGTCAGGCAACGACGCAGAATAGATTCTGCATTTCAATGATTTGTGATCATCACTTCCCGTCGGGAGCCATCTCCACCGCGTGGGATCCGATCAAGAGGTCGTAGGGAGTGTAATCGTCCGTCAACTGCAAGCCCGGCGACCAGGGGGTAGTCCGTCGGGCAGCCAGGAGCGAAACCGCTTCAAGCGGCAAACGTCTAGCCTCCACTTGCGATTGAATCCGCTGCACAAACTCACCGTACGGCATAGCATCGATCGGACTGCCGCAAAAAAAGATCAAATTCTCCGCCGTCGTTTGATGTGCCCGCCACGGTCCCTTGACGCCGAAGGATTCGACCGTCGGAAATGCCGTCTTCAGCGTCTGCACCACCGCACTCGCCCGCAGGAGGTCCCCTCCCTCGCCGGAAGAAGCCAAGTTGAGAGCCAGCACTCCGCTTGGATTGAGTCGGGCACGAAGCTCGGAAAAGAATTCGACAGTGGTCAAATGAAAGGGGATCAGGTGCCGGGCGAACGCATCGACCCAGATGACATCATACGTCGCCTTCGTGTCGCGCAGAAACACACGGGCATCCTTCACCCAGACATGGTGATTGGCCGGGGGGTGATACTCAAAATACTGCTCCGCCATCCGCACCACGACCGGATCAAACTCGACGACGTCCAACTCCAGCTCAGGCCAGACCTGGGCCAACCATTTCGCCAGCGATCCTCCTCCATGCCCAAGGATGAGTCCCCGCTTGGGTTCAGGCGTCAAGGCCACCGCAGCGACCATGAGCTGACTATAGGGGAGAAACAACGTGTGGGGATCAGCCCGCCACATAACGGCATGCCACGTACGGTCGAGCACCAGATACCGAAACAAATCGTCGTCCCGCACGCGCACTTGTTGATACGGGCTATCTTCCTGATATACCAATCCCGCTACCGGAGGAGCCTGGCCGAACAATTGCCAACCCAGAATCAGCAAACCGGTCACGGCAGTCCCTGCAAGCCTTGTCACTTTCCCGCCCCCCTGTTGCAACCACGCCAACCCTAACAGGAGCTGGATCACCCCCAACGATGCCACCAGCGTCTGGGTTCCTAACCACGAGAGGAGAAAGAATGCCGTCCCCCAAGTTCCTGCCAGACTCCCCACGGTCGACAGGGCAATCATGCTCCCGGTGTGACGACCGAGATAACCCATATCCACCACGGCCAATCGAAGCAACGCGGGCATCACCCCGCTCAATCCAAACGCTGGGGGAGCGAGCAGCACACATGCCGCAACGCTCGGCCCCCACCGAGGGTCCTCGATCATCTTGGCGACCTTGAAAATTGCCCCTTGCCCCACCCACGACATCAGCAAAGTCCAGGCACCTGACCCAAGCAGGAGCCAGGCCAACACTGCCGCCACACGATACCGATCCGAAGCCCACCCGCCGAACGCGTAGCCGGAACTCATCGCCGCCAGGATGATGCCGATCAACGCGCCCCATACAAAGAGCGAATTTCCAAAGACGGGAGCGAGCAAACGACTGCCCAAGATCTCGAGCGCCATGACAATCGCGCCAGTCACAAGCGCCGTCGCAAGGAGGAAGAGACGTGAAACGGACGCAGCGGAAGGTCCCTGGGTCATCATGAACGGGGAGCCGCGGAACACCAGATGCGGGCAGGAAATGGTTTGCGGTCTTGTCGAATCATCGCTACAGCGTGCCCCAATTTTTGAAGTATCGCAGCAAATCTCGCACGGAGATCATGCCGACCACTCGTCCTTCTTCAGTGATCACCAGGTGTCGGATGCCTCGTTCGGCCATCAGGTCGCTCGCGTCATGCGCCGACTGAGCGATATCGATCGTCATGACCGGCGTACTCATCACAGCACGAGCCAAGACCTGCTCAGCGGGTGCCCCGTTGGCCATGGCTTTTCGGACGAGATCCGCCTCGCTGACGATCCCCACATAGTCACCGCGGTCGGCCACCAGCATCGCCCCGACCCGGGCATCACGTAACCGCTGCGCCACCACCAACAGAGAATCATCGGGGCGCACCGTGTTACTGATCGGCCGCATCATCATTGCCAACGGTCGCTGGATCGGTCCGCCTACCACCGCCATCTGTCAGCGTCTCCTGTGAAGAGGCCCGAATTCTACTGGACTGCACCACAATCTGCAATTGACCCCGGCGACGCCGCCCGCAGAAACCTGTGATATGTTTGCTCGGTTTCCCACGCATTGTTATACTACCGACTCTACACGAGTACTCACCACACGGCTTTCGGCTGTTCTTCAAGAGGAGATGCATCCATGCATATTAGCGTGATTGGAACGGGCTATGTCGGCTTGGTTACCGGTGCCTGCTTCGCGGAATTCGGCGTCAACGTGACCTGTATGGATACAGACGCACGCCGAATTGCCAAGCTCGAAAAGGGCGAGGTACCGTTTTTTGAGCCCGGCATCACCGAACTTGTCTCCAAGGGCATCAAAGAAGACCGACTCCATTTCACGACCGACGTGGCGAAAGCCGTCGATAAAGCGCTAGTCATCTTCATCGCAGTCGGCACACCGCCGAAATCCGACGGCTCCGCCGATCTGTCCTATGTCGAAGAGGTCGGTCGCGGGATTGCCAAGAACATGACCGGATACAAGGTCATCGTCACCAAGTCGACGGTGCCGGTCGGCACCGGCGAAAAATTGCGCGAAGTCATCAAAGCCAACCAAACCGGTCGATTCCGGTTCGATATCGTGTCCAACCCCGAATTCCTTCGTGAAGGCTCTGCCATCGAAGACTTCATGCGGCCTAACCGTGTGGTCATCGGCGCGGACAGTGAACAGGCCGTGGCGATCATGAAGGACCTCTACCGCCCGTTGTATCTACTCGAAACCCCCATTGTCGTCACCGACATTCCGACCGCGGAAATGATCAAGTACGCCTCCAATGCTTTTCTCGCCGTCAAAATCTCGTTCATCAACGAAATTGCGACGGTCTGCGAAAAGGTGGGGGCGGACGTGCAGATGGTGTCCAAAGGCATGGGGCTCGACAATCGTATCGGCAACAAGTTCCTGCATGCCGGCCCCGGATTCGGCGGTTCCTGCTTTCCGAAAGATCTGGCGGCGCTGGTGCAGACCGGCGAGCGCGTGGGCTATCCGTTCCAGATTGCCGGCGCGGCGGCCAAAGTCAACTATGAGCAGCACCTGCGCATGGTGCAGAAGGTGAAGGACGCATGCGGCGGCGTCAAAGGGAAAACCCTCGGCGTGTTGGGCCTCTCCTTCAAGCCCAACACGAACGACATGCGCGAAGCCCCGTCATTAACGATCCTGAGTGAGCTGATGAAGGAAGGGGCGACGATCCGTGCCTACGACCCGGCGTCGATGGAGGAATCGGTCAAGCTCTTGCCCGGCCTGGTTCCCTGCCAGGATACATATGACGTCGCCGAAGGCGCCGACGGGCTGATCATCATGACCGAATGGAATCAGTTCAGAAATCTTGATTTTGAGCGGCTCAAGAAATCTATGAAGGAACCGTTGTTGCTCGACCTGCGCAACACCTACGAATCCGACCGCGTCGTCACCTACGGGTTCCGCCACGTGTCGGTCGGTCGTACGACCAAGAATCCGGCCGCCTAACGGCGGCCGGACGGCCACTGTTAACTCAAGAGCTTCGCCGGCTCAGCCTGGGCACTGTCCTTGGGCTTCGGTTTATAACCCATCCGGTCCAGCACCTTCATAATCTTCTTTTTCAATTGATCATCCGCATCCGCCAACGCCGTGGCCAGCGGCTCTACGGCCGGCTTGCCGATTTTCCGAATGATTTCTGTTGCCGACTGACGCACATCGTCTTCTTCCGCCGCCAACAACGGCACGAGCGACGGCACGGCCGACCCGCCGATTTTAATCAACGAGTCATACGCCCGCTGCCGGACATCCCCGACCTCATCGGTGAGGGCCTCCACGAGCGGGACGACCGCCCGCGGGTCCTTTAATTCGCCAAGGACCTCCGCCGCATACTTGCGATTGAGCCAATGCGAATCTTTCAAATCGATCAGCATGGCGTCGGCCTTCGCGGCATTCGGATCCTTCGCACGAATCCGGAAGCTTTTCGCGACACGCTTGCCGCCTTCTTCCACAACACGAATCGTGGCTCCGTCACCAGGCTTGATCTTGAGAAAATCTTCGAGCGCCTCGTCTCCCACATCCAGCACAACGGTCTTCCCGTCATACGCAAGCAGCTCAACCTCCAACTGCTTGGCTTCCGGATTGACGGCCACGACGCGTTCGGTGACCAGGTTGAATCCGTCTTTCTTGGGACCGCCCTTGGGTCCGATCTGAATCAGTTTTACCGGTGCTTCATCAGCCATAATAACGTTCCTTTATCGGGGGTTATGACGAGGTCGCCTGTTTCCATCCCAAACTCGCAAGGACACCTTCGACGGTCTCCTGCACCATCGTATTTTCGTCTTCCAGGAGGGGAAGCAGCGGTTCGATGGCCTGCTTCGCGCCAAGCCGCGCCAACGATTCAGCCGCGTTTCGACGCACGAGCCAGTCCTCATCCTGCAGCGACTGAATCAGGGCCTCGGCGCTGCGGGGGTCCCCGATTTTACCGAGCGCCTCCGCGGCATGACGCCGTACCATCCAATTGGGCCCCAAGAGCCCCTCAATCAACGCATCGACCGCTCGAGTATCGCCGATCTTTTTCAGCACCCGGGCAACATCCTCGCGCACCGTCCCATCACCAAGCGCTTCAATCAATCCCGGCGTCGCACGCGAGTCCCCGATGCGCTCCAATGCCCACACGGCCGCCGTTCTGACCGCCCCGTCCTTGTCCTTGAGCGCCAGCATGAGGGGATCGACGGCGCGGGGATCGCGAAAGCGCCCAAGCGCATTGGCCGCCTGTTCGCGAATGGCCCATTCATCATCACTCAATGCCTCCACCAGCTGATCGAACGCGACGGGGCCGATGCGCACCACCGCCGTCGCCGCCGCCTCGCGAATGACCACATCCTCATCCGCCATCAGACCGATGAGTTGTGGAACAGCCTCGACGCCCATCTGCCCGAGACTTGCCATCGCATGGTCCCGCAGCGCTTCGTTGTCGTCCCGCAGTGCCGCAATTAGTTGTGCAATTCGCTCGGCATCACTCATGATCCTCCGACTCCTCCTGTCCGACCGGTTGCTCACCTTCAAGCGCTGCCAGTTTGTCCGCAATAAGGCCGGCACTGTACGACACGATACCGTCCCGATCACTGCGCAACCGGTTGAACAGCTCGTTATAAGGGCGCAGAACCTCAACGTCTTTGATCTTCGCCAACGCCTCGATGGCCATCACCCGCAACGGTCTGATCGGGATGGCCTCGATGTACAATTGCGCCGGGCGTGGGTCACCGATCAGTCCCAACGACTTCACGGCGTACTCCTTCACCCCGGTATCCTTGTCCTTCTCCAGCCTCGTCATCAGGGGTTCGACCGCCCGCACATCGCCGATCTTCCCCAGCAAATCCGCAGCGGCTTCACGAATGAGCCAATCGTCATCCTCAAGATATTCGATCAAAATCTCCACCGCCGGCCGCCCGATCCCCAGGAGATCCATCACCGTGGCCATGCGAGCTTCCTCGCGTTCGCTCGCGCCTTCCACGTCACGCAACGCATTAAACGACGCGTCGATCCGTTCCCGGATCGCGCCCAATTTCTTCAACGTCCGCACAGCGATATCGCGAACCGCCGGCGAAGCCATGGCATCGATCAATCCATCTGCCGAACGCGGGTCGAGCAGGTGCTCGAGAATCGTCGCCGCTGTCGTCTGCGCCTCGGCATCCGGATGCTTCAACATGTCGCACAAGGGCGTGATCGCATTGGGGATCACACCCAGGAGCTGCCGAACGCGGTGTCGCACATCTTCATCCGGGGATTCGTGCAGATTGCGGACCAGCCCCGCGGCGGTCTCATCGTCTACATTGCCGGCCATCTGCTCAAGGGCGGCAAAGGCAGCCTGCCGAACCGATTCCTCGGGATCCCGCAATACGTTGACCAACGCGACCCCCGCAGCCGGATCCTTGATACGCGACAACATCGCCGCCGCCTCAATCCGCAGCGGCACGTCGCCCGCCTGCAACGCCTGCGTCAACGCCTGCACCGCACGAGGACCACCGGCCAAACACGCGGCCGTGGCCCGCATGCGACGCCATTCCTCCTCATGGGTCAGCTCAGAAACGAGTGTGTCGATACTTTCTTTCGGCATAGTTCCCGACTAGACACTGGACGTACGAAGTAGGTACTCCCTGCTAGACCCGCCCCGCACGCCATCCGACGGCCGTCAGCGTTTCCCGCAGGTAGTACCGCACATTTTCATCTTGCTCTTTCGCCAGCATCGGCAAGAGGGACGGGATCACGGTCGGGCCAAATTGTGTCAGCGCCGCAGCCGCTTCGGACCGCGTAACGGTATTCCGCAACGCGATCATCAACGACGGGATCGCCACGGCATCGGCAATCATTCCCAGCGCACGAGCCGCCATGCCCATGGTGGCCATTTCGTCCGTCCACCCATCGGCACAAGGAGTGGCCGAGTCTCTCGCCGCTCCAAGCGGCACCCCTTCCACCACACGGCGCAGCAGCGGCACCACACGACGATCCCCGATATGGCCGAGGGCTTCGACGGCCAAGAGCCGGAGTCCCGGCTCCTTCATGGCTACCACCAGGTAGTCGACGGCGCGCGCATCCCGAATCGCACCGAGTGTTCTGACCACATCTTCACGGATCGCTGAATCTCGCTCATTAAATAATGCACGGAGCAAGGGCTCCACGGCATCCGGAGACTTCAGCTTGCCCAATGCCTCCACCGCATGGAGGCGAACCAGCCAATCCTCATGCTCCAGGGCCTCGATCAATCCGGCCACCGCAGCAGCGCCAATGGCGGCCAACGCGCTGGACGTCTCCTCGCGGACAGCTTTGACCTTGTCCTGCAACAGCGGCATCAACACAACGACGGCGCGGGGATCACCGATTCGCCCCAAACCCTTGGCCGCATGCATGCGCACAATCCAATCGCGACTATCCAAGGCCTGCATGAGTGGCGTCAAGACTCGCGCGTCAGCCAGGGAAGCGAGAATCGCCGAAGCCGCTTCCTGCACTTGCAGGGCAGGATCCGCCAAACATCCGGCCAGCGCAGGAACCGAAACGGGACCCAACGCTGACAATGCCCCGACAGCCGCCTCGCGCACCGCACGATCCGAATCGCGGAGAGCCTTCGTCAGCGGAAGAACCGCCCTCGCATCCTTGAGGACACCCAGCAGAGTCGCCGCTTCTTCTCGAACGGCCCAATCTTCGTCCGACAACGCTGCGATTTGCTCACTGACCCTGTCGGCCATGGTACCTCGACATCCGGTGGGGCCATCGACCTTCGGTTCGAGTTCAGGAGCAGGAGACTGATCACGCAACCAGCACGCCTGCCGCAGGAGAACAGGTCACCGAAGGGAACTGCTCTCATGCCCTTCATTGCTTGCTTCAGTGAGGCCGCACCCCATCATCACGGAGCCAGTCAACACGTCAAGGGGAGACACGGCTGGAACGCCGGACACTCTCAACAGGCAGGGCTGCTGGGAGACCTCACCGGTGGCTACCGCACCGATCCTTTCGCAAAATCTCCGCTCGGGCCGAAGCGTCCGATATCCCCCAAAGGACGATCAACCCGGAGATTGTCGGCCTGGCTGGAATCCACCGACGCTTCCTCATCCGGAGGGGCCCACCCGAGCTGCTCCAACGTTTGCAGCACCAACAACCGCAGAGAATCTTTGGCTGTCAGCCGAACCGAGGCATAGGACAGAACCCGTTCACCCTCGGCTTCAACCTCCGAGGCCTTGGGATCGTAGAGAAAAGAAATCAGCGGCTCGATAGCCGAGTCACCGATCAGCACCAATGCCGCAGCAGCCTTCTCACGCAAGACGCCGTCTTTCAGCAGCATGATGAGGTCAGGGATCACACGCGGATCGCGGAAATGCCCGAGCGCGGTAGCGGCGGCCTCTTTGATGAACGCATCTTCACTCACGATACAACCGGGAGTCGGCGTGCCATCTTGACGCACGCCTTTGCCCTTAAGCGCCGCCAGGACGGCAGGAAGGGCGCGAGGATCTCCAATCATCCCGAGGGAGGCGATTGCGTGACGCTTCACGGCGCCGTCTTTCATCGCTTCCAATAACCCATCAATGGCGCGTGGATCCCCGATCATCCCCAACGCGATCGTCGCATCCTCCCGCACCGCTCGATCCGGATCTTTCAGCGCCTCGATCAATGCATCGACCACGCGGGGCTCGCGAACCCAGCTTCGACCGATCTGGTAGTCGGTCGTCATGCCTCCCAGCGCACGAGCCGCATGGCAGCGCACGACAAAATCCTTATCCTTCATGGTCTCGAGCAGCAGATCGACCGACGGCTGTCCGACGGCGACCAACGCGATGCCGGCGGTTTCACGAACGATCTTGGACGAATCCCGGAACAACTTCACCAGAGCAGGCACGGCCTTCGCGTCGCCGATTTTTCCCAGCGCTTCCGCCGCAGCGCTTTTCACCGCCCCGTCGCGATCCCGGCAGGCAAACAGCAACCCGTCGACGGCGCGCGCCTCGCGCAGATCACCGCAGGCTTTCGCCGCATGCTCCCGCACCCGCCACCGTTCGTCCTTCAAGGCCGTCAGTAGGCGATCCAATTGGCCCGCCCCCAGTGACACAACGGCTGCCACCGCTTCGTTGCGAACTTCCATGATCGGATCGTTGAACAGAGCAATCAGGGCTTCAATGGCCTTTGGACCGCCGATCTTCGCCACGCCCCAGCCGGCGCGCGTCCGCACGGACCAGTACTCGTCGCCGCAGGCGCCGATCAGTGCATCCAGAGTCGTCGGGTCCGCCAGCTGTGCGAGAGACTTTGCGGCCTCCTCGCGGGTCGCATCATCCGGATCTTCGAGGGAATCCAACAGATCATCGAGTGCCTGTGCCATCACCCACCTCACTATTCCCGTAATAGGCATCACGTTGACCGCCATGGGGATAGGTTCGCTTGCACCGTACCACCAGGGTCTGCGTCCCGCGGCCCTCCACACATTGATCGAGTGACTTGGAGTATTCCAGTTTCCCGTCCAAACTCACCGTGAAGGGGAAGTCGAAGGTAAAACTGATGAACTTGTATTGTCCCGGCTTCAGCTTGAGCTCACGCGTTTCCGTCGTACGATAGGCGTCCGAGGTTTCGGGATCCAACACCCAGAGCGGCGGCGTGATACCAGGCACCTGCCACCATGATTGCGGCACCAGCGGAGTTGGGTCGATTGTAATCGTATGCTCTTTCGTATAGGCAGGGGGAGGGCCGGCCGCCAGAAGCCGCTCCGAATATCCCGCTAGACAGGTCAAAATCATGGCGAATATGAACGCCGACCGCCCGATATGAGATCTATGCGACGCTGTATACATCGGTCCTCTATTATTGCAGGAGTGGGCTGACGGGAGCCGCCGTAAAGGCCGTCTTGAAAATCTCTTCGACAGGATGGCTTTCCCATTCAGTGTAGGTGGTAAGCCCCAGCGCGCGCATGACAGTCGCGCCGGTATCGATGATGGACACAGGCTGACGGATCGCATAACCGGCTTTAATTCCAACTCCGGAGGCGATCCACGGCACCACCGGAACGGCAGCCGTCTGGTCGGCGGACATTTCCCCAGAAGAGAACTGCGTTTCCCCGAAGGCGCTCAGCGACGTGGCAAACACCGTGGTCCGTTTCATCAGGCCAAGTTCACGATACAAATCCAGCACCGTACCCATCGCCTTGTCCACGGCCTTCAACGCATCCTTGTAGGCAACCGACTTCCAGCCTTGGGCCTCGCCAACGCGACCGGGAGCCGGCAAATGAACAACCAGGAGATGCGGCAACGAGGGAATGGCATGACCATATCCGGAACCGCTCGTGGCCTTCTTGAAATAGTCCCGCACATACCCGACCAATCGATCGGGACTGCATTCGGCCCTGAGTGGCCCGCACATCTGATAGTCCGTGTACGGTTCCGGCTTGGCGAGCTGATACAAGGACTCATCCATATAGAAAATGGCGCTGTCCCGGCCTCCGCTCAGGTCAAGATAATCGAACACGGTCGGAGCGCGCGGATACCCGCGGCTGAATTCAAAGACGTTCCAGGTGATGCCGTGCTTCGCGACCGGCATCCCCGTCACCAACGAGGCCATCGTCGGCAATCGACGCGCGGGCGCGACGGCAGTGGCCGACCAGGTGACGGACCCACCCTTCACAAGGGACGACAACACCGGCATCGCCCCGCTTTTCAGTGACTCTTGGCCGAATCCTTCCAGCACAAACAGCACCACATGTTCGGTTGTCGCCTCAGGCGTTGGCGGCGCATCAGCCGTCCCCGCACGCGCGGCCACAGCCATGGAAGACGTCACGAAGAACAGGAGGGTCGCGCCCAGAAACAGGGCGATACGGAACGGTGCCGCAGTGACAGAAAATGTGCGGATATCACTCATGAGTTGCCTCACCACAGGGTCGTGTAAAAATGCGAAGAGAAGGTACCTTAGCACGCTGTTTTCCGTGAAGGCAAGGCGCGAACCGCGCCTCTCATAGCGCGCAAACAGGATCGATGCTATTCTGAACGCGCCGGCAGAACGCGCCCCCAATCCATGCATCGGCAGACTCCAGAGCCGCGGTGCGAGCCCATGATCGACAACCGTCAACATCGCGATCCGCGCCTCTCCACCAGCAGATTTCTGCAGGAATTCGCGACCGCCTCACTTTTCAGCCTGTCGGCGTTCGGTATGGCCCTCTCGATCGCCTGGCCCGTGTCAGCCCATGCCGAAATTCGTGTGGTGAAGGCCTCGGGAGAGCATCGCATGACCGATCGGGAAACGAGGGTGGATGCCATCCGGCTGGCCGGTGAACAGGCAAAGAAAGAGGCCTTGGAACAGGTCGCCTCCTATCTCGAGAGCGTCACGGTCGTGCGAGACCTGGATGTCACCCGGGATGAACTGCGCAGTTACACAGCCGGGATGGTGCTGGTGCTCGATCAACAGATCGACACCAGACTGGACGGAGACGTCGTGGTGATCCGCGTCGATCTGAAGACGCAAGTGAACACCGACCAGGTGGCTCAGGCTCTCGCAACGCTGAAACAACAAGAGACCGTGCGGGAAGAATTGCTCGCGCTAAAGGCGGATGTCGATCACCTCCAACAGCAACTGGGTGAGGCCAACAGAGCCCTGGCCCAAGCACACTCACCCGAACAGAGCCGCCAGCTGAATCAACAGCGCGCCAATTTACTCGATCAGGCCGAATCGCACGCGATGGTAGCGCAGGCCTGGACCGATTGGCTGTTGATCGCTCCGTTTGCGCAGCCCGACCCGATGGCGGGGCTTGCCCATGTCCAAGCCCTCCTCGGCCTTGCCGGCCGGCTCAATCCTGACAATCCCCACCTCGCCTTCGCACAACGGATGGTGGCAGCGAACACTGCGCCTCCCCCCCCTCAGCCACGACAACCGCCCGTGCCCCATACCGTTCCCTTTCTGCCAGGTTACTCCGTGGTTCCACAACAACCGGCTCCGCCCGTCACCACTCCGTCCCCCGAGTCCCGGCAACCGTCCGGTGTCTCTCAACTCAATCCCCTGCGGCCCGACCCGTCAGGAGAGCCGCTCCAACCAGGCAAGAGTACGACCATTTTCCAAGCGCAGCCTCAGCCGGGGACGGCCCCGCCCACTGTGACCCGGGGGAGGATGCCGACCTATCGGCAAGTCCCAGCACCCAACAGTCAGCCGGGTCAACCGACCTTGCACACCTATCGCGCCGGCGGAGCCACCGGTGCACCGGGCGGGTCGGCGCCACAAGGTCCGACCACTGGCGGGATTCACCCTCCAAGTCCTCCACAGAGTGGCCCCCCCGGTCTGACTCCCCCAGGCAGTGCGCCCCGGACCAATGACCAGGGAGGGCAATGACGATGTCTACAACAACCCGCTTACTCCCTACGGGAAGGTGCCTCCTTTGCGCCCTCGTGATCACCTCTCCTGCGTTGGCTGCAGATTCCACTTCCGAAGTCCGCAACCACGCCGACCGCACGTTCCACCAGATGCACACCGGGGAGAAGGCCCTTGCGCCTGAACAACAGAATCGGCCGCAACCTCCAGCTGCTCAGGCCTATGATGTTGATCGCTTTCTGATCGGGCAGGGCCAGGGTGATTTGAGTAAAGGCCCCTTGGTGTGTCAGCGCGTGTCGGAATTGTCCGCACGGGCCGACATCGCCAAACAAATTCGCGTGCAGGTCAAAGAACACGCGATCGATCGTCTGCGCGAACGCAGCGGTCGCGAACCGGAGCAGGACATCGAAGTCGTGCGTGAGGAAATCGTGCAGGAATACCTGCAGGGCGTCACCATCGTGGAACGCCGCAAAGATGAGGCATCAAACACCTGCTCTGCAGTGGCCGTCATGCCGAAACGCACGCTCGCAACTCCTCACGCCATCGAACCGATGACCGCTGACTCGCCCGCACATCGATAACCAGACACAACGAACCCCACGCCCTCCATTGAACTTCAGGTTGTTTTTCGGGTAAGACAGACGTCCCATGCCCGTCGAAAATAATTTTCAGCACGACGAACTGTCCCGAAAGAATCCCGGCGATCGCCTGACGTACGCCGAGTGGACGCCTCCACCCGATATCGGATCGCCTGCGTGGCAGGTCGCTATGGGGGACATCGGACAGAAGTTGTCGACAACCGGAGTGCGCGTCATCCTCTTCCTTCATGGCGCTATCCCAGGGACGGACATCTTCGGACTGGGGCGCCTCGATGAAGTGGGGGGCCTCAAGCGAGGCTACTCACGCGGGATCTCCGGCCTGGATTCGCTCCTCTCCTTCATGCGGGAAGGCACGAACGGCATCACACCGCTCCCCGGCGGCCTCAAACCACCACTCCCGAACGACGAGGCCACGAAAAACCTGCTCGACAGCCAGATCGGCGACGCGGGCAACTTCACCGCTCAGACCGTCGAGCAATGCCGGAAAGCCCTGAACCAGCAGCTCACAACACCGATCATCTGTCTGCGGGAACTCTGGTCCAGCGAGCACCATCATCTGGGGCGTGCCCTGGCGGCCTGTCGACTGTTGGATCGTTTGCACACCCTTGTGCGCGAACACCGGTTGGGAGCCGGGGATCGAATCCTGATCCAAGCCCACGGTCAGGCGGGACTCGTACTGGCGCTGGCGTCCAATCTGCTCTGCCCGTCACCGATCACGGGCCGGAAGACGTTCTTCGATCTGCTCCTCGCGGCGACCCCACAGGGCCCGGATGCGCAGGCCGTTCACCGGATCGATCCCTTATTGACCTCGGGCTCCTTACTCAACGGCGCAGCCCTCGATCTCGTCACCTTCGGCACGCCGGTACGTTACGGATGGGACCCCTCCGGCATCGGCAAGCTGCTCCACATCGTGAACCACCGCAATCTGCGCACCGACGGGAAGACCTGGCTCTCCAAAATGGACTTGCCCCAGATCACCGTGGAAATGCCGATCGCCTGGGGTGGCGATTATGTGCAGGAACTGGCCGTGGCCGGAAGCGATGCCCTGCCTGCCGAGAGCGCCAAGGTGGCGAATAAAGCCGTGTGGGAATTGCTGGAACCGTACGATGGCTTCGAACGGTGGGTGGAATGTGCGCGCCGCGCCACCCGTTTCCCGAGCGAAGGACAATGCCTGCTGGTCGATTACAAAGACTGCACGAGTTCGACGAACGTCCGCGATCACTACTACGGCCACGCCGCCTACACTCGCGCCAACGCCATGCTCTTCAACTTCAATCAGATCGTCGGGCAGCTGTACTCGTAAGCCTGGTGTTACCCGCATCCGATTTGTTTATCCCCCACTCACTCTCCGATGCACGCCTTTCTGGAGGTGGAAGCAGGCCCGCCAAACCGGCCTTCCTGCCTGCTCCCTATTCAGGCATCAAGTAGACTCGACTTCAGAGTCCGCCTTTGCTTGGAGCCCGGTCATGCCCCAATCACCTCCCTCCCTGGACAACCGGCGTATTGCCGAGAACTTGCGCCACGCGTTCGAACTGACAGAGCTGGGGCTGGCCTTGCGTCAGGCCACGATCGAGCAGCGGAATGTGCCTGGCGAGGGTGAGGGGATCACCCAGGTCATGCACGAAATCCGACTGGCCAAAGAGCAGGCATGGCAGCCGAGCCAATCCTAGTCCAGGCGTTCTCCGTGCCTGACCTTCAATACGGCATTTCGTCGTCGTCGAACCCGAAATGATGACCGATCTCGTGCACGACCGTATCGCGCACTTCCTGCACAACTTCTTTTTTGGAGCGACAGAGCCTGAGGATCGGCCCACGGTAGATCGAGATTTTGGCCGGCAATTGACCGCCCGCCTGAAAGAAGGACTCTTTATCGATAGGAAGGCCTTGATAGAGACCGAGCAAATCCTCACCCTCCTCCAACTCTAGATCGGTGCGGACATCGGGCGGAGGCTCTTCTTCCACGACCACGGCCACGTTGGTGAGAAGCTTGGCATATTCGTCCGGCAGGCCGTCGAGCGCTTCCTGCACCAGGGCTTGAAACTCCGGTTCGGGTATGGTCAATGGATGCTTTCGCGGCGACATAGGCTCGAACTGGATCGACTCACGCGCTGTGCAAGATCAGCCTCGGTTGAGGATGTTCAAACAGGCTGCCCGACAAGGCCGCAGGGAGTACGTCGACTGAGGCGTACAGCCTGGCGTACGTCGCAGGGAGGCGTGCGACCGAGAACGCCGCCGGCAGCCTGCTTCAACATCCGACTACGGATGGGCGGCACGCCAGTTACACCCCACCCCCACATCCACCTTGAGGGGCACCGACAGTTTCAGCGCTGCGCCGGTCGCCTCCATTTCCCCCTTCACGAGCTGCTTCGCCTGCTCCAACGCCTCGTCAGGCACTTCGAAGATCAATTCGTCGTGGACTTGCAGGATCATCTTGCAAGCCGGCAACTCCTTCTGCAACCGCCGGTGCACGTTGATCATCGCCACCTTGATGAGGTCCGCAGCCGAGCCCTGAATCGGACTGTTGACCGCCATCCGTTCGCCGACCCCGCGTTGAGAGGGATCCCCGCTTTGCAATTCAGGAATGGGCCGGCGGCGGCCGAGAATCGTCGTCGTGTACCCTTTTGTCTTGCCGTCGTCGATGTTGCGGTCCATGAGCGCCCGGACGGCTGCAAACTTCTCAAAAAAGGTCTCGATATAGTGCTTGGCTTCCACCTGCGTCACCCCGATGTTCGACGCGAGACCGAACGGACTGATGCCGTACACGATGCCGAACACCACGCTCTTGGCCGCCCGCCGCATCTCACGCGTTACCTGTCCGGCAGGCAGATTAAAAATCTCCATGGCGGTGGCCATATGAATATCCTCACCCTTCTCGAACACCTCCAGCAGCCGGGGGTCTTGTGACAGATGCGCCAGAATCCGCGGCTCCACCTGACTGTAATCTGCACAGAGCAACTGATGTCCGGGCGGCGCGATGAAGGCTTCGCGGATGCGTAGGCCGTAGTCGCCCTTGACCGGAATATTCTGGAGATTCGGGTCAGTGGAAGACAGGCGCCCTGTGGCCGCCACTGTTTGATTGAGCGAGGTGTGGAGTCGACCGGTGTCGGGATTGACCAATTGCGGCAAGGCATCGACATAGGTCGATTTCAGCTTGGTCAGGGTCCGGTAATTGAGAATGTGTGCGGGCAACTCGTGCTGACCGGCCAGCTGAGTAAGCGTATCCTCATCGGTGGAAAAGCCGGTCTTGGTTTTTCGGAGCGGTTTGAGGCCCAGGTTGTCAAAGAGCACTGTGGCCAATTGTTTTGGCGAGCCGATATTGAACTCGCCTCCGGCCAGCCGATAAATGGTGCCCACCATCTGCTCAAGTTCCCGCTCCAGTTCTCGACTCAGCGTGCCCAAGCCCTCGACATCGAGCAAAAACCCGTTTCGTTCGATCTCGACCAGCACCGGGACCAACGGCATTTCCACGTCTTCAAACAACGACAGGCTGCCCTGCGCCCTCAACCGGTCGCGCAACAGCGGCGCCACCTTGGCCGTCACGGCGGCCGCCTCACCGGATCGACGAATCACCCGCGCATCCACATCAAACAACGATGGCGGATCTTCGTCTGGCGCGTCACTCGCTCCGGCACCGAGCTGATAACTCAGCACATCCATCGCGATGGCTTCCAACGTGTGCGCACGACGATTCGGATTCAGCAGATAATCAGCCACCATGGTGTCGAAATAGGGCCCCGGCATGTCCAGGTCCTGCCGATGGAGGGCCAAGAGGAGGGGTTTGAGATCCTGCACGACCTTCCTGCGGCTCCCGTCGCGCAGATAGTCGATCAACGGACGAGGCCAGCCTCGAGCTTCGCCTTGCACGAACGCCGCGGCCCCGTCCGGCCAACCCAGGGCACAACCACGGATATCCGCCCGCACGCCTGGCTCATCGTTCAATACGCAGGCCACACCCAGAAGCGGCTCCGCCTCAGGCCGCGCCAAAAATTGTTTCGCTGCCGCATCATCACGGATGTCGAAAACCTCCGCGCCTAAGCGGTTGGTCTCCGGCGTGTCGCCCTGGAAGGCCTTGGCCAGCGTCATGAATTCCAATTCGCGCAACAGGCTCACGAGCGCCTCGGTGTGCGGCGCCTTCGCCTGAAACTGGGCTGGAACAAATTCCACCGGACAATCGACTTCGATCGTCGCGAGTTGCTTGCTCATGCGGGCGTTCTCGCCCTGCGCCAGGAGAAGCGCCTTCGTCTTGGCCGGAGTGACTTCCTCGACCCGGCGTAGGAGTTCGTCGATCGTTCCGAATTGCGAGATCAATTTCAGTGCGGTTTTCTCCCCGATTCCTTTGACGCCGGGAATATTGTCGCTCGTATCGCCCATCAACCCCATGATCTCGACGACACGCGCCGGCTCCACGCCGAACCGCACCAGCGAATCCGCCTCGTTGAACCACCTATCCTTCACCGGATCGTAAATCCGCGTCTTGGGTGTCAGGAGCTGGAACATATCCTTATCACTAGTCACAATGACGACATCGAGCCCCTCGCCCTCACCTTTCCGCGCCAAAGTGCCGATCAAATCGTCCGCCTCATACCCCGCTTGCCGGATGACCGGCAGAGACAGCGCTTCCACGATGCGATGAATGTACGGAATCTGGGCGCTCATCCCTTGCGGCATGGGCGGCCGTTGCGCCTTGTACTC
>WBZL01000103.1_pt1 | contig 32940 bp, 35 predicted proteins | sample 5204291 | NCBI WGS metagenome assembly WBZL01 (sample SAMN12344345, study PRJNA552823) | activated sludge metagenome | biome: Activated sludge suspended growth; feature: Nitrification reactor; material: Wastewater; isolation source: activated sludge from nitrification reactor of wastewater...
CGGATCGCCCGGACCGGGACAGACTAACGGGGGGCGCCGCGGCGGGGGGCGGGTTCGCCGACGACCGGTCTCGGGACCTTCGGCCCTATCGGGCGGGCGGCGTCGGCGCGGCAATGGCCCGAAACCCGCACCCCGACGGAGGTCCCGCCATGGGCGAGCCCGAGACCCTTCCGAACCTGCCGGACACGTCACCGATGGGCCAGCCGCTGGACTGGGCGTGGCTGCGGGGGGCCCGCAGCGAGTGGGGCGTGCACCCCAAGCCGGGGCCCCGGGGCCTGACCATGATGGACATCGCCGTCGGCAGCTACGGCGAGGTGCCCGAGCACCCGCAGCACCGCTCGATGGCGCCGCGGGGCGCGGACGTCGATCCGGACACGCCGGACATGGGCTACATCCTCAACTCGAAGAGCGACGTCTGGGCCGTCAACGTCCGCGAGCTCTACGAGGAGGCGGTCGCCCGGCAGTGGTCGGCCACCCGGGACATCCCGTGGGGCGAGCTCGAGGAGCTGCCGACCGAGCTCGAGCACGCCATGTGCCAGGTCTGCACCTCGCTGACCGAGGTGGAGATGATCGCCGCCGACCTGCCCGCCAAGTGGATGTGGCGGATGAACCACGACTTCATCGAAGCCAAGATGTTCCTCTGCACCCAGATCATGGACGAGGCCCGCCACGCCGAGGTCTTCCGCAAGCGGGCGCTCGCCAACGGCGGCGGACTGCTCAAGTCCCGCTCCGGGCCGGCCAGCCTCCTGCGGGCGATCATCGAGGCCAAGACCTACACCCAGGCGACGGCGCTGCTGCACCTGCTCGGCGAGGGCTTCATCCTCGACCTGTTCCGCCAGGGCGAGCTGATCGCCCCGGGGCCCGTCGAGAAGAAGATGTTCCGGATGGCCATGCAGGACGAGGCCCGCCACGTCGCCTACGGCACGATGCACATCCGCTACGCCGTCGAGCAGGACCCCGACGTGGCGGAGGAGATCCACGAGGCCCTCGATGTCGGCGAGGCCGCGCTGTTCGAGTTGGGCACCTCGCCCGACCTCGGCACCGCCCTCGCCATGCTGCTGGCCGGCGGGCCCGACCAGATCGAGGCGCAGGGGTTCGCGATGCAGGGCGACCTGCTGCGCAAGCAGTGCACGTCGTACCTCTCCCGGTGCGAGCGGGCGGGCATCCCCCGCCTCGAGCGCACGACGCTCCCGCTCGACCTGCTGGGCATCGAGCGCGCCGACCTCGTCGGCGTGGCCTGAGGGGGGCGGCGATGAGCGAGCACCCCGCCGTCGACACGGTGGCCTTCTTCGAGGGCCTGGCCGCCGAGATGAACGCCCACCCCGAGCGCTACGAGGTGCTCGGCGACTGCGACCTCGTCCTCGGCGTGGTCATGGCCCGCGACGGCGGCGACGCCTTCCGGGTCCAGGTCACCTTCGAGGGGGTGTCGTGCCTCGACGTCTCGGCCATGGATGCCGGGGACGAGGCCCTGTGCGACTGCTGGCTGGAGGGGCCGCTCGCGGCCTGGGCGGCCATGGTCGCCGACGTCCGCGAGCACGGGCGGGCGACCGGCCGCCACACCCTCAACAGCCTCACCCTGCTCGGCGACTCGATCGTCCTGCGGGGGAGCGACGTGATGGGGGTCGACAAGTTCTCCCGGTTCAACCAGAGCCTCCAGGAGTTCTTCGACGGAGCCGCCCAGGCGCCCGCGCTGCGGGCGGCGGGCTGAGGGACGGAGGATCGTGATGGACGCCCCGACCTGTGAGCACTGCGGCCGGCCCGTCACCCGGGCCCTCGACCTGCCCTACGGCTGGTGGGAGTGGGACGGCGAGCGGTACCAGCTGAAGACCGCCTCGACCCGGGTCGACGTCGCCCCCTGGGTCCACTGGGACTGCATGGGCGAGCTGCGGCCGTTCCACCCCCAGGACGCGGTGGCCCGATGAGCTTCAAGGTCCTCGACGACTGCATCGGCTGCGGTGCCTGCGAGTTCTCGTGCCCCACGGGCGCGCTGAGCAAGACCGATTCGTTCCTCGGCACCTTCGTCATCGACCCCTTCCTCTGCAACGACTGCGAGGAGTGCGTCGACAAGTGCCCGGTGCAGGTGATCGTCGCCGACCCGGCCTGGCCCGTGTGCTCGGGTCGGGGCTGCCCCCTGTCGTCGTCGCGGCTGGCGGGCACGGACTGCGCCTACTGGCAGGAGCGCTGCCCGTCGTGCGGGAGCACGATGTGGCGCCGTGACGGCGAGGACTGGGCCTGCCCCCAATGCGGCCTCGGTGCCCGCGTGCGGTGCCCCAAGACCCGGCTGCTCGAGGTCACGCCGGCGCCCTGAGTCGCGGCAGGTTGCCGGCACCCCCCGCTGGTAGATACCCTGGGGGGTATGTGCAGACCAGCAACGTGTTCCCAGTGCGGCAAGGCCACCTACGCGGGCTGCGGCCAGCACGTCGAGCAGGTGCTCGGCGGCGTGCCCCAGGCCGAGCGCTGTCAGTGTGAGGCCCACCACCCGATGACCCTCTGGCAGAAGCTGCGCGGCGCCAAGGCCGGCGCCTGAACCTGCACCGCTGATCGACGCCCCCGACGTGGGGTCACCCGGCGCCGCTCGCGGCGCTCGGGTGGCCCACGCCGGCGAAGGTCATCACCGCCATGGTGCGCTGCCAGGACGGGTCGGTCGGGGCGACCACCCGGATCGCGAACGTCGAGAGGTCGACCGACGTCGGGGTGAGGGCGACGTCCATGCGCCACCGGGAGGCCCCGGGGTCGCGCACGGCCCGCACCCGGGCGATCACGCCGTCACTCGTCTCCGGCTGGGTCATGTTCGACAGGAAGTTCCCGAGGCCGAAGATCACCGGGACCCCGTGCAGCCGCTGGACGGGCTGGACCACGTGGGCGTGGTGGCCCACGATCAGGTCGAACGCGCCGCTGGCGCTGAGCTCCTCGGCCAGCTGCAACTGCTCGTCTCGGACCTCGTGGTGGCGCTCGAGGCCCCAATGCAGGCTCGCGACGACCAGGTCGGCGCCCGCCTGGCGGGCGGCCTGGCCGGCAGCGACGAGCGAGGCCGCGTCGAGCGCTCGCACCCGCCACGGCTCGTCCGGCGTGTAGCCGTTGAACCCGTAGGCGGCGGCCACCTGGCCCACGACGACCCCGCCGGCGGTCTCGTAGAGCGTCGGGGTGAGCGCCTCCTCCTCGGTGCGGGCACTCCCGGCGTGACCGAGCCCGAGCGCGTCGAGGCGGTCGAGGGTGGTGACGACCCCGGGCGTGCCCCGGTCGAGGGTGTGGTTCGACGCGGTCGAGCACCCGTCGTAGCCGGCGCCGGCGATGGCGTCGGCCAGCTCGATCGGCGCGCTGAAGGTCGGGTAGCCCGAGATGGCGCCGTCGGGCGAGAGCGGCACCTCGAGGTGGCAGATCGCGAGGTCCGCCGCGGTGAGGAGCGGGGCGACCTGGTCGAACATCGGGCCGAAGTCGAACACCGAGCCCGATGCCGTCCCCAGCGCCGCGGCGCGCTCGTTCACCGCGGTGTGGGGGAGCAGGTCGCCGGTGAAGGCGAGGGTCACCCGTTCGGGTCGGGCCGGCGCCGTGGTCGTGGTGGGTGCGGTGGTCGGGACGGGGGTGGTGCTGGTGGCGGGCTCGGCCGAGGTGGGGTGGCCGCCGGCGGCGCCCTGGTCGACGTCGGTCGCGCCGCACGCGCCGACGAGGAGCGGGGCGACCAGAAAGGCGACGATGGCGATGATGCGGCGCGCGCTCACGCCCCCAGTGTGCGGCGCCGCCCGCCCGTCGACCCGGGTCGAAGGTCCCGACCCGGCACCCGGGGCGTGCACCGCCCCGGGGCGCGGGTCAGAAGAGCTGCGGGTCCGTGAGGTCGAGGTAGCGCTCGACCGCGAGGTTGTCCGCGTAGGCGGCCATGCCCTCGGCCACCGGTGCCGGCAGCGCGTCGGGCTCGGCACCCTCACCGGCCCGGGCGTCGGCCTCGCTGCGGAAGTAGGCCGCCTGGGTGAAGCGCCCGTCGGGGTGGTTGACGCGGAACAGGCCGAGCAGGTCGGGCCGCGCCGCCTCGAGGGCGTCGGTGCTGGCCGTCTCGAAGGCCCGGGCAGCGGCGAGGTCGTTGCACCTCCCCTCCATGACCTGCACGAAGGTGGCGGCGTCCCGGTCGCCGTGCGCGAACTCGTCGGTGTCCGAGCTCTCCACGAACGTGGGCGCCCCGTCGAAGAACGGCGCCATGTGCTGCTCCCACCAGGCGCCCTGCTCCGGCCGCTCGCTGTTGGCGCGCGCCGCGGCCTCGTCGGCGAAGCGCACGATGCTGATCGTCTCGCCGTCGGCGGTCGACCCCGCCGTCACCCCCAGGAAGCCGGTGGCGCCGGGCGCCAGCTCCTGTCGCCAACGCTCGCCCGCGGCACGGATCGCCGCCGGGTCGCTGGTGCGGCCGCGGATCACCTGAACGAACATCGCACACCCCCCGTGTGGTGGTCGTACGGTCACGATCGCGCCGACCGCTGGGGGTGACAAGGGTCAGGCGGTCGGCTCGGTCGGCTCGGGCGGGTCGAGGGGCAGGCAGGTGCGGCAGAAGTCGTGGCCGAAGGCGGTCAGGTGGATCGAGCGCCGGATCGTCTTCGGCGCCCGGCCGGCGCGCCGGAGGGCGTCGGCGACCTCGGGCTGCACCTCCACGACCTGGTAGCGCCCCGGCGCCACCGGCTCGCGGGAGAACCAGATCAGGCCCAGGCGGTGCAGGTTGTTCAGGTACGACTGGGTCCGGTCGAGGTGGCGCACGCCGGCCTGCAGCCCGATCATCGACAGGCCGGCGGCGACGAGCTCGGAGCCGACCCCGAAGGGTCGGTTGGTGCGCACGTCGACCGATGGCTGGGGGCCGTCGGCGCAGAGGAAGCGCAGGATGCGGGCCTCGTCGGGGGTGAGCTCGTCGAGGATGTGGGTGAAGGCGGGGTGGGTGTCCTCGTCGAAGCGCACGTCGGCGGACTGGGCGAGGAGGCGGGCGCCGCGGCGGCGCAGCTCGGCGTCGGAGACGCCCCGGGATCCCTTGGCCGTCCGGCCCGGCCGTGCCTCGGCGGCGTCCTCCCCCTCCGCGTCGGCCCCGAGGGAGCGGGCCACGGCGGTCCAGGCGTCGCGGGTCGCGTCGCGCACGACCGGCACGGGCGACTCGCCCTCGGCGACCGCGGTGACGACCGCCTCGCCCGTGGTGAGGGTCTCGTTGGCCATCCACGCCAGCGTCCGCAGGCCGGCCCGCATCCCGATGCGCGCCAGCCCGGGGAGGGCCTCGACCAGGGTGGGTTCCGGGGTGGTCTCGCGGCCGGGGCTGGGCCCGGCGCCGGGCGTCGGGTCGGCCTCGGGGGTGGGGTCGTCGCTCACGTCACACTCCGAAGATGGCGAGGTGCAGGAGGCCGGCGCCGAAGCCGAGCACGGCGCCGTGCACGAACAGCAGCCACTCGTCCTGCTTGATGGCCGAGCGCAGCAGTTCGCTGAACTCGGCGGGCGGGAGGCGGCGCATCTGCGCGGCCACGAAGGTCTGCACCCGCGCCGCCTGCTGGCGGTTGAAGGCCTCGTCGGAGAACGCCGACGCGAAGTCCGTGGCCTCGGTGGCGACCGAGTCGCGGATGCGGTCGTAGCGGCGGGTGCCGATGGCCACCCGCACCGCCCCTTGGGCGGGACCGAGTGCCTTGTCCACCGCCGGGCGCACCGTGGCCTCGAGCATGGCGTAGGTCCGGTCGCTGCGGGGCCCGTGCAGGAGCTCGTTGCCGACGTTCTCGAGGTTGATGACGTCCTCGGCGATCATGCGGGCGAACACGTCGCTGACCTCGGGCTGGCGCTTCATGAACAGGCCCTGGAAGGTGAACGGTCCCACGCGTCGCGGCTCGACGGGCTCGAAGATCATGGTGATGCCGAGGTAGTTGACGACGTACCCGATGACCACGCCGCCGACGGGCAGCACCCACCAGTACGGAACGGCGGCGACGATGAACACCAGCACGATGCCCATGGGCACGCCGAAGTAGAAGCCGAAGTTCTGCATGAAGCGCAGTTCTCGGCGCCCGACCTCCCGGAGCATCTCGTTCATCTTCTCCGGGTGCTGCTGGAAGTAGCGGATGACCATGAGCTTGGCGTCGATCAGCTGGTCGATGTGCTCCCCGATCTGGGTGGTGATGCGCCGCACGATGCTCGGGAGCTCCCGCCGGACCCGCTGGAGGATGGCGTCCTTCACCGCCGGTGGCAGGTCGTGCCAGAGCTGCGGGTGCTCGCGCTCCATGATCTGGGCGACCACGTCGTCGATCTCGGCCTGGGCGGTGGCGACGAGGTGGTCGGCCACCTTGTCCGGCTCGAGCTGGTGGTAGAAGTCCGAGATGCTGCCCACCTTGGCGAGCGCCTTGTCGACCGAGATGCTCGCCATCTTGTCGACGCGGGACGGCACGATGCCCTGCCACCCGAGGCGGCCGTCGTCGGTGATGGCCGGGATCACCTGCACCCGGCGGGGGAGCAGGGGGTAGAGCAGGCGCAGGCCCGGCAGGCGCACGCCGTGGAAGCGCAACGGGTCGAACAGCATGACCACGCCGGACCAGTTGGTCAGGTAGCCGATGACCCCGGTGAACAGCGGGATCGTGACGAGGTCGACGAGGAAGTCGTGGCTCGTGACGTCGACGGCGAGCAGGGTCGCCGCGGCCGGCACCACCGCCATCGCCGCCGCCAGGCTCGTCACCGTGTCCTCCCCAAGGTCCGTGCCTCCCTCCGAGCCGCCGCCTCCGGGCCGTCACACTAGGCGTCGGGGCGGCACGCGAAGCTGGGGGCCATGGCCGGCGCCCCCGACGTCCTGATGGTGTCGCACACCCACTGGGACCGCGAGTGGTATCGCACCTTCGAGGCCTTCCGGGCCCGACTGGTCGACACCGTGGACCGGGTGCTCGACCTGCTCGCCGCTGACCCGGGGTGGGAGTTCCTGCTCGACGGCCAGGCCATCGTGGTGGAGGACTACCTGGCGGTGCGCCCCGAGCGGCGCGCCGACGTCGAGGCGGCGGTGGCCGCCGGGCGCCTCGCCGTGGGCCCGTGGTACGTGCAGCCCGACTCGCTGCTGCCGAGCGGCGAGGCCCACGTGCGCAACCTGCTCGAGGGCCGGCGGGTCGCCCGCTCGATCGGCGCCTGCTCCGAGGTGGCCTACACCCCCGACTCGTTCGGCCACCCGGCGCAGCTCCCGGCGATCTTCGCCGGCTTCGGGCTCGGCCCCTTCGTCTACTGGCGCGGCAACGGCAACGAGATCGACGCCCTCGGCCCGATCTACCGGTGGGAGGCCCCGAGTGGCGACGCCGTCACCGCCTACCACCTGGCCCGGGGCTACTTCGCCGCCGCCTACCTGCCCGAGCCACCCGCGGTCGCGGCCGAGGCGCTCGTCGGCCTCCTCGACCGGCTGCCCGGGATCGAGCGGGCGCCCGTCGTGCTCATGAACGGGATCGACCACTGCCTGCCGGACGCCCACACCGCCGCCGTGGCCGAGGCGCTCGCGGCACGCACGGGACGCACCGTCCGCCGCGGCCTGCTCGACGATCTGCGGGCCGCCCTCGACGAGTCCGACCGGCCGGTGTTCACGGGCGAGCTGCTCGGGGCCCGGGTGGCCAACCTGCTGCCGGGCGTGTGGTCGACCCGCCTCGGCCTGAAGCTGGCCGACCGCGCCGCCGACCGGGCCATCGGCGGCTGGGCCGAGCCGTGGGCGGCGCTCGGGTCCGTGCTCGGCACGCCCGACGAGGCCCCGTCCGTCCGCGCCGCGTGGCGGGCGCTGCTGCCCAACCAGGCCCACGACTCGATCTGCGGCTGCTCGCAGGACGAGGTCCACCGCCAGATGCAGGGCCGGTACGCCACGGCCACGGAGCTCGCCCTCGAGACCACAGACCGGGTCCTCGGCCGGCTGGCCGGGCTCGGCCCCACTCGGGCCACGCCGTGGTCGACCGAGCTCGACGTGGCCGTGTTCAACCCCTCGCCGGTGGCCCGCACCGATGTCGTCCGCCTCCCGCTCGACGGCCACCCCGTCTACCGCCTCTCCGACCTCGGCGGCGACATCCACCCGCTGACCCTCCTCGACGGCACCAACGGGGGGTACACGGCGGACGGCCGGCCCGCCCGGGTGGTGGCCGCCGAGGACCCCCGCCGGATGCGCATGTGGGAGGGCATGCCCGGCATCGACCTCGAGCTCGTGGTCGCCGACGTCCCTGCGTTCGGCTGGCGGCGGGTGCACCTCGCGCCGGCCGACCCGAGCCCCGACGAGGTGGACGACGGCCGGGTGATCTCGTCCGGCTCCTCTGGCGACGACCCCGGCGCGTTGGTCGTCGAGGCGGCGGACGACGGCACGCTCACCCTGCACGCCGGTGCCCGGACGTTCGTGGGCCTGGGTGCCTTGGAGGACCTCGGGGACCGGGGCGACACCTACGACTTCGACCCGGTGGCGGGGGACCGCGACGCCGGTGCGGTACCGACGGCGGTCCGCATCGAGCGCCGGCGCCACGCATCGGGGCTGGAGCGCCTGGTGGTCGAGCGCACGCTGGCCGTGCCGAGCGCGCTGACCGAGGCCCGGGACGCCCGCACCGAGGAGACGGTGCCGGTGGTGGTGCGGGTCGAGGCCCGGGTGGCGCCGGGCGTCGACCGGGTCGACCTGGACATCACCGTGACCAACCCGGCCCGGGACCACCGCCTGCGACTGCGGTTCCCCACCGGCGCGCCGGTCGACCGCTTCCGGGCCGCGACGACCTTCGACGTGGCCGAGCGCTCGACCGCCCCGCCCGACGACACGGGGTGGGAGCACGTGGCGCCACGCACGTTCCCGCACCAGGGCTGGATCGAAGCCCACGGCCTGGTCGTGGCCGCGCCCGGCCTGCCGGAGGCCGAGGTCACGCCCGAGGGCGAGATCCAGGTGACCCTGCTGCGATCGGTGGGCTGGCTGGCCCGGCTCGACCCCACGACCCGCCCGATCCCCGCCGGGCCCGGGCTGGCCACGCCGGAGGCGCAGTGCCCTGACGGCGTCCGTGCTCGGCTGTCGCTCCGGGTGGTGCCCGACGACGAGGCGTCGGGCGCCCTCGCCGCGCACGCTGCGGCCGACGAGCTCGGCCTCCGGGCGGTGCCGGCGGGCGAGGCCGTGCTGGTCGAGCCGGGTCGGCCGCTCGTCGAGGTCGGGCCGGGCTCGGTGGTGCTCTCGGCGCTCAAGCCGGCGGACGACGGCGACGGGCTGGTCCTGCGCCTGGCCCACCCCGGCCCCGGGCCCGTCGACGCCACCGTGCGCCTCGGCTTCGGGGTGGTCGCGGCCGAGTCGGTGCGCCTCGACGAGACCCCCGACGCCGAGGCGGTCGCGCTCGACGCCGATGCCGGCGGGGGTGCCGGCGGTGGTGCGGTGCTCCGTCTGGCCGTCGGCCCCCACGGCGTGCGGACGGTCCGCCTGCGCCCGGGCTGAGCGCCGCCGCGTCCGGTGGGCGGAACCGGTCGACACGAGGGCCGTGCCCGGTCGGCCGACGCAGCCCTGCTCAGGGCAGGGGTGCCGACCAGGTCACCACGGTGCCCGTGGGGTCGCCGGCCTCGATCGACGCGCGCCCGCCGTGGGCGGCCGCCCGCTCGGCGAGGTTGCGCAGGCCGTTGCCGCGCCGGGCGCCGTCCCCGGGGCCGATGCCGTCGTCGCGGACGACGAGGGTGACCTGCTCGGTGGTGACGTCGAGGTGGACCTCCACCTCCGACGCCCAGGCGTGGCGGGCGACGTTCGACAGGGTCTCGCGCAGCACCGCCAGCAGGTCGTCGGCCAGCGCGCCCTCGACCACCGTGTCCACCGGGCCCGCGAAGGTGAGGCGGGGCTCGTGGCCGATCGCCCGGCTGGACTCCTCGATCACGCCGAGGGCGCGGCGGCGGAAGCCCTCGGGTGCGGCCACGCGCTCGGTCTCGATGCCGAAGATCACCGTGCGGATGTGGCGCACGATCTCGTCGAGCTGGTCCACCGCATCGGCCACGCGCCGGCGGGCGGTGGGCTCGTCGACCAGGCGGGCCGCGCCCTGGAGGGTGAGGCCGGTGGCGAAGATGCCCTGGATCACGGTGTCGTGGAGGTCTCGGGCGATGCGGTCACGGTCCTCGAGCAGGGCGAGGTCCTGGAGGCGCGAGCGTTGGCGCTCGTGCTCGATCACCAGCCCGGCCTGGCTCGCGAACGAGGTGGTGATCTCCTGCTCCAGGGCGGCGAACCCGCCGGCCCCGGCGAGCCGGGCCACCACCAGGGTGCCGACCGGCCCGCCGTCGGCCCCGAGTGGCACGAACAGCGCGGGGCCCAGGTCCTGGCGGGCCTGGAAGGGGCCGGGGCGGGGGTCCGCGGCCACGTCGTCGAGCACGACGGGGTGCCCGGTGGCGAGCACCTGGCCCGAGCGGCTGGTGGCGCGGTCGAAGGCGACGCCGGCCAGCTCGTCCTCGCCGTAGCCCACGACCAGCGCGATCTCGAGCTCGTCGTCGCCCCGGCCCGGCAGCACGATGGCGGCCAGGTCGGCGCCGGCCAGGTCGGCTGCCCGCCGGGCGATCTCCCCGAGGACCTCGTCGCGCCGGCCTCCTTCGAGCAACGCCTGGGCCACCTGCCGGAACGCGGCGAGGGTGGCCTGGCGGCGCTGGGTCTCCTCGTAGAGCCGCGCGTTGTCGATGGCCACCGCCGCGGCGCCGGCGAGGGCCTGCACCAGCTCCTCGTCGATGTCGGTGAACGCCTCCGCCGACGTCTTGTCGGTCAGGTAGAGGTTGCCGAAGACCCGGTCCCGGGTGCGGATGGGGACGCCGAGGAACGAGACCATCGGCGGGTGGTTCGGCGGGAACCCGGCCCGGTCCGGGTCCTCCCGCAGGTCGGCGAGGCGGCGGGTCGAGGCGTCGGTGATGAGCGAGCCGAGCAGGCCGAGGCCCTTGGGGAGGGCGCCGATCGAGTGGTGGGTCTCGTCGTCGACGCCCACGGTGATGAACTCGGCCAGCGCGGTGCCGTCCTCGTCGAGCACGCCGAGGGCCCCGTAGCGGGCGTCGACGAGCGTCACGGCCGCCTCGGTGATGCGCTGCAGCGTGGCGTGCAGGTCGAGGTCCGACCCGATGGTGAGCACGGCGTCGAGGAGGCTACGCAGGCTGCGCGGCCCCACGTGCGCGCTGGGATGCCCCCACTCCGTGCTCACATGCCTGTCCCTGCAGGTGCCGCTGGGAACGGGGTCGTCATCGTTCTCCCCGAGTAACGCCGTCGACCGGGCCGTGCGCCGCCCACGACCCTACCCCCGATCGCGAGATCCCCAGGTTTGTCCCCTGGTTGGGGAACACGCGTTCCCCTAGGGTCGCCGACGTGCCCGCCGCGACCACCACCGCTCCCCGCGGCACGCGGCCGGCGTGGGTGGACGACGGGCCGGTCGCCCACGTGCGGGTGCCGGGGGCGGAGGGCGCGCCCCCGACCGAGCTGCGGTTCGCGGCTGCCGACGGCCGGGTCGCCGTCGCCCTGGTCCTGCTCGGCGGCCGCCGCGCCGTCGACGTGTCGATCCAGCCCGGGCTGGTGACGGCGCTCGTGGGCCCGGCCGACGCGCCCGAGGTCGCCCACCGGCTGGCGGCGTTCGCCCGCGAGCACGGGGCCTGGGCGCCGCCCGACCCCGGTGTGGGCCTGCTGGCGGTCGTCGCCGGCGCCGCCTTCCCCCTGCTCGGCGCCGCGCTCGACCGGGGCGCGGCCGCCGTGGCAGAGGTGCCGCGCTGGGCCGCACCGGTCCTGGCCCGACGGAGCGCACGCGACGCGGCCTCGTCGGCGTTCGGGCCGCGGGCCACGCGCCCGGTCGTGGCCGCGCTCGCCACCGGCCTCCTGCGAGTCGTGGAGGGGGGCGCAGCGCTCGGTGACGCACCCCGGACCGCACGGGTGCCCGGCACCGTTGCCGGCGCGCGGGCGCCGGAGCTGTTGCCGCTCGCCCTCGGGCTCATGTCCGTGGGGCTCGCCCCCGACCGACTGGCGCGGGTGCTGGCCGCCGAGGGGCCCGGGCACCCGCCGTCGTCCTGGCCCGAGGGCGAGGTCGTCGACCTTGGGCGCCGTCACACGCCGAACTGGGGCGAGCACCGCACCGAGCGCGTGCTCCTCGACGCGGCGGCGTCGGAGGACGGTCCCGCGGTGCTGGCCGAGGCCCTCCGGCTCCAGGGCGTCGTCGGCCACCGGGCGCCGGCACGCCTGCCGAACCGGCTCGTCCCCCTCCGCGACGAGCTGCGCTCGCTGCTGCCGACCGACCCGAACCCCCACGGGCTGGTGGCGCCGCGCCACCGCCGGCCGGGGCCGGTGCCCGCCGCCGGGCCCCGTGGGGCGCCGGCGCCCCGCGCGGGTCGACCTCGGGTGGTCGCGCCGGCGACCCCGACCCCCCGTGCGGCGCTGCTCCGGCCCACCGCCGACGAGCGCCGCGGCGCCATGCTGCGCGCCCCGGCCACCCGGGGCGGCGCGCCACCCGAGCACGTGCCCCTCCAGCACCCGCCGGCGGTCCTGGTCCTCGCCGGGGTCGAGGTGCTCGGCGCGTCGGGCCCGCTACGGCTGGTGGTGCCCCGGACCGCCGCCGAGCTCACCGTCTGGGGGGCCCGGCTGGACAACTGCGTGGGCGGCTTCGCGGCGGCGGTGAACGAGCGCCGCTCGATCATCCTCGGCGTGGAGGCCGCCGATCGCCTCGCCTACTGCCTCGAGGTCCGGCCGGACGGCGGCGTGCGCCAGTTCCTCGCCGCCCGCAACCGCCCGGTGCCACGGGGCGATGCCGCCGCGGTGCTGGCTGCGCTGGCCGCCGCCGGCGTCGTGCGCCGGGAGGCGCCGGGCAACGAGATCTGGTTCGAGGAGCGGTGAGCCTGCGCCCGCGACGCCTCGCGACCCAGGTCCGGTGGTCGCTCCCGCACGTGGTCGGGTTGCGCGGCGGCGAGGTGAGCGGACACCACCCGGTGGGCCGTCGCTGGCCCGTTGGAGGTCAGCCGGAGGCGCCGTACTGGCCGACCACGTCGTCGACGTAGAGGGCGAGGCGGTCGCGGGCCCGGTCGAGGGTCTCGGACGGGAGGCCCCGCTCGGCGAGGACGTCGGTGAAGAGCTCGACGAAGCGGGAGAACTGGTGGCCGGTGATGTGGCGGCGGGCGTGGGCGGTGGCCAGGTCGGCGTCGGCCACGTGGTCACGGGAGCCGAAGGCGACGCCGAGGAACTCCTCCTGCATGTGCACGAGGCGCTCGATGTCGACGCCGGCGAAGACCGGCCCGAGCTCGGGGTCGGCCACCACCCGTCCGTAGAAGGTGGCCACGATCTGGTCGAGGCCGGCCTCGCCGCCCAGTGCGTCCAGGAGGTCGTCGTGGGGTGCCATGGGTCCAGCGTGCTGCGCCGGCGGTCGGGCCGCCAGGGGCGTTGGACCCTGCCCCGAGGCGTGGCCGTCGGCCATGCTCGCGGGGTGACGTTCTCGCTGATCCGGCCCGCGGTGCGCCCGGTCGTCGAGCTGCTCGGCCGTGACCTGCGGGCGACGGTGCTCGCCCAGGCGGCCCGCCACGACCTCCCCCGGGGCGTGCCCGACGAGTCGGTCGTCACCGAGGACGAGGTCGCCGACCTGCCCGCGCCCGTTCAGCGGTACCTCGCCTTCATGAGGGTGGTCGGCGCCCCCCGCACGTGGTCGTTCGTGGCCCGGTTCCGGGGGCGCTTCAACCTCCAGGGCCGGGGCTGGCTGCCGGCCGAGGCCTGGCAGTTCAACTGCGCCCAACCCGTCGCCCGCCTGTTCCACATGCGCCTCGACATGGCGGGGGTCGTGCCCATGGTCGGCCGCGACACCTACCTCGACGGTGAGGGCCGCATGGTCGGACGGCTCCTCGGCCTGGTCCCGGTGGCCCGGGGCGCCGGCGAGGAGTACGACATCGGCGAGCTCACCACCTGGCTCAACGACGCCCTGGTGCTGGCGCCGTCGATGCTGCTCACGCCGGCGGCGACGTGGGTCGCGGTCGACGACGACACCTTCGACGTCTCGTACACCCACCGCCACCACACCGTCACCGGCCGGGTCTTCCTCGACGAGCGGGGCCGCATCCGGGACTTCTCCTCCCGCGACCGCTGGGCCGACCTGCCGAGCGGTCTCGTGCGGGCCGAGTGGCGCACCCCCTTCGACGGCTGGGCCCAGACCGCCGGCCGGCGCCTCCCCCTCGAGGGTCGGGCCGTGTGGGAGCTCGAGGACGGCCCCCTTACCTACGTCGAGGGCGCCTTCGTCCCCGGCTCGGTGGCGCTCAACCTGCGCCCCTGAGGGACGCGCGACGGCCCGAGTGGGCTGCAGGCGTGTCGCCTGTCACGTCATCGGTCGGGAACCGGTCGGCGCCACGCGCACGTCCGAGCAGCATGTCCCGCTCGATCGACTCCTCGTCCGTTCGTTCCTCGGCCATCGTCGACGCCGACACCCAGTTCGACCTCGATCTCGCCGACGTCCTCGACCAGTTCCCCGACGGCGCCGTCCGCGGCGCCGGCGGCGCCGCCGTGGGCACGACGCCCGTCCCGGCCGCCGACGAGGCGCCGGTGGCCGTCGCCGTCGTGCCCCTCGGCGATCCCTGGGTCGTCGCTCGCACTGCCGCTCCCACTGCCGCTCCCGGTCCCGCCCCGGGTGGCGAGCCCGGTGGGGCCGCCCCGGCACCCCGTCGCCGGCCCACGCCCTTCGGCGAGGTGGTGGCCGTGGCCAACGCCGCCGCCCGCCACCCCGTCCCGCCCGTGACCCCGGTGGCCGACCCGCCGGCGACCGCCTTCGTCGTGCCGACCGGAGCGCCCGCCGACCCGGCCGTCGATCCGCCGACCGCGGTGGACGGTGCCCCGATGCTGCCCCCGACCGTCGTGGCTGCGGTCCCGGTGGCCGGGGCGGCGGGCGTCGCCACCGACGCGATGGCCCGGGCGGTCGACCCGCCCACGTCGGTGCACTCGGTGTTCGTCACGCCGCCGGCGGGCACGCCCGTGGTGGGGGCGTCGCTGCCCTCCGCCGTCGTGGCCGGGCCCGCCGTCGGGGCCGACCGTCGCACACGCCGGCGGGCGCGCCGCCGGTCCCGGGTGGTCGTGGCGCTGGCCGGGGTGCTGGCCCTGGCCCTGGTGGGTGCCGGCGTCGGCTTGGCGGTGGCCACCCGTGACAGCGGTGGTGGCGACGAGGCCGCCGCCGCCGCCTCTCCCGGTCAGTCGGTGGCCCTGCCCCCGGCCGACGCGGCCAAGCCCGCCGACGACGCCGCCGATGCTGCTGACGATGCCGTGCCGGCGCCCGCTCCCGACGCGCCGGCGGTGGACCCGGCCGACCTGCAGCAGGCCGCCGACACGGTCACCTCGTTCCTGTCGGTACGGGGCACCGACGCCGAGCGGGCCGTGAGCAGCCAGGGCGGCCGGGACCAGGTCGACGCCGCGCTGGCGGCCTCGGGCGCCACCTCGGCCCAGGGCGCCCCCGAGTGCACGGCCGGTGACGTCACCGGCACCTTCGCCTGCGTGCTCGACACGGACGGTGGCCCGATCACCTTCACGGTCGGCCCCGACGCCGACGACCCCGCCTCCAGTGGTTTCGAGGTGATCGGCGCCTCCGCCTGAGCGAGCCCACGCTCACCGCTCCACCCCATCACAGGACCACCGGCGCAGGGCACGACGAGCTGCCCTGCGCCGGTGCGCGTCCCGGACGTCGAGGATGCCAAGCCGCATCCTCGACGGGGAGGGCGGACGATTCCGGCGCGCCGCCGAGCCGCGCCCCTCAGCGCAGGAGGACCGGCTGGTCGAAGGCGGTGTTGTCGACGACGGTGTCGGCGAGGGCCATGGGGTCGACCTCGGCCAGGTAGAGGTCCTCGCCGACCTGGTAGCGGTCGCGGTGGAGGCGCTCGGCCTCGTCCCGGCCCTCGAGGGGCACGTCGCGCTCGATGCCCCGGGTCAGCGCCACCTCCCGGTCGACCTCGACCCAGAGGCGGTGGTCCCAGAGGTCGTCGTACTCGGGGCGCATGCCGAAGACCGAGTCGACGAGCAGGACGGCGTCCGCCGGCGCGGTCACCGTCGTGGCCCGGTGGTCGTCGCCGGTCAACGGGTCGTGCGCACAGAGGGCCACGACGCCCGAGCCCGTGGGCCCGGCGGGCACCAACAGCAACTCGCGGGCGCTCTCGACGTCGGGGGTGTTGCGGTAGTAGCCCTCGCCGCTCACCCGGTCGTAGCCGTGCCGGCGGGCGTGGGCCCACGTCAGCTTGAAGTCGTCCAAGCTGGCCCGCAGGGTCGGACGACCGCGGTCACGGACGCGCGCCGCGAGCTCGTCCGCGAGCGTGGACTTCCCGCTGCCGGTCCGACCGTCGACGATCACCCGGAGCCGACCGGGCGACCGGGCGACGACACGGTCCGCGACAGCGTCGAGCAGCGCCGCCCGCGCCGTGGACGCCGGCGGTGGTGGCGGGGACGTCCACGTCGAGACCGACTCGAAGGCGGCGGCGCCCATGCCGTCAGGCTGCCACGGACCGCCATCGCCGGGACGGCGCTCGTCAGGCGGCCTCGGCGCCGTCCTCGTCCGGCATCCAGAACGCGAAGAGCCGCCCCGCGTCGATGCGGGCGAACGCGGCGCCGTCCAGGACGTCCAACCACGCGTCGCCGTACCGGGGGAGGTAGATGTCGAGGAGGGTCTGCCGGAACTCGGCGTGATCGTCCGCGTCGACGTCGATCGTCTGGGCGACCCCGTGCACGCTGACTGCGAAGTGCTCGCCGGGAAGGTGCGTCGCACTGACCGCCGGCCGGGCGTGGATGTGTCGGAACCGCAACGACGTCGGCGACGACCCGAAGTGGAACGCGCCCCGGTAGAACACGCCGTCGACCGGCCCGGTGATCGGACGGCCGTCTCGAGTGGTCGTGGCCAGCGTGAGCAGGCACATGCCGTCGAGCCGGGAAGCGAGCCCTTCGGCATCCAGTCGCCGCTCGGGCGCGTGGATCTCGCGCAGGTGGTCCCCTGCCGCGGCGTAGCTGTCGTCGATCAACTGCTGGAGTGCGACCAGATCGTCGGGTCGTTCGCGCATCGGGTGCTCCTGGCTCGTTCTACGGTGTAGAGGACCACGGAACTCTACACTGTAGAAATGGCGACGCAACGGGGCGCACTGTCGGTGGAGCAGATCGTTGACGCGGCGGCCGTCGCGATAGCCGAGGACGGGCTGGCGAAGCTGTCGATGCGCCGACTCGGTGCCCGCCTCGGGGTCGACCCCATGGCGATCTACCACCACGTCGACGGCAAGCAGACGCTCCTCGGGTTGGTGCTGGCGCAGGTGCTCTCGGAGCTGCCGGCCGTGGACCGGACGCAGCCGTGGGCGGCCCAGGTCCGCGAGTGGGCGCTCGCCTACTGGGAGCTCGCGTCGCGACATCGCGAGCTCGTCGGCGCCGCGCTCGCCGACCCGCTGATCGCCCAGGGCGCACTTCGCGCCATCGAGCCGTTGACCGACGCCCTCTCCGAGAGTGGTCTCGGACCCGCCTCGATCGAGGCGGTGGCCTACCTGGTCGTCGACTTCGCGCACGGCTCCGCGCTGAGTGGTGCCGTGGCCGAGCGGCCCGACGACGTGCGGGCATGGTTCGAGCAGGGGCTCGACGTCGTCATCGCCGGCGTCGAGGCGACCGCCGGCGGCTGAGCGCGATCAGCCGGTGGCGCCGGCTCGCTGCCGCGGCGTCGCCATGGCGCGACCTTCGCGCGGACGCGCCTCAGGCGCCGCCGTCGTCGACGACGTGGATCGCGGCCTCCTCGGCCGGGGCCGCCACCCGTTCCTGGGCGACGTCGCGCCGCGACGGGTCGCCGCCCACCGGGTCGCCGTCGTCGAGGCGGTCCTCGGCGGGCAGCACCAGGTCGCCATGGAGGTCGTCCTCGCCCGTGTCGCCCACGTCGATCGCCTCGAGGTCGGCGTCGGGGTCCAGGCCCACGACGTCGGGCTCCTCGCGGCGGACCCGCTCCTCGAGGGGCTCGTCGACGCGCTCCTCCTGCCAGGTGGTGCCGTACTCGTCGACGCCGAGGGGGCGATCGGGCGGGTACTCGGGGGGCAGGACGTCGTCGTCGACCAGCTCGGACGGGTCGGCCGCGGGCAGCTCGGACTCGGTGGCGTCGTCGTCGGGCTCGCTCATGGGGCATTCCTACCCCACGGCGGTGGTGGCCACGCCCAGCGCCGACCGCCGCGCACGATCCCGGCTCGGGCGGTCGCCCCAGCGCCGGTTGCGACGGGCCCGGGTCGGGAGGTCGAGTTGCTCGGCCCACGGGGACACCGCCCGGCAGGCGCCCACCAGGGCGTGGACGAAGCCCGGTGTGAACAGAACACGCGCGCGACGCGCGGCCGTCGCCCGGGCCCGTCAGAACGGGGAGCGTCAGGCGCCGGCGAGGCGGGTGCGGGGGCCGGCGTAGGCGAGGCGACTGGGCAGCTCGTGGCCCACCAGTCGCTCGGCCAGCGCCGCCGCCGACAGGAGCCCCTCGAGGTCGATCCCGGTGGTGACGCCGAGGTCGTCGAACAGCGCCACCGCCGCCTCGGTGGCCACGTTGCCCGCGGCGCCGGCGGCGAAGGGGGAGCCGCCCAGGCCCCCGACCGACGTGTCGAAGCGGGCCACGCCGGCCTGCCAGCCGGCGTAGAGGTTGACCAGGCCGGTGTCGCGGGTGTCGTGCAGGTGCAGGCCGACGGCGGTGCCGGTGACGGCCAGCAGGTCGTGGACGAGCCGGGGCGTGGCCATGCCCGTGGTGTCGGCGAGCGTGAGGTCGTCGGCGCCCCCGTCGGCGAGCCGACGGCACAGGTCGTGGACCTCGGCCGGGGCGATGTCGCCCTCGTAGGGCGAGCCGAAGGCGCAGGAGACCACGGCGTCGACGGGTACGTCGGCCTGGTGGGCCAGGGCGCAGATCGTGGCGATGGAGGCGACCGACTCGTCGATCGACATGCGGACGTTGCGCTCGTTGTAGGCCGCCGAGGCGGACACGGTCACCGTCAGCGCCTCGGCGCCGGCGGCGAGGGCCAGCTCGGCACCCCGGGCGTTCGGGACCAGGGCCACCCGGGTGACGCCCTCGGCCGCGGGGACCGCGGCGAACACCTCGTCGCTGCCCGCCATCGCCGGCACCGCCTTGGGGCTCACGAAGGCGCCCACCTCGAGCACGGTCACACCGGCGGCGAGCAGGGCCTCCACCAGCAGCACGCGGTCGGCGACGGGAACGGGATCCTCGCTCTGCAGCCCGTCGCGCGCGCCGACCTCGCGGATGGCGACCGATGCCGGCCCCGACGAACCGGACGGGAGCCCGGTCACGAGGCCAGCTCCGGGCGGCCGGCGAAGAGGGACAAGGCCTCGGGGTTGGCGATGGCCTCGCGGTTGCGGACCTCGCGGCCGTTCACCACGTCGGTCACCGCCAGCTCGACGAGCTTGCCGCTGCGGGTGCGGGGGATGTCGTCCACCGCCACGATCTTCGCGGGCACGTGGCGGGGCGAGCAGTCCGAGCGCACCCGGGTGCGGATCGTCGCCGCCAGCTCGTCGTCGAGCGCGGCACCCTCGGCGAGGCGCACGAACAGCACGATGCGGGTGTCGTCGTCCCACTCCTGGCCGACCGCGATGGCCTCGGCCACCTCGGGCAGGTTCTCGACCACCCGGTAGAGCTCGGCGGTGCCGATGCGCACGCCGCCGGCGTTCAGGGTGGCGTCGCTGCGACCGTGGATCACCATGCCGCCGTGCTCGGTCCAGCTGGCGAAGTCGCCGTGGGCCCACACGCCGGGGAAGCGGTCGAAGTAGGCGCCCCGGAAGCGGGTGCCGTCGTCGTCGCCGAGGAACCCGAGCGGCACCGACGGGAAGGGGCTGCGGCACACGAGCTCGCCCCGCACGCCCGGGCCGACGGGCGCGCCGGCCTCGTCGTAGACGTCGACGTCCATGCCCAGGCCGGGTCCCTGGATCTCCCCGGCCCACACCGGGCGGGTGGGGTCGCCGGCGACGAAGCAGCCACACAGGTCGGTGCCGCCGGAGATGGAGGCGAGGTGCACGTCGTCGGCCACGGCGTCGTACACCCACTCGAAGCCCTCGACGCCAAGGGGCGAGCCGGTCGAGCAGATCGTGCGCAGCGCCGAGAGGTCGTGGGTGTCACGGGGGCGCAGCCCGGCCTTACGGCACGAGTCGATGAACTTGGCCGACACCCCCATGAGCTGCACCCGGTGGCGCTCGACCAGGTCGAACAGCGCGTCCGGCCCGGGGTGGAAGGGGTTGCCGTCGTAGAGGACGACGGTGGCGCCGGCGGCGAGGCCGGACACCAGCCAGTTCCACATCATCCAGCCGCAGGTCGTGAAGTAGAAGACCCGGTCCCCGGGGCGGACGTCGGCGTGGAGGCGGTGCTCGGTCAGGTGCTTGAGGACGAGGCCGCCGGCCCGGTGCACGATGCACTTGGGCTTGCCGGTCGTGCCGGAGGAGTAGAGGACGAAGCCGGGCTGGTCGAAGGCGAACCGCTCTGTCGGCAGCGCCGCCCCCCGGTGCGGCGCCAGGAATTCGGCGTAGGCCACGGTCCCGGCCGGGGCCGCGGCGCCGAGGAACGGCACCACCACCGTCGCCCGCAGGGTCGGCAGCGCCGCGGTGATCTCCTCCAGGCGGTCGAGGCAGTCGAAGGCCTTGCCGCCGTACCGGTAGCCATCGGCGGCGACGAGCACGGTCGGCTCGATCTGGGCGAAGCGGTCGAGCACGCCGGTCACCCCGAAGTCGGGCGACGTCGACGAGAACACCGCGCCCAGCGACAGCGCGGCCAGCATCACCACGACGGTCTCGGGCACGTTCGGCATCCAGGCCGCCACCCGGTGGCCCGGGCCCACGCCGGCGTCGCGCAGCGCCGCCGCGGCGGCGGCCACCTCCGCCCGCAGCTCGTCCCACGTCAGGGTCCGCGAGGGTGCCGGGCTGTCGGTGGACCCCTCGCCCTCGAACACGAGCGCCGGGGCGCTCCCGTCCACGCCGCGCCCGTCGAGCAGGTTCTCGGCGAACGACAGCCGCGCCTCGGGGAACCAGCGCACCCCGGTGATCGGGTGCTCGCCGGGCCCGGCGGGCGCGAGCGCGACCGGCCCCGGCTCGCCCACGACGCCGCCCCAGTCCCACACCTCGGCCCAGAACGCCGCCGGCTCGGCGATCGACCAGGCCTGCAGCGCCTCGCTGTCGGCCAGGGTGAGGCCGCGGCGCTCGTTCACGTGGGTGCGGAAGGCGGTCGAGGACGACGCCTCGGCGCGTGCGGCGGTGGGCACCCAGAGCGGCTCGGTCACGGCGCTCACCATGGCCGACCGCCCCCACCCCCGCAACCCTCGCCGCGCCTCGCCGTCGTCCCGCCCCGACGGTCGGCGGCGGTGGGGCGATCCCGTATCGTCAGGGGTGGTGGCGGTCACGCCGCCGACTGCCCAGGAGGAAACGACGCATGCGGGTCACCATCGACGACGAGAAGTGCCAGGGGCACGGCCGGTGCTACGCGCTGGCGCCCACCGTGTTCGAGCCCGACGACATCGGGCAGGGTCAGGTGCTCGGCGACGGCACGGTGCCCGAGGGCGAGCAGGACCAGGCCCGGCTCGCGGCGGCCAACTGCCCCGAGCTGGCCATCACCGTCGAGGAGGGCTGATGGACCTCCACGAGAAGGTCACCGACTGGGAGACCGACTTCGACCACACCGACGGGGAGTGGGTCGCCGACCCGTTCCCCATCTGGTCCGAGCTGCGCGAGTCCTGCCCGATCGCCCACACCGACCGCTACGGCGGCGGCTGGCTGCCGACCCGCTACGAGGACGTGTCGGCCATCGCCCACGACACCGAGCGCTTCACCTCCCGCAGCATCGTGATGTCCGAGCACCGGCCGCCGTTGGACATGGCGCCGGCGGGCGTGGCCCCGCCGATCTCCTCGGACCCGCCCTTCCACAAGGGCGCGCGGCGCCTCCTGCTGCCGGCCTTCGCCCCCCAGGCCATCGCCAAGCTCGAGCAGTCGACACGGGACTTCTGCGAGCACCTCATCGACGAGATGGGCGACGCCGACGTTGTCGACGCCGCCGTTGGCTACGCCCAGCACATCCCCGTGCGGGTCATCGCCAACATGTTGGGCTTCCCCCAGGAGGACGCGGACAAGTTCCGGGCCTTCGTGCACCACACCCTCGAGGGGGTGGACCTGCCCCAGGAGGAGCGGGCCCTCGGCTTCCAGGAGCTGTTCGGCTACCTCGAGGAGCAGGTCCGGGACCACATCGAGAACCCCCGCGACGACCTCACCTCCTACCTGCTCGCCTCGGAGATGGACGGCCAGCGCGTCACCGCCGAGCACGCCGTTCGCTCGATCGGCCTCATCCTCATCGCCGGCATCGACACGACGTGGTCGGCCATCGGCGCCTCGATCTGGCACCTCGCCGGCCACGCGGAGGACCGCCGGCGCCTGGCCGCCGACCCCGCGCTGCTCACCACGGCCATGGAGGAGTTCCTGCGGGCGTACGCCCCGGTGACCATGGCCCGGCTGGTCCGCGAGGACATGGACTACGGCGGCTGCCCCATGAAGGCCGAGGACTGGGTCCTGCTGTCGTTCCCGGCCGCCAACCGCGACCCCCGGGCCTTCGAACGGGCCGACGAGGTGGTCATCGACCGGGAGGTCAACCGCCACGCCGCGTTCGGCCTCGGCATCCACCGCTGCGCCGGCTCCCACCTCGCGCGCATGGAGCTGAGGGTCGCGCTCGAGGTGTGGATGGAGGCCTTCGGCGACCGATTCGAGCTGGCCGACCCCGGGGCGGTGACGTGGTCCGGCGGCCAGGTGCGCGGGCCGCGCACCCTGCCCGTCCGCGTCCAGCGGTGACCCGTCCCGCCGGGTCGTCGGGCCGGCACATCGGCTGACGGGCCCCGGCGTGGGGCGGCGGCCCTGCCTCTCGGGCCGGGTGGTGGCTCGGCACTAGCGTGGCCCGGCCATCACCCGACCAGGAGCCCCCGGTGACCCGTCAGTGCCTGCACGTCTCCCTGCTCGCGGCCGGCCTCCTCGCGGCGGTCCTCGTCGTCCCGGCGGCGGCCGCCCCCGTCGTCGCGGCCACCGTCCCGCCGTTGGCGACCCGCACCGACGGGGTGAAGCCCGAGGCCGCCGGCGCGGTCACCATCGACCCCGTCGGCCTCGCTGCGGGCCGCCTCGAGGTCACCACCGACCCGGTCGACGGCCTGGCCCGCGCCACCGTGCACCTGACCGCGACCGGCGGCGCCCACCTCGCCGGCGGTGCCGCCACGAGCGCCGTGCCCGCCGAGTCGGCGAGCACCAGCACCGGCGTGGTCGTCACCGAGTCCGCCGTCGCCGACCCGGCCGAGGCCGCGCTGGCCGACGCCACCGGCACGACGGTCACCGCCACCCTCACCGGCACCACGCCCGACGGTGTGGCCCGCACCGCCTCCGACACGGTCTGGGTCGACGCGATCGCCGGCACCACCCTGGCGAGCGAGCGGGGCGAGCAGGACCTGCGCCTCCAGCGGGTCGACGCCCTGCAGGCCGCCGGCCGGCTCACCGCCGAGGAGGCCGCCGCGCTCGACGACGAGATCCTGGGCGCGGCCGAGAGCACGACCACCGTGACCGAGGGCGGCTGTGCCGGCACCAGCCTCTGCGTCAGCGGGACCGTGCAGTGGAAGGACCGCAACGGCGGGCTGCACCCGGTCGACCGCGCCCCGGTCCAGATCCGCGAGCAGGACCCGGGCCCGGACCCGATCGTCACCACCGTGACCACCGACGGGACGGGCGCCTACCAGGCGGTCATCGACGCGGTGGACAGCGAGGGCGACCTGACCGGCCGCGACGTCTACGTCCGGGTGCTCGCCGACGGCCCCGGCTTCACGCTCGCCCAACGCCTCGACGGCGGCGTCACGGCCAACGTCGCCCCCGGGTCGACCCTGGTGAAGGACGTCACCGCCGGCAACGTCAACGACAACGGCACCGCCTTCTCGGTGCACGCCGCGCTCACCATCGCCACCGACGAGGTGGCGCTGCAGAACGGCGGCCCGATCGACACCGTCGAGGTCGTGTTCCCCTCGGACGGCTCGTACTACGACGGCCGCCTCAACCTGCTCCAGCTCGACCGGTGGGACTGGGACGTCATCCTCCACGAGCTCGGGCACCACATCGCCGACCAGCTCGGCATCGAGCGCAACCCGGGCGGCCCCCACGGCGACGAGAACCTGTCGAACCGCTACGGCAAGGACCGCGGCACCCGTCTGGCGTGGGGCGAGGGCTGGCCCACCTACTTCGCGGTCTCGACCCTGTACGAGCGCGCCGCGTCGCTGGGCGTGCCGGACGTCGGCGACACCCGCTACCAGGACACGGAGGACGCCGACCTCGACGACGACCTCGAGACCAAGAACACCAAGGGCGAGGACAACGAGCTCTCCGTCATGAGCTTCCTCTGGGACCTCTCCGACAACGGGGCCGAGCGCAACGACGGGATCTACCTGGGCGTCGACAACGTCTGGGATGCCCTCGACGCCGGCGACCCCGAGACGTTCTCGCAGGCCTACCCGCTCTTCAGCCCCGGTGGCAGCGACGACGCGGTCAACTGCATCGCCAGCACGATGAACATCAGCCCCAAGATCAAGGGGACGGCGACGACCGTGACCAACGCCCGGCCCACCTTCCGCTGGCGGGCGGGCAACGGTGGGAACTTCCCGAACAACCGGTTCCAGGTGAAGTTCCGGTCGGCGGGGGGCACGCTGCTGCTCAGCACCCCCACGCTGCGGACGACCTCGTTCACGCCCACCCGGGCCCAGTGGGACTCGGTGCTCGCCGGCGCCGGCGGCACCGTGCAGGTGGCGGTCGTGGGGCGCCAGGCCGACGCCCCGCTCACGGGCCCGTACCGGAGCTGCAGCCGGTCCTACACGGTCGACTGAACGACGGGGCCCGCCGACGCGTTCAGCTGAGGACGCGGGCCTTGAAGCCCTTGATGCCGAGCAGCACCAGCACGACCGTGAACCCGGTGAGGGCGGGGTAGACCGCCCACAGCGACATGTGCGGGCTGTCGGTGAGCGCCGCCCGGAACCCTTCGGACATGTAGACGAGGGGGTTGACGAGCACCGCGAGCTGCAGCCAGCGGACGGGCTCGAGGGCCGCCCACGAGTAGTAGACGCAGCCGAGGAAGGTGAGCGGCACGAGGATCACGCCGAACATGACCGGCACCGTGCGGGGCTCGAAGGTCGTGCCGAAGGTGAGGCCGAGCGAGGCGCCGGCGATGCAGGCGAGCGGCACGAGGGTCACGAGCAGGAGCCAGTCGACCTGGAGGTGGACCGGCGTGGCCGGCACAACCGCGGCGATGGGGAAGACGAGCAGGGCCGAGAAGAGGCCCTGGAGGGCGCCGGCCGTGATCTTCTCGATGGCGATGAGCGACACCGGCAGGGGGGCGAGGACGCGGTCCTCGATCTCGCGGGTGACGCCGAACTCGGTGACGAGGGGCAGCGCCACGGACTGGATGCCCTGGAAGAACACGGCGAGGGCCACGACGCCGGCGACGAGCACGGTGGAGAAGTCGGCCGCCGAGGCGCCGCTGCCGCCCACGCTCTGGCCGATCTTCGGGAACACGTAGGTGAACACGAACACCAGCAGGAACGGCTGCAGCACCGTCCGGGGGATGAACTCCTTCAGGTTCTTGCGCAGCACGCGGGCGTCGCGGAGCAGCATCGCCCAGAAGGCGGCGCGGGCCGCGACGGCAGTGGAGCGGGGGTGGGCGATGTCGGTCAATCCCGGAGCTCCTTGCCGGTGAGCTTGATGAAGACGGTCTCGAGCGTGGGCTCGGTCACCGACAGGTCGGTGACCTCGAAGCCGGCCTGCTCGGCGGCGGCGAGCACGGCGGGCAGCACGCCCTGGGCGCCGGCCACGCCGAGCTGGATGGTGCCGTCACCCCGGTGCGCCGCCTCCGTGGCGCCCGGCACCCGCTCGCGGAGGTGGTCGGCGAGGCGCGCGAGCTCGCCCTCGGCGGACACCGTGACGATGGTGTCGGCGCCGACCGAGGCCTTCAGGCCGGCGGCGTCGTCGAGGGCGAGGATGCGGCCCTTGTCCATGATCGCGATGCGCTCGCAGAGCTGGTCCGCCTCCTCCATGTAGTGGGTGGTGAGCAGGATGGTCTGGCCCTGGTCGTGGAGCTCGCGGACGACCTCCCAGAGCGCCAGGCGGCTCTGCGGGTCGAGGCCGGCGGTGGGCTCGTCGAGGAACAGGATGGCGGGGCGGTGCAGGATCGCCCGGGCCACCATGAGCCGCTGGGCCATGCCGCCGGACAGGGCCATGACCGGCACCCGGGCCCGATCGGTGAGGCGGAACTGCTCGAGGGCGGCGTCGGAGGCGGCGCGGGCCGCCTTGGCGCTCATGCCGAAGTAGCGGCCGTGGAAGTAGAGGTTCTCCCAGACGTCGAGGGACCGGTCGAGGGTGTTGGCCTGGGGCACCACGCCGATGGCCTGCTTGGCCAGCGCCGGGTGGGCGACCACGTCGACGCCCCCCACGATGGCGGTGCCGCTCGTGGGCACGACCCCGGTCGTGAGCATCCCGCCGGTGGTCGTCTTGCCCGCCCCGTTGGGCCCGAGGAGGCCGAAGATCTCGCCCTCGCGCACGCGCAGGTCGAGCCCGTCGACGGCGGTGATGCCGCCGGGATACACCTTCGTGAGCCCCTCGGTGATGATGACGTCGGCCACGAGGCCCGAACCTACGCCACCGCGCACCTGTTCGCCCCGGTTGTTCTGCGGACCCCCCGCCCTGGGGAGGGACCGAGCATGCGCATCACCCTGATGGGCGAGCTCGCGGACGAGCAGTACGAGCTGATCTGGACCGACGGCGCCCTCCGGGGCACCCCCCGCCTGGTGGAGCGGTTCGAGGAGGCCGCCCGGGAGGCGGGTGACGACCCGCTCGCCTTCATCGCCGCGGTCGAGCGGGGTCTCCCCACCCGCCCGCAGCTCGTCGTGTGGCCCGAGCCGGGCCCGCCGGATGAGGCCGGGAGCGCCGCCGCGCTCGACCGGCTGGGCCGTCGGTAGGGCCCCGTCGCCACGGCGTGGCGGGGCGCGCCACGGCCCCGCCACGAGGGCGGGGCCGTGGTCGAGGAGTCGGGCGGGTGCTACTGGTTGGCGCGCTGCTGCGCCTCCTGGGCCTCCGCCTCGGCGCGGGCCGCCTCGGCCTTGCCCTCGTGCTCGGCCACCTCGCGCTGGGCCTCGGCCTTGGACTGCTGGGCCTCGCCCTCGCGCTCGAGGGAGTCGTTGCCGATGACGGCGCCGGCCGCCTCCTTGGCTTTGCCCTTCACGTCTTCGACGACGCCCTTGATGCCTGCGGCGGGTCCGGTGTCTCCCATGGGGGTGCCTCCTGTTGGGGGGTTTGGTGGGCACGGGCGCCCTACCCGGTGGCCACGACGACGAGACGTGCCAGGTGCCACCGTCACTGCACCTCGCGGGGCGTCTGGCCCTCCCCACGGCCGGGAAGGGACGTCGTGATGACCCCCGATCCGGCGATGACCCCCGATCCCGCGATGCCGACCGACGAGCCGCTGGCCTCGACCGAACACGACGTCGAGCGTGGCGCCGACGTCGACGAGGGCCAGTTCCGGGCCGACCCGGCCGCCGAGGTCCACTGCTTCACCTGCGGCCGGGCGTTCGCCGCCTCGTCGGTCGATGCGTCTGCGGCCCGGCGCCTCGAGGGCGCCTCCGACCCCGCCGACATGCTCCTTGTCGTGGCCGTCACCTGTCCGCACTGCGGTGCGAGCGAGGCCCTCACCCTCAGCTACGGGCCCGAGGCCGCCCTCGAGGACGCCGAGGTCCTCCGGGCCCTCGAGCGCCACCCGGCGACCCCGCCCACCTGACCGCCCGCCGGTGCACCGCCGGCGCCCACCCCGACCGCAGCCCCGAACCCTCGACCACCGGAGGACTGGACCCATGGCCGACAGCGACCACGAGACCGACCCGTACACCGAGCCCGAGAACAGCACCGTGGAGAACTGGCACGGCCAGCGTGTCGGGCGTGACACCGAGTTGGCCGAACGGCTCGTCGAGGAGGCCGGCGGCGACGAGGCCGCCGCCGAGGCCCGCTTCGCCGAGGAGGCCGAGGGCCCGGCCGACCGTCGCGGTGGCGAGGTCGACTGAGGACGTGGGCACCGACGCCGAGCTGGTCACGGCCGAGACCACGATCGAGGCGCCGCCCGAGCAGGTCTTCGCCGCGCTGACCGACCCCGAGACCTATCCCCACTGGCTCCGGGGCTGCAAGGAGATCCGCGGCGTCGACGCCACCTGGCCGGAGCCGGGCAGCGCGTTCCACCACCGGGTGGGTGTGTGGCCGCTGCACGTCGAGGACCGCACGGAGGTCGTCGCCGTGGAGCCGGAACGACGCCTGGAGCTCTTGGCCAAGGCCCGGCCGGCAGGCGAGGCGCGGGTGGTGTTCGACCTCGCCGCCGAGGGCGACGGCTGCCGGGTGGCGCTGCGCGAGCGGCCGGTCCACGGCCCCGGTCACTGGTTGTGGGCGGCCGGGGCCCGGCCCCTGCTCGGGCTGCAGCTCCTCGCCCGCAACAAGGACTCGCTGCGCCTGCTGCGGGAGCTCCTCGAGCGGGACGATGCCGCCTGAGGGATCGCCCCTTAGTCGGGGCGGGTGGGGAGCGACCGCACGAGGCCGACGGCGTCGTCGATCCCGTCGGGCAGCGCCTCGACCCACACCTCCCGCCGAGGCAGAACCGGGATCGTCCGCGCGTCAGGGGAGGGGCAGCGGCGGGAGGGTCACGGTCGGGAGCGGGGGGACCGTGACGAGCGGCCCGAGCGGGTCCGTCACCGGCGGCAGGGCAGGAAGCAGCGTGTTCGTCGTCGTCGTCCCGCCGGTGCTCGTGCCCGTCGACGGGTCGTCGGTGAACGGGGACAGGACGTCGCTCGCCGAGGGCGCAGGCGCCAGGCCGGTGACGTCGTCGACCGTGCCGCCGAGCGCGTCCGCTCCGGTCGGAACGGCGACGAGGTCCCCGAGGGCGCGGAGCTCGTCGGCGAGCGTGGCGCGGGCGTCGGCCAGGGCGGTGCGCACGGTCGGCCCGAGCAGCACGAGGGGCCGGCCGAGCACGGCGAACTGCAGGTCGTCGACCGCGCTCGCTCCCGCCGGTAGGAACGCGACCAGCAGGGCCCACGCGCCGTCGCCGGCGAGCAGCGCCGAGGGGGCGACCCGCACGCAGGTGCCCTCGGCGAGGGCGGGGGCGGCCGTCGGGGCGGCGAGGTCGCCGGCGGGGTCCGCCACGAGGCCCCGGAGGGTGTCGGCCAGCCTGCCCGTCACGGGGCGGACCACCCCCGCCACGTCCGGCAGGGTCAGGCCGGCGGTGCCGGCGGGGACCAGCACGGCCCGCACGATGGTGCTGGTCGCCTCGCTCCCCGCACCCGCATCGGCGCCGGTCGCGGTGCCCGTGGTGGCGACGGCCACGCCGAGGTCGGCGGCGCACGCGGGCGTGGCGACGGACCGGAGCACGCCACCCCCGGCCAGCGCGGGGGCGACGCCGGGCGCGTCGTTCGCCGGCGCCACCGCCGGCCCCCGCTGGGCGGCGGCCGCCGAGGCCACGTCGCGGAGGGCGGGAGCGGGGTCGTCCCGACGGCCGAGGTCGGTGCCGAGGACCAGGAGGGCGAGCGAGGCCGCGAGGAAGGTGCCGGCGATGGCCAGGTGGCGGCCGGTGGTGCGCCCGGCGCCGGACCCCGAGGCCGCGGCGGCGCGGGCGGTCGACGCGCCCGACCGGGTGCCCAGGTAGGCGGCGGCGGCGCCCCCGAGCACCAGGGGGCCGACGACGCTGCGCAGGGCGCGGTTGACGTCCACCAGCTCGGCCTGCAGGCGGCGGCAGCGCTCGCAGCCGGCGAGGTGGGCGTCGGCCCTGGCCTGGTCGCGGGTGCCGGCCCGTCCCCGCACCACGGCGCCGAGGGCCGCCACCGTGGACCGGCACGAGGTGGGGACGGCGTCCTCGCGGAGGTGGGCCTGGAGGAAGGCCTCGCGCAGGCCCTCGCGTGCCCGGTGGGCCAACGCCGCGGTGGCGTGCGATGAGAGCCCCACGAGGGGGGCGACCGCGGCCGGGGCCTGGCCCTCGACCTCGGTGTGCCACAGCACGAGCTGCCAGCGCTCGGGGAGCGACCGGTACGCCTCGACCAGCAGCGCGGCGTCGTCGCCGTCGGCGTCGAGGACGGGCAGGTCGAGGCCGGCGTCGGGCCCGGTCGGGTCGACCGGGTCCTCGGGTCGGCGGGCGGTGCGCCACGAGCGGCGGCGCACCGTGGTCAGCAGGTACGGCCGGAACGCCTCCCTCGGGCCCGATCCGTTGCGCAGCGCCAGGAGCACGGCGGCGAAGGCGTCGGCCACGAGGTCCTCGGCGGTCACGGTCGAGCGGGTCAGGTTGCGGGCCAGGCCCAGCGCGGCGTCGGCATGGCGGCGGTAGAGCTCGCCGTAGGCCTCGTCGTCACCGTCCCGGGTCCGCTCGATCAGGCGCGCGTCACCGTCGTCGGCGGGGGCCACCTCCCGGCCGGGGGTGCGGCTGGTCTCGCGAAGGGCGGTGCGCACGTACGAGGAGCTCCGATCGGCCGTCCGCCCAGCGGGTTCAAGGATGACCGACCTCGCCGTCGGGCGCAACGAGGGCGAGCCGGGGGATGGTGGCGAGCTCGCGGACCAGGCCGAGGGCGCCGTCGACGGCGGCGGGCAGGTGCTCGACCCAGACCCGGTCCCTCGTGGCAGCGCTGGCCAAGGAGGCGACGTGGCTGCCGAGGCCGGGCCCGTCCTCGACGAGGGCCACCAGGGCGTGGGTCGGCTCGAGGATGGCGATGGTGTCGCTGACCGCGAGGGTCGAGCGCAGCTCGGCGGCGGCCCGGATGCGCCGGGCGATGGCGCCGAACGGCGAGGTCCCCGCGCTGCGGAGCTCGAGCACGACCAGCACGTGGCTCTCGTCGGGTCCCCGCCGGCGGTGCGCCGCCTGCCGGTACAGCTGCTCGAGCCGCGCCTCGAGGTAGGCGCCCGTGGCGAGGCCGGTCACCGGGTCCGTGCAGCCGGGCGCCTCGATCTCGCCGTAGAACGCCTCGGCCCAGGCCGTCCCGGCGACGGAGGCGGCGCGGAGGGTGTCCACCCGCAGGATCCCGAGGTCGGGCTCGCCGCACGGCGGGTCGGGCACCAGGCGCCCGAGGATCGCGAGGTCCGACAGCGTCTCGTCGAGGGACAGGCCCGCGCCGGCCCGCGCCTCACCGAGCGCCGCCAGCGCGTGCTGCAGGTCGGCGCCGTCCGCGAGCGCCGCGACGAGCCGGCCGGTCGCGGGGTGGTGCCACTGCTGGCGGCTGAGACCGAGGCGGGTGCGGCTCTCGACGCACCACCGGTCGTGGAGCTCGGCGAAGGTCGGCGGCGCCGGTCCGTCGCTGAGGTCGAGGAGCGCGCCCGAGACCGGCGGCTCGACGGCGGCGTCGGCGCCCCGGCGGGGCAGGGCGGTGGGCAGGGGCTGGCGGGTGGGCACGGCGGGTCCTCCGGCTCGGTCGCAGGTCGTGGTCACTGCGGTGGAGGAGCCGGGTGGGCGCGCGTCGTCACGCCACTTCCCGAGATTCTTTCTGGCGGGCCGCCGCACCGCCGGCCGCGGCCCCCGGTACGCCGGGCCCCAGGATCAGCCCGGCTCGACCTCGAGGCCGGCGGTCACGGCCACGGCGAGGTCGTGGGCGAGATCCGCGGGACGGTCGGCGGGCGGGTTCACCACCCAGCTGACGATGAGACGGGTGACGCTGTCGGCGGTGCGGCGGGCCCGGGCCTTGGTGACCTTGGGCCGGCGCGCGAGCAGCAGGTCGGCGACCGCCGGCGTCGCCGCCGAGAGCACGGGCGCCTCGTCGGAGAGCAGGAAGGGCAGCACCCGCTCGGGCTCGGTCTCGAGCAGCCGGCCGAGGAGGGGGTGCTCGCGGGCGGCGACGAGGGTGGCCAGGATGGCGGCCTCCAGCGCGTCGCGCAGCGCCTCGTGGGTCGCCCCGGCCGCGCTCACGACCTCGAGCAGCTCCTCCTCCTCCCGGAGGATCACGGCGGCGACGACGTCGTCCTTGGTGCGGAAGTAGCGGTAGAGCGTCTGGCGGGAGAGACCGGCCCGGCGGGCGACGTCCTCCAGCGAGAGCCGGGCGATCCCGAAGACCGAGATGGCCTCGAACGCGGCGTCGAGGATCCGCCCCCGCGTGTCGGCTGCCGGCATCAGGACCACGGTAGTGGAGGGGGTGTGACCAACCGGGATCATGGCGACCCCTCCGGGGCGGAGGCGGGCACGACGCCGTCGAACAGCAGGCGCACGAACCAGCCGGCGAAGTCCTCCGGGTCCTCGTCGAGGGGGTCGAGCACGTAGCTGATGACCAGGCGGGCGAGCACGTCGGCGGCGCGCTCGGCGTCACGGTCGGCGAGGTCGGGGACGAGCTGGGCGAGCAGCCGGGTCATCAGGGGCTGGGCGTCGGGGCCGGGGAGGCTCCCCACCGCGAGGTAGGGCACGAGGGTCTCGGGCTCGGTCTCGAGCAGGCGCTCGACGAGGGGGTGGGTGCGGATCTTGTCGAGCGTCGTGGCGATGGCGACCCGGAGCGCGGCCCGGTCGTCCGGGGCGCCGCTGGTGGCCGCCCGGATGTCGTCACGGAAGCGCTCCTCCTCCCGCGACACGACCGCCTCGAGCAGGTCGTCCTTCGACGGGAAGTAGCGGTAGAGCGTCTGGCGGGACAGGTGAGCCCGCTTGGCCACGTCGGCCAGCGACAGGCGGGTGATGCCGTACACCGCGACCGCGTCGTAGGCCGCGTCCACGATCTGGCGCTCGGTGCCGTGCTCGCCCTCCTGCGCCCGTTCCTGCGCCTGTTCCTGGACTCTGTCCTGCGCTCGCACCCGAACCTCCACTTGCCTCCTCCACCTGGCAAGATGTTACACTATTTGTAAACCTGTTACAGTGACCTCGGTCACGGGGAAGGGAACCCCGTGACCGGCACCGGCCGGGCCGGTGGGGAAGGGGACCATGGCACTGCTCACGAGGACCGCGAAGGCACCGGCGCTGCCGTCGTCGCCGCCCACGGCGCCGCCGACGGGGCCGCCGACCGCCG
>WBZL01000899.1_pt1 | contig 32874 bp, 31 predicted proteins | sample 5204291 | NCBI WGS metagenome assembly WBZL01 (sample SAMN12344345, study PRJNA552823) | activated sludge metagenome | biome: Activated sludge suspended growth; feature: Nitrification reactor; material: Wastewater; isolation source: activated sludge from nitrification reactor of wastewater...
GGAACTGGAACCCGAAGAAGGCTCTCCGGGCCATCAGCCCAGAAGGTGGATCACCCGTATAAGTGCCGGTCTGGGGCGGCACCGGCACGGCTGTCGTGGCCGCCGCCAAGCACCCTGCTCGACGAGATGGCCGTGATTGGAGGCAGCATGTGTTGCCCGGGCGTCTCTGGGCAGGCCTCACGCACTCGTGATCAGCGGGCGGCGGGGTCCAGGAGGCGGGCAGCGTGCTTGGCTACCTCGGCGGGGCGGGTGCCGAGGTCCTGGACATAGCCGGCGGTGGTGTCGGTGGATGCGTGGCCGACGTGGCGGGCGATGTCGTCGATCGAGGCACCGTCGATGAAGAGCGCTGTGATCGTGGACCGCCTGCCGGTGTGGGTGCCGATCCCGGTGGTGTCGAGCCCGGCCCGGTCGCACGCGTTGTGGAGCGCTTGCTGGACGTTCTGGCGCTTGGCCAGATGACCCCTTGGCGTGGTGAACACCAGGTCGATCGGTCGGCCCTCGTAGGTGATGGTGGGCCACGCGTGGCCAGCCGCGAGTCGCTCGGCCGCCTGGGCCCGGCGTCGGGCCCGGAGCATTACCACGGCGGTAGGGGAGAGGTGGTGGATGCCGTGGGTGGCGGTGGTCTTGAGGTCGTCGAGCCGTGACCCGACCCCGCCGCCTTCGTAGGTGCAGCCTCGGCGGAGGGTGGCGGTGCCGGCGTCGAGATCGAGGTCGGACCAGGCGAGCCCCAGCGCTTCGGACACCCGGATGCCGGACGTGTAGAGGAGGCAGATGGCGGCGTCGTAGCGGTTCTCGGGGTTCAGCGCCCGGAGGAGCCGGTGGATCTCGTCGGGGGTGAGAACTCGCTTGGCGCGGCGGTCTTCGGCGGTGGCCTTCGGGGTCGGGACCGAGATGACGGGGTTGGTGGTGAGGTAGCCGAGCTCAATGGCGGCCTCGGCGACCTGGCGGAGCCGGGTGCGGGTGTTGCGGATCGTGCCCGGCTTGTGGCCGGCCCTGCGGAGCTGCGCCAGGAGCGAGCGAACGACCTCGACGTCGAGGTCGGCGACCGGCTGACCCCCGATCAGACCTGTGAGCCGCTCGACGTCCTTGCGGTAGGCGTGGAGGGTCGTGGGGCGGACGTTCACCGCGGCGACGTTGTCGAGCCACCATGCCGCCACAGATGCGATCGACGGGTGCTCCCCGAGCCGACCGCTGGGTGTGGCGCGGCCGAGCTCGGCGAGCCTGGCGTCACGGCGGGCAGCGGCTTCGGTCTTGGTGCGGCCGGACACGGTGCGGCGCTTGCCGGTGTGCGGGTCGACGTAGGTGGCCTTGTAGCCGCCTTCGGCCACCGCGTAGATCGACCCTTCACCGTTGGGGGCCTTGGCGGCCACGTGGACGGTGCCATCGGGCATCGTCACCCGCTTGCCCTTCGCTCTCGCCATGGGCTGCCGCCTCTCGGTTCCAAGTAGCAACCAAAGTAGCAACGCTCCACGAACGTGGGCAATCGGCGTCAGCTCCCGGTAGGCGTCCAACGCCCGGACAGAGCCCAAAACGGCCACCGAGATCGTTGCTGGGCAACGATCTCGGTAGATCTTGGTGGTTCTTCACAACGCTCTGCGGCTCTCGGCAGATTCGCTGGAAAACAGGCTTGGTGGAGCTGGGGAGAATCGAACTCCCGTCCGCGAGGCGGTTGACGACCGCGCTACGACCATTCCCGAGGCTGAGCCGTGGCGGCTGGCTCACTGCCGGGTCAGGTGGGCTTGCGCCCTCCGCTCCGTCTTTCCGGAACGTCAGTGGTCTTTCCCACCGTCAGCGGTCTTTCCCGCCGTCAACCCCTACTTCTGTTGCCGGGCTGTAGTGGTCTGGCCCCGTGCGCCATTGCTGGTCACGATGTCTCTCTTGGCTAGATCAGTGAAGATCAGGCGGCGAGAGCGAAGTCGCCATCGGCGCTTCTTTGGGTTCCCCGTTTAACGAGTCTGAGAAACTCGGGTCGCACGTCCGGCTTCCGGTCCCCACGTCGAAACCGGTCAGCCCCTTGTCAAGGTGGCCGCCCACGGACACGTGGAGGTGGGCGACCGGTCCAGCGTACCGGGCCACGGGCGCCAGCCCACCGGGCGATTCAGCGGGGGTGGGGATCGGACGGCGCCGCCCCACGATCGCCGCTGGTCGGCGGTGCGGGTGGGGGAGGCGGTGGTGGTGGTGGTGTCGGTGGCGGGCCAGCGGGTGGCGTGGGCGGCGGCCCGGTGGGGGAGCGGGTCGGGGACCCAGGCCCGTAGCCGTAGCCACGTTGGGGACCCGCCGGCCCGCCAGGCCACGTCGGCGGGGACGCCGCTTGGGACCCTGGTGGGACGGTCCACGGCGAACCGGGTGGGGCGGACCCTGGCGATCCGGGCCAGGGGGCACCGGACCACGGCGATCCGGGGGGCACCGACCAGGGGCCGGGTGGCGGGCCGGTGGGCACGAAGGGCGTGGGGCGTCGGCCGCCGCCCCGGCCGGTGACGGCCAGCACGGCGGCGATGGCGAACGCGAACAGACCGAGGACCAGCGACTGCAGGGCGAGCATGCCGACGAACCCGGTGACGAGCAGCCGGCGGACCGTGGGCTCCTGGTCGGGCGCCGGCCCGATGCCGATCACCCTCGGCGACCAGGCGGTACCGCCGTGGGCGGTGATGTCGTGGCGGCCGGGGGTTCGCACCTCGAGCCGACCGAGCACGGCGAGGTCGTCGAACTCCTCGAGCAGGCCCTCGATCCCCACCGGCAGCACGGGGACGCGGACCCCGTCGGGGCCGATCACGTCGACCTCGCGGTCCAGGGCGGCCCGGGGTGGGTAGCTGTCGGACTCGTCGGTGCCGGAGGCGAACCGGGTCGGCGTGGAACTGCGCGAGCCGTCGGTCTCGAAGCCGTAGAGGTGGTACGTGCCCCGCTCCAGGACCACGTCCTCCCGTCCGGGTACGGCGACCCGGACCACCAGCCCCTGGCGGGCCCGCTCGCCGCTGCCCTGGATCGTGCGCACGGCGTCTCGCGCCGGCACGAACGCCCCCGCCAGCACCAGGAGGGACAGCACCACGAGCACCACCCCGGTGATCAGGGCGGCGCGGGCACCGCTGGACCGGGACCCGGTCGGTGCGGGGGCTCCGGCGTCGGGCGGCGTGAACGGCTGAGTCGGAGCGGTCACCGGCGGGGGCCTACCACTCGTGCCTACGGCTCGGGGGTCTTGCGGCGACCGGCGGCCATGGCCCGGCGGGCGTCGAGGTCGGCGTCGCGGCGGGCGATGAGCTGGCGCTTGTCGTAGTGCTTGAGGCCCCGGCCCAGCCCCAGCTCCAGCTTGGCCCGCCCGTCGCGGAAGTACAGCGACAACGGCACCAGCGTGAGGTGCTCCTGGCTCACCCGCTGGTGCATCTCCTCGAGCTCGTGGCGGTGGGCGAGGAGCTTGCGGGTGCGGACCGGCTCGTGACCACCCTGGGCCGAGGCGTTGGAGTAGGCGTTGATGTGCAGCCCGACGAGGTAGAGGTCTCGCCCGGTGAAGCGGGCGAAGGCGTCGGTGAGGGTGACCTTGGCCTCGCGCAGCGACTTGACCTCGCTGCCCTGGAGCATGATCCCGCACTCCCAGGTGTCGATGATCTCGTAGTCGCGCCGCGCCTGGCGGTTGGTGGCCACCACGGTGGTGCCGGGCTTGGGTTTGGTCTTGATCTTCTTGGCAGCCATGACAGGTCGCGTTCGTGGGGCAGGTGGCTCGCGCCGGGGTCCGGAGGCTACCGGAGCACTCCCACGGCCCACCCCTCGGTTGGCGGGGGACCATGCTGGTCCGATGGCCGACCGCCGTCACGACCGTGAGATCGTCCGGCTGGCCCTCCCGGCGCTGGTCACGCTGCTGGCCGAGCCGGCCTACCTCCTGGTGGACACAGCCGTGGTGGGGCACCTGGGCACGCCTCAGCTCGGCGGCCTGGCGGTGGCGTCGGCGATCCTGCTCACGAGCTACTCACTGTGCATCTTCCTGGCCTACGGCACCACGGCCGCGGTGGCCCGGCTGCTGGGCGCGGGTGACCGCTCGGGGGCCGCGGCCCAGGCCGTGCAGGGCCTGTGGCTCGGTGCCGGGGTGGGTGTGGGTCTCGCGATCGTCCTGGCCGGCGCCGGCGAACCGCTCGTAGCGGCGCTCGGTGCCACCGGGGAGGTGGCCGGCCACGCCCTGCTCTACCTGCGGATCAGCCTCGCCGGGCTGCCGTTCCTGCTCGTCGTCCTGGCCGGCACCGGATACCTGCGCGGGCTGCAGGACACCCGGACCCCACTCGCGGTGGCCCTGGGTGCGGCGTCGCTGAACATCGTGCTCGAGCTGGTCCTGGTGGTGTGGCTGGGGTTCGGGCTGGGCGCGTCGGCGTTGGGCACGGTGATCGCGCAGGTGGCCGGGGCCGGGGTGTACCTCGTGGCGGTGGGTCGGTCCGCCCGGTCGCTCGGTGTGCCGCTCCGGCCCGTGCCGGCCGCCCAGGCGCGCCTAGTGCGGGTGGGTGTGCCCCTGGTGGTGCGCACCGCGGCGCTGCGGGGGGCGCTGCTCGCCCTCACGGCGGTGGCCACCCGCATCGGGCCGACCGCGGTGGCCGCCCACCTGATCGCCTTCGAGGTGTGGAACCTGCTGGCGATGGGCATGGACTCCCTGGCCATCGCCGCCCAGGCGCTGGTCGGGCGGTACCTGGGGGCGGGGGACACCGCCGGGGCCCGCCAGGTCTCCGGGCGCCTGTTGGTCCTGGGCGGCGGCGCGAGCGTGGTGCTCGGGCTGCTGGTGCTGGTGCTGGCTCCGTTCGTGCCCGGGCTGTTCACCCCCGACCCGGCGGTGGCCGACCTGGTGACGTTCCTCCTGATCTGGGTGGCCGTCCTCCAGCCGGTGGGTGCGGTGGCCTTCGTGCTCGACGGGGTGTTGATCGGTGCCGGTGATCAACGGTTCCTCGCCGTGGCCATGGCGGGGGCGGCGGCGGCGCTGGCGGTGGCCGTGGCACCGGTGCTCCCGCTCGGTCTGGGCATCGGCTGGGTGTGGGCCGCGTTCGGCGTGTTCATGGGCGCTCGGGCCCTCGTCCTCCTCGCCCGGTTCCGCACCGACGCGTGGCTGGTGGCGGGCGCGGTCCGATGACCCACAGGCCGGGCCGGGGGACACGGGACCGGTACGGTGGCCCGGTGCTCCGGATCAGCCGATCGGCCCACCTGCAGATGCTCGGCCACGCCATCAGCGGGCTGCCGAACGAGGCCTGCGGTCTCATGGGCGGCCCGTGGGGCCAGGGCCTGGTCGAGGTGTTCGTGCCCACCCGCAACGCCGACGCGTCGGCCAAGACGTACTCGATCGGTCCCGACGGCTTCGCCGCCGCCGACGCCGCGCTCGGACCGCGCGGTCTGGACGTAGTGGGGGTCATGCACTCCCACACCCACACCGACCCGTACCCGTCGCCCACCGACGTGGCCCAGGCCGACAACCCCCTGTTGGAGGGGTGGCACTACGTCATCGTGTCGCTGCGCGACACCGAGCCCATGCTGCGTTGTTGGCTGCTCGACGGCGGCACGATCGTGGAGGAGCCGGTCGAGGTGGTGGAGGACTGATCCCACCCCCGACGCGGACGACCGCCCACCGAGGTGGGCGGTCGTCGTTCCCGTCGCCGGTGCGGGTCCCGGGCATCGTCGGCCGGGACCCCGTCGGTGCGGTCTGGGCCCGCCGGAGCGGGCGGGTGATCAGGGGTTGATGGTGTAGGTGACCGTCTTGGTGGCCACCTTGCCCTCGTTGTCGGTGGCCGTGACCGTGAAGGTCTTGGCGCCGGAGGTGGACGTGTTGATGGCGTTGCCGTCGGCCACGGTGCCCACGCACGAGGCCACACCCACGCCGTCGCCGTCGTCGCAGCTGAAGTCGGCGATCAGGCTGCTGTTCTTGGCGTAGGCGGCATCCTGGGCCGGGGTGGTGATGGTGATGACCGGCGCCTTCACGTCGTTGCTGATCCGCGTGCCGTGCAGGTTGGGGCTCGGGTTCGGGTAGCAGTTGAGCGTGGGGTTGAGGGTGCCCACGAGCGTGCCGGTGACCTTGCTCTTGAAGCTGAGGCCGTAGGCGGCGTACGAGGTGCCGTGGATCTTCTGCTGGATGGTGGTGCCCAGGGTGCCGGTGGCCTTGAGGTTCAGGGTGAGGGTGGGCAGGGTGGCCGTGGTGTTGGTGGGGATCGGCCCGGGGACGGACACCTCCACGTAGCTCGAGCCGGTGGTGGAGGTCGGGGTGCCGGCGCCCACGTTGGCCCAACCGCTGATGGCCTGGGAGTTGAGGGTGGTGCCGGTGGGGATGGCCACCCGCCACTTGATCAGGCTGGTCTCGGTGACGGTGCCGCCATCGGTCGGGGTGCCGTCCACGAAGTAGGGCTCGGGCACCACCTTCACCTCGTAGTCGGCGCCGGGCTTGACCGCCTGCGGGGCCGTGACGGTGTAGTCGGAGGCGACCGAGCCGGTGCTGTTGGGCACCAGGATGTTGTTGGAGAGGATCTCGCAGCCGTAGGTCACCGTGGTGGTGACCGCCGTGGGCGGATCGTCGCAGGCGCTGAGGCCGGCGGCCATTCCCAGGACGGCGGCGGCGGCGCCGAGACGGCGCATGGTGGTACGTACCCGCATTGGTGGGTCCCCTCGTGGCTGGCGATGGCCGGATCGACGGTCCGCCGGATCCGAGTTACCCATCGGTAACCGAGCCAGTGGACCACGCTGTGTGGCTGCTGTCAACGAAAAACGTGCCACCCGTCACACGAGGGCCGTCGGTGGGGTCGGCGGTGGGTCGGGCGGGAACCCGGGCGGGGGGACGGGCGGGCCCCGCGGATACGCTGCCCCCGTTCGTGTCGGCCCGACCCGGGAGCAGCGGTGGCGCTCTACAGCAACGTGATCGACCTCATCGGCAACACGCCGATGGTCGACATCAGCCCGCTCAGCCCCAACCCGGCCGTACGGATCTACGCCAAGCTCGAGGGGCAGAACCCGGGCGGGTCGGTGAAGGACCGGGCGGCCAAGTACATGGTGGAGGCCGCCGAGCGCGAGGGGCGGCTCCAGCCGGGCTCGATCGTGTTGGAGTCGTCGTCGGGCAACACCGGCATCGCCCTGGCCATGATCTGTCGGATCAAGGGGTACACCCTCAAGATCGTCCTGCCCGAGAACGTGTCGGTGGAGCGCCGCCAGGCCCTCGAGGTCTGGGGCACCGAGATCATCCCCTCGCCTGCGTCAGAGGGCTCCAACGGCGCCATGCGCCGGGCCCAGGCCCTGGCCGCCGAGCACCCCGACTGGTGGTTCCCGTTCCAGTACGGCAACGACGCCAACCCGCGGGCCCACTACGAGGGCACCGGTCCCGAGATCCTGGCCGACGTCCCCGACATCACCCACTTCGTGGCCGGGCTCGGTACCGCGGGCACGCTCATGGGCGTGGGCACCTACCTCAAGGAGCAGAAGCCCGACGTGCAGATCTGGGCCATCGAACCCCCGGCGGGTGAGATGGTCGACGGGCTCAAGAACTTCGACGAGGGGTTCGTGCCCCCGGTGTTCACCAACTGGCACGGCTACGACCTGCTCGACCGCAAGATGATCGTGCGGCCCCGGGAGTCCATCGTGTGGACCCGACGGCTCACCGAGGTGGGCGTGTTCGCCGGCATCTCGTCGGGGGCCATCGCCGCCGGTGCCGCCAAGTGCGCCGATGCCATCACCGAGGGCGTGGTGGTGATGATCGTGTGCGACGGCGGCTGGAAGTACCTGTCCACCGGGGCGTGGACCGACGACCTGGACAAGGTCGAGGCCCGGGCCAAGGGCACCATCTACTTCTGACGCCTGACGGCTCCGGTCCGGACGAGATGCCGGGCCTTGGATTCGTCGTTGCCGGGCCGCGTTGGTGCGCCTTCGGCGCTCGGCTTCTGGTTCCGCTCGGACCGGTCCTCGCTTCGCTGCGGAGCCCGAGCGGCGTTTGCGGCGCTAGCAGGGGCTGCCCGGCGACCTGGCGAGGCACGCGGCTGCGAACGCCGCAAACGAGTTGTGGCTCGTGGGTCCAGCGGTTCGTCGCCAACGCGTCTTGGTCACGGGTGTCGTTGCCTGCTGGCCGGCGCGCAACGGCCGGACCCCGAAGGGTCCGGCCGCAGTGGTGCGGGGATCGGGCGCCGGGGCGCCCCGAGGTCAGCGGCCCCCGCGGCCGCCGTGGCGCAGTTCGCCGTCGACCAGCTTCTCGATCATCTCGGGCAGGTCGGCGGCTCGCTCGTCGGCCTGCTCCTGGGTGATCTTGCCGTCGGTGACGGCCTGGGCCAGGCGCTCGGTGGCCGAGGCCACCAGGGCGTCGACCAGGGTCTGGCGATCCACGCCCTGGTCGGTGGCCACCTCGGCCAGGGTCTTGCCGCTGCGGAGCTGCTCGCGCAGCTCGTCGGTGGTCAGGCCGAGGACCTGGGCGGCCACGCCGTCGTCGAAGCGGCCCATGCCGCCGCGGCCGCCGTGGCCCTCGCCCCGCTCGGGCAGGGTGCGGTCGACCAGCTCGGCCATGCGGTCGGGCAGCGTGGTCCGCAGCTCGTCGAGCTGCTCGTTGCCCGCGGCCACCAGGGCGTCGATCAGGGTCTGGCGGTCGACCCCGTTGGCCTCGGCCACCTGGGCCAGGGTCTGGCCCTCCTGGAGGGCGGTCCGGAGGTCCTCGACGCTGATGCCGATGACCTCGGCGGCGGCCTCGAGCTTGAGGCCCCGGATGTCTCCGAACGGGCCGTGGCCCATCCCGTCCTCGGCGCCGGGGCCGGGATCGGTGGCCGGGGCCGTGGTGGTGGTGTCCTCCTGGGCACCCGACATCACGGGGGTGCCGACGAGGGCGCCGACGACGCCGCCGGTGGTGAGGGCTGCGGCCATGGCGGCGGTGGCGATGATCTTGCGGTTGGCCATCTTCTTGGTCCTTTCGAGGTGGGACTGCTTGTCGAGTACCACCCAACCCGGTGAAGCTGTGAACGGCCTGTGAACCGGCGAGGAGTTCGGACAGTATCGACGAACCGCTGAGCCCGGGTCAGGCAGGTGGGTCGGCCACGGGGCCCGAGGGTGGGTCGGCCACGGGGCCGGAGACGGGGGCCAGGGGCAACGCCACCTGCACGGTGGTCCCGCCCCCGGGCGTGGCGGTGATGCGCACGTGACCCTGGTGGGCGGCCACCACGGCGGCCACGATGGCCAGGCCCAACCCGGCCCCCCCGGTGGCGCGGGTCCGGGCGGTGTCGGAGCGGTAGAAGCGCTCGAAGGCCCGGGCGGCCGTCTCGTGGTCCATGCCGGGACCTTCGTCGGCCACCTCCACCACGGCCCAGTCGCCGTCGCGCCGCAGCCGGAGGTGCACGGCGACGTCGGGCGCGGTGTGCATCCGCACGTTGCCCACCAGGTTGGCCACGACCTGGCGGATGCGGGCCTCGTCGGCTTGCACCACGAGCGGGTCGGGCGCCTCGACGTCCACGGGGCGATGGGGCTCCACCGCCGCCGCGTCTCGGGCGGCATCGCGCAACACCGCAGCGAGGTCGACCGGGCCCAGGTCGAGCGGACGCCCCTGGTCGAGTCGGGCCAGGTTGAGCAGGTCGTCGACCAGGTCGGCCATGCGGTGGGCCTCCTGCTCGGTGCGGCGCATGGCCTCGTCGAGCTGGTCGTGGTCGCCCAGCCCTCCCAGGCGGTAGAGCTCGGCGTAGCCCTGGATGGTGGTGAGCGGCGTGCGCAGCTCGTGGGAGGCGTCGGCCACGAACTGGCGCAGCCTCGCCTCTGACGCGGCCCGGGCGGTCACGTCCTCGTCGATGCGGGTGAGCATGTGGTTGAGCGCGGCGCCCAGCTCGGCGGCCTCGGTGCCGGGGGTGGCGTCGGGGATCCGCCGGCTCCGGTCGCCGTCGGCGATCGCCGTGGCGGTGGCGGTCATCTGACGGACGGGCCGCAGCCCGAGGCGGACCACCCAGAACGCCACCAGCCCGAGCGTGCCGATCACGGCGAGGAACCCCAGGATCTCGTTGTTGCGCACCCGACGGACCGCATCGTCCACGTCCTCCAGCGGCGCGGCGTACACCACGATGCGGCCCTGGCGTCCGTCGGTGCGGACCTGCACCCGGTAGCGCAGGTCGGCGCCCACCGCGCCCACCGTGAACGGGGGCCCGTCGGCGCGGGCCCGCACGGTGGCCACGTCCAGGTCGGGCACCCCGGGATCGTCCCGGGTGAGGTCGGGCTCCAGCACCACGCGCAGCTGGTCGTCGACGACCACCGCGACCCACAGCGGCGACGCCACCTGGCCCCCGGGAGGCGGCTCGACCACCCGCAGGCGCGGGGCCGAGCGGACGAGCATGGCGTCGACCTGGGCCACCAGGTCGGCCTCGGTGGTGCGCACCGTGCGGAGTCCGATCAGGCCCAGCACGACCGCGATGAAGCCCATCCCCACCAGGACGCGGAGCCGCAGCGACATCGGGCGGCCTCAGCCCCGGGGCAGCCGGAGCGAGTAGCCCACGCCCCGCACGGTGTGGATGAGGCGGGGGTCGACCTGGTCGAGCTTCTTGCGCAGGTAGCCGATGTAGGTCTCCACCACGCCGCCGTCGCCGCCGAAGTCGTACTGCCAGACGTGGTCGAGGATCTGGCTCTTGGACACCACCCGGCCCTGGTTGGTGAGCAGGTAGCGCAGCAGGTTGTACTCGGTGGGCGAGAGCGCCACCTCCCGCCCGCCCCGGGTGACCAGGTGGGCGTTGTCGTCCAGCACCAGGTCGGCGCAGGACAGGACGGCGCTGTCGGTCTCGGCCCCGGTCCGGCGCAGCACGGCCTCGATCCGGGCGACCAGCTCCTCCAGGCTGAACGGCTTGACCAGGTAGTCGTCGCCGCCGAGCGTCAGCCCCTTGACCTTGTCCTCGGTGGAGTCCCGGGCGGTGAGGAACAGCACCGGGGTGCGGTCGCCGGTGCTGCGCAGCCGCTGGCACACGGCGAACCCGTCGAGGTCGGGCAACATGACGTCGAGCACGATCAGGTCGGGGCGGGCGTCGGCCACGGCGTCGAGGGCGGCGCGCCCGGAGGCCACCGGTCGGACGTCGAAGCCGCTGTGGCGGAGCGCGGCCTCGAGCATGGAGCGCAGGTGGTCCTCGTCGTCCACGAGCAGGATCGTCTCCCTCGTCATGGACGCATGGTTGCACCGTTTCCTGGGAACTGGCTGTGAGTCCGCTGAGGATCCACCGGCCGGGGCGGTGGGGGCCGGGCCGCGGTCCCGTCGGTCCGCCGCCCGGCCCGTCCGCCGCCTGGCCGCGTCAGGTAAGGGTGAACTCGTGGATCATCCCGTGCTCGACGTGGGTCGTGCCCGCCGCGTCGGGGATCGGACAGATCAGGATCCAGTCGCCGGCGGTGAGGTCGGCGGTCACGACCGCCTCGGCCCCGGGCGGCGCCACGTCGGACTCGAAGCTGGCCGCGACACCCTCTTGGCCCTGCGAAGCCATCGCCTCCTCAAGCGTCACCCCGGGTTCCAGCTGCGCCAGGACCATGAGGTGGGGTTCCGCGCCGTCGTTGGCCATCACCAGGGAGTAGCGGCCGGCGGTGGTGGGGAGGTCGACGGCGAAGGCGTAGTCGGAGGCGGTCACGTCGATCCGGGTGGCGGCCGGGTCGATCTCGGTCACGCCGGGATCCTGGGGCGGTTCCAGGCCGCACGCCTCGGCTTCGAACGCCGTGAGCTCCTCGATCGCCGCTGCCGTCTCGGGGTCGCCGAAGATCTTCGCCGGGTCGCCGGCGGCTGTGGCGAACGCCGCCACGATCACCTCCACCTGCTCGGCCACCGCGCCCGGGGCCAGGGCCTGGTACTCGTCGAGCTGCTCGGTCGTGGGAAAGCCGTCCTGTTCGTTCAGTTCCCGGGCGAGGGCGCAGTATGCCTCGGAGGCCTCGTCGTCGCCGGCGTCGGCCGCTGCACCCTCGGCCCCGACGTCGACGGACTCCGTGGTCGCGTCCTGGGTGCTCGGTGCCGCCGAGGTCGTGGTGGTGGAATCGCTGTCGTCGTCGCTGCAACCGGTCAGGGCCAACAGACCGACCAGGCCCAGCGCCAACCAGGGTCGCGCCGCACGACGGGAGGAAGTGGGGTAGGTGGACATCGTGTGCTCCTCAGGTAGCCGCCGGCTCGATCCGGCACGGTGCCGGACGCCTCGGCGGGTCGAGGGTCGTTGTCCCACGTCGCCGGCCCGGCGCCATCGGCCCCCCCTACCTAGTGCCGTGAAACGTGGGGGCATCCAGCACATGACTCCCGAGCGATGCGAAGGGTGCCGGTCACGGCATCGGGAGGCGAGGCGGGGATGCGCCGACCGACCCGGCTGGTGGGCGCTCGGAGGTGCCGGTCGAGGGTCCACCGACTCGGGCGTGATAACGGCTGAACCTGGCCGAGCGCCTGGTCAGCTGGTCGCGGCGGCGGGCGGGCTGCCGAGCAGGCGAAGGAGCTCGCCGCGGTCGCTGGTGCCGAGCTTGGTGTAGGCGTGGTTCAGATGGCTGTGGACGGTGCGGAGCGATATCCCGAGGGCCTCGGAGATCTCGCGGTTGGTCCGACCGGCGGCGGCCAGGAACGCCACCTCGCGCTCCCGGGTGGTCAGTGTGGGGCCCAGCGGGGTCAGGTCCACGGCGGTGAGCAGCGGGGTGGACACCGGCCCGCACCAGTCGCGTAGGAGTGACGCCCGGTCGAGAGACGTGGCTGCTCGTCGTCGGAGCCCGGAGGCGGTGTGGATCGAGGTGGCCGCGGCGGCCGCTTCGGCGGCCGCCAGGCGGGCGCCGCAGTGCTCCAGCGCGATCGATGCGGCGTCGAGTGCGGCGCCATCGTCAGCACGCAGGGCGCTCGCGAACGCCGCCCAGGCCCGTAACGAGGACACGTCCGGATCCGTTCGGCGGGCCAGGGCCTGGAGTCGGTCGGCCGCCACCGCTGCAGCTCCCAGCCGGGTCGCATCGGCGAGACCCACCAGCTCCAGGGCGACCGCACCGCGGTCGGCACCCAGGTCGGCCAGGGCCATCGAGTGGGAGGCGGCCCGGCGCAGGTCTCCGGCGGCCGCACTGGTCCAGGCCTCGGCACGGAGCAGGTGGTGGCGGGTGTAGCGGGTGTCGACGTGCTCGCGCCGGTGGGCTTCGTCCAGCGCCGCCGCCGCGTCCGCGCCCTGGCCGGCCTGGGCCAGCGCCACGGCCAGCTCGGCGAGGGCCATGGTCGGACGACCGAACCAGTAGCGACTGTCGTCGGCCAGCAGGTCGATGGCGTCGCGGAGACGGTCGGCGCCTGAACCCACACGCCCCTGGTCGCTCTCGATCCGGCCGAGGATCACGAGCGGCAGGGCGCGGAACGCAGGCTCGTTCGTGAGGTCCATGGTCTCCAGGACCTGGAGGAAGAAGGTGTGGCAGTCGTCGGTGCGGCCGGTCAGCAGCCGGGACCAGTACACGGCCACGGCGGTCCAGGCCGGAGGGACCGGATCGACGGGGGTGATGGCGAGGATGTCGCCGAGCCGGTCGGCGAGGACCGTCTCCGCCGGCTCGGGCCGGCCGCCGAGCGCCGACGCGTTGGCGGCGAGGGTGACAGCCTGGAGGCGGAGCGCCTCGTCGACGGTGGAGGCCTGGATGTCGGCACAGTGCCCGACGGTGGCCGGGAGGTCGAGGTCGTAGAGGGCGAAGGTGGCGGCGGTGGCCGACACTGTGGCAGCGGGCGGGCCGTCGATCGCGGCCAGGGCCTGGTCCAGGACCGACCGGGCGGCGTGGACGCCATCGCCGCTCCACACCTCGTGAAACGCCGCCATGGCAGCGGCCTCGGCCCGAACCCACGCGTCGTCGTGGTCGATGAGCACAGCCATCGACGCACGGTGGGCGTCGTCGTGACCCAGCTCGGCCAGGCAACGGGCCGTCAGCAGCGCGGCGGCCGGGCCGGCGCCGGCGGCCTGGGCGGCCTGGGCGAGCCGGAGGCCGAGCCGGTCGTCTCGCAGGGCGACCGCCCGCTGCGCCGCGTCCAGCAGCAGGGTCTGGTCGACGTCTGCGACGGCCCCGTCGACCGCCCAGACGCCCACCTGGAGGGGGTCGAACCGCTCGGCGGTCGATCGGGACTCCGCCAGGACGGCCCCGACGAGATCCGCGCAGTTGCGCCGGTCGGCCAGCGGTGGCGTGGTCCGTCGCAGCACCTCCGAGTAGAGAGGGTGGGGGAGTGCGACCTCGCCGTGTTCCGGCGTGGTGGTCACGAGCCCGGCCCGGACCAGGTGGTCGAGGCGCTGGTCGACGTCGAGCCGGGCGAGCACGGCGACCGGCAGCGGCTCGCCACGCGCCACGATCTCGAGCAGACGTCGATCCGGCGCGGATGCCCGGGCGAGGCGGTTCTCGACCACCTCAACCAGCCTCGCTGGTGGTTCGGTGCTGCGGGCCCAGCGCCAGGTGTCGCCGTCTCGTCGAAGCGTTCCGTCGTCCAGTGCGGCGTCGATGAGCTCTCGCACGAACAGCGGGTTGCCGGCGGACCGTGTCCAGACCCCGTCCCGTGCCACCGGGTCGAGGCGGCCGGGGAGGCGGGCCGCGACGAGCCGTTCGACCTCCAGGCGACTGAGCGGCAGGAGATCGATCCGCGTCCCCCGTCCGTCCCGCCACAGGGCCGTCACCGCATCGGGAGTCGGCTCGCCGGTGCGCACCGTGGCGATCAGGACGGTGGGGTGGTGGTCCGCCAGGTGGAGGAGGAGCGCCGCCGACGCGTCGTCGAGCAGGTGGGCGTCGTCCACCACCACGGTCGAGGACGACGCGGCCACACGGTCGGCCAAACCCCGGAGCATCGACAGCCGGTCGCCGCCGGGCAGCAGGTGATCGGGCACCCACCGGGCGAAGGCGCCGAAGGGGATGGTGGCCGTCGCCGCCGTGGCCGTGACGACCAATGCCCCGTCGGTGGTGGCGCGGCACCAGTCTCGCACCAGCCGGGTCTTGCCGACCCCGGCCGCGCCACCCACCACGACCACGCCGTGAGGTACGGAGCGTCGCAACAGGTCGAGCTCCTCGTCTCGCCCCGTGAGCGGCCAGGACGACTCGTGCTCGGCGCCACTGGGCTGCATCAGTGCGCCAACCTACCGACTCGGCGGGGCGAGGTCGGACGGTTCGACCCTCCGGTCGCCGGCGCCGGCGAGGCCCTGGTCCAGCTTGGCGAGCGCCACCCGCACCAGCGGCACGACCGCTTCGACGGGGATGCCCGCCAGCGCGGCGATCTGGTGGGCGTCGAAGCCGCTCATCACGCCGCGTAGGACCGCGGCATGCCCTGGGGGGAGTCGGTCGACGGCGACCCGAGGGTCCATGGGCGGTGACATCGGGGCCAGTGGACCGCACGGCGCTCACGGGCGCATCGGTAGGGGGCTAGGAGACCGGTCGCCGGCTGGTGGTCTGCTGGACATCGGGCGATCCACGGTGGTCCGTGGACGTGGTGTGGTGGGCGGCCGGTGGGCGCGGTCTGCGACGATGGGCGCCCCCGACCCGGAGAGACCTCATGCGCCCTGACGGCCGCCAGCCCCACGACCTTCGTCCGATCACCTTCGAACGGGACTTCACCGTGCACGCCGCCGGTTCGGTCCTGGTGTCGTTCGGTGCCACCCGGGTGCTGTGCACGGCATCGGTCGACGACGACGTGCCCCGCTGGATGCGCGGGCGCGGCAAGGGCTGGGTCACCGCCGAGTACTCCATGTTGCCGGGCGCGTCGCCCGAGCGGATCACGCGGGAGGCCGCCAAGGGCAAGCAGTCGGGCCGCACCCAGGAGATCCAGCGGCTGATCGGGCGCTCGCTGCGGTCGGTGTGCGACATGAAGCTGCTGGGCGAGCGGCAGGTGGTGGTCGACTGCGACGTGTTGCAGGCCGACGGCGGCACCCGCACGGCGTCGATCTGCGGGGGCTACGTCGCCCTCCACGACGCCCTCACCCGCCTGGTGCTGGCCGGCCAGCTCACCACCCACCCGCTGGTCGACTCGTGCGCGGCGATCTCGGTGGGCGTGGTCGACGGCGCGCCGGTGCTCGACCTGCCCTACGTGGAGGACTCGCGCGCCGAGGTCGACATGAACGTGGTGATGACGGGAACGGGCACGTTCGTGGAGGTCCAGGGCACGGCCGAGGGCGCCGCGTTCAGCCGCAGCGAGCTCGACGCCATGCTCGATCTGGCCGAGTCCGGCATCGCCCGCATCACCGACCTGCAGCACCAGGTCCTGGCGGTGCCGCCGGCGCCGCGCGACGTGTCGTGAGCCCCATCCCGCCGGCGGCCGGCCTCGACCCCGAGGCGGTGGTGCTGGCCTCGGCCAACCCGAAGAAGGCGGCCGAGATCGAGGCGATCGTGGGCCACGCCTTCCGCCTCGTGCCCCGCCCGCCGTCGGTGCCCGAGGTGGTGGAGGATGCCGACACCTTCGAGGGGAACGCCCGGCTGAAGGCTCGGGCCCTGGCGGCGGCCACCGGTCTGGCCGCCCTCGCCGACGACTCGGGTCTGGAGGTCGAGGCGCTCGGCGGCGCGCCCGGCGTGCACTCGGCCCGCTACGCCGGCGACCACGCCACCGACGCCGACAACGTGGCCCGGTTGCTGGCCGACCTCGACGCCCTCGCCGACCAGCGGGGCCGTCGGGCCCGGTTCCGGTGCGTGCTCGTGCTGTGCCGCCCCGACGGGTCCGAGCTGGTGGCCGAGGGCGAGGTGGCGGGCGTGATCGCCGCCGAGCCGCGGGGCTCGGGTGGCTTCGGCTACGACCCCGTGTTCGTGCCCGTCGAGGGCGACGGTGCCACCTTCGCCGAGCTGACGCCCGAGGCCAAGCACCGCATCAGCCACCGCGGCCGGGCCCTGGCCGCGCTGGTGGCCGCCCTCGGCTGACTCGAGGGGTGGTGCCGACGGCGCGACTCGAACGCGCACTGGCCAGGACCTAAACCTGGTGCCTCTGCCAATTGGGCTACGTCGGCGGACCGGCCAAGCCTAGGAGCCGCCGGTGACGGGCCGGCGGTGGGCCGGGCGGGGGTGGCGACGGGGGTGGCGGCGGTGCTGGTCCGTGGGTCCGGCCGCTAGCCTGCCGCCCATGACGCAGCCGCCCATGATCACGCCCGTGGCCCAGGGACCCGGAGGGTTCGACCCCGGCCAGGACATCTACAACCGCCTCCTGCGGGAGCGGATCGTGTTCCTCGGCACCGACGTCAACGACAGCATCGCCAACCAGCTCGCCGCCCAGATCCTCTACCTCGACGGTCAGGACAGCGAGCAGGACATCTGGCTCTACATCAACTCGCCCGGCGGGTCGATCTCGGCCGGCATGGCCATCTACGACACCATGCAGTTCGTGACCGCCGAGGTGGGCACCGTGTGCATGGGCCTGGCCGCCTCCATGGGCCAGTTCCTGCTGTGCGCCGGCGCCCCCGGCAAGCGCTTCGCGCTGCCCCACAGCCAGATCATGATGCACCAGCCCTCGGGCGGCTTCCAGGGCCAGGCGTCCGACATCGCCATCCAGGCCGAGCGGATGCTCTACATCAAGCGGCTCATGGCCGAGCGGATCGCCTTCCACACCGGCCAGAACGTCGAGCAGATCGAAGAGGACTCCGAGCGGGACCGCTGGTTCACGGCCGAGCAGGCCAAGGAGTACGGCATCATCGACAAGGTGATCGCGGCCCGGGGTCAGCTCGACGACTGATCGCCGTGGCGCCGATCTCCGCTCGAACGCGGCCGGTCAGAGCCCGCCCACGGGGGCCCCGTCCGCCGTGGTGTCGTCGGTCGTGCCCTCGGAACCACCGCCCTCGCTGGTGGTGGTGACGGTGGGGTCCTCGGGCACGGTCGGGTTCAGCTCCACGTTGCACTGGTTGCGGGCGTAGTCGGCCACGGCCAGGCTCGACGTGACGGCGTCGGGGTGGTCGTCGACGGCGGCGCGGATGTCGGCCGCCGCGGCCTCGGGGTCGGTGTCGTTGGCGCGCACCCCGTCGATCACGGCCTGCACCAGGTCGACCACCTCGTCCACGTCGGGCGCGATGTCGTCGGGCGCCGTCTCGCGGAGTCGGCCGAACGCGGCCTCGGCGTCGTCGAGCGACCGGTCGAGCCGACCGGGGTCCTGGTCGGCGAAGCCGGTGAACACCGAGGCCAGCGACGGCACCTGACGGAGGGCCCCGCAGAACGTCTCCGGGGACGCCTCGGGTTCGTCGGAGCACCCGACGACCAGGCCGGCGGCGGCCGCGAGCACCAGCGCACCGGCCACGGTGCGGGGCACCCGCCCGGAACGGCGCGTGGCGCGCGCCGGACCCGGCATCAGGCTCCGGTGCCCTGAGCGGCCTCGGCTCGGGCGCGCAGGTCGGCCACCGCGTGGCCCAGGCCCTCGGGGTCTCGGTAGAGGGCGCTGCCCGCCACCAACACGTTGGCCCCGGCGGCGGTGGCCCCGGCGATGGTGGCCGGGCCGATCCCGCCGTCTACCTCGATGTCGACGTCGAGGCCGCGGGTCACGATCAGCTCCCGCAGCTCGCGGATCTTGGGTTCCATGGTGGCGATGTAGTCCTGGCCCCCGAAGCCCGGGTTCACCGTCATCACCAGCACCATCTCCACCAGATCGAGGACGTGCTCCACGGCCGAGACGGGGGTGGAGGGGTTGAGGGCCACAGCGGCACCGGCTCCGGCGGCCCGCACCTGTTCGAGGCAGCGGTGCAGGTGGATGGTGGACTCGGCGTGCACCAGGACCAGGTTGCAGCCCGCCTCCACGTAGCGCTCCAGCAGCACCTCCGGGGTGTTCACCATGAGGTGGGCCTCGAAGGGGATGGTCACGTGCGAGCGGCAGGCGGCGATCACGTCGGGCCCGAAGGTGAGGTTGGGCACGAACTGGCCATCCATGACGTCCCACTGGATGCGGTCGACGCCCGCGTCCTGGAGGGCGGCGCACTCCTCGCCGAGCTTGGAGAAGTCGGCGGGCAGGACCGACGGGGCGATCTGGACGGGACGGGGAGCGGCGGTCACGGCGGTCATCCTACGGGGGTCCCCGTGGCCGCCACGTAGGCTGCCCGGCGTGACCGGCCCGGTGATCGACCTCCGCACCACCGCCATGGCCGTGGGTGGCGAGACGGTGGCCCGTGACCCCGAGGGGCGGGTCGTGTTCGTGTCGGGTGCCGTGCCGGGCGAGCTGGTCCGGGTCGAGCTGTTCGACGAGCGCAAGCGGTTCGCCCGGGCGTCGGTGATCGAGGTGCTGGAGGCCGCCCCCGAACGGGTGACGCCGGCGTGCCCCCACGTGGCCCGGGGCTGCGGCGGCTGCGACTGGCAGCACATCGATCCGGTTGCCCAATCCGCGTTCCGCCTCACCATGGTGCGAGACGTGCTGGCGCGGGAGGGCGGGGTCGACGATCCCGTGGTCGAGCCCGGCGTGGCGCTGTCGCCGGTGGGGCTGCGCACCACGGTGCGGGGTACCGCGGGTGCCGACGGGCGGTTCGCGTTCCGTCGCCGTCGTTCCAACGACGCGGTGGAGGTCGACTCGTGCCTGGTGGCGCACCCGCTCGTGGCGGAGCTCGTGGCCGAGGGCCGGTTCGGCACCGCCGACGACGTCACCATCCGGGTGGGCGCCCGCACCGGTGAGCGGCTGGTGGTGGTGTCGCCGCGGGCCGCCGGTGTCCGCGTGCCAGACGACGTGCAGGTGATCGGCACCGACCAGCTCCGCAAGGGTCGGCGGGCGTGGATCCACGAGGAGGCGGCCGGGCGCACGTGGCGGGTGTCGGCCCAGTCGTTCTTCCAGGCCAGCCCCGAGGGGGCCGAGGCCCTGGTCCACGAGGTGCAGGCCATGGTCGACCGGTGGGCCCCCCACCACACCCGCCTGGTCGACCTGTGCTGTGGCGTGGGGCTGTTCGCCGGGGCGGTCCTGTCCGAGGAGCCGGGGCAGCGGGTGGTGGGGGTGGAGCGCAACGCGTCCGCGGTGGCCGACGCCCGCCACAACCTGTCCGATGATCCGGTGCGCATCGTGAAGGTGGCCATGGGCAAGTGGCGGCCCTCGGCGGCCGACGTGGTGGTGGCCGATCCGGCCCGCAGCGGCCTGGCCCACGAGGGCGTGTGGGCGGTGGCCGGGACCGGGGCCGGGCTGTGCGTGCTGGTGAGCTGCGACCCGGCCTCGCTCGGCCGCGACGCCCGCCTGTTCGCCGAGGTGGGCTACCGCCACGTCGGGTCCACCGTGCTCGACCTGTTCGGCCACACCGGCCAGGCCGAGGTGGTGTCGGCCTTCGTGCTCGATCCGGATGCGGCCGCGGTGGTGGCGGCCGGCCAGGACCCGTCGGCCGGCGCGGACGGCTCGGACGGCGACGAGGGGGACGATGCGCGCGGGCCCGGCGAGGGCGAGGGCTGGTGAGCGACCGGCTCATGCGGGCGTACCGCATCACCGACTGGTTGGAGCCGGCCCGGTTGGTCGAGGTGCCGGTGCCCGAGCCCGGACCCCACCAGGTCCGGGTGCGCGTGGGTGGGTGCGGGCTCTGCCACAGCGACCTGGTGATGAGCCAGATGAGCGGGGAGATCGGGGCCGCCATCGGGTGGTCCGTACCGTTCACCCTCGGTCACGAGACGGCTGGTTGGGTCGATGCCCTGGGCGTCGACGTCGATCCCGAGTCGGCACCCTCGGTCGGCGACCCGGTGGCGCTGGTGTCGCCGTCGTCGTGCGGGGCGTGCCGGTGGTGCACCCGGGGCCAGGAGAACGCCTGCCCCAACGGTCTGGTCGGCCGGGGCTACGGACGAGACGGCGGGCTGGCCGACTACGTGGTGGTCGACGATCCCAGCCGGTCGTTGCTCGACCTGGGCTCGCTCGATCCGCGCGTCGCCGGACCACTCCTCGATGCGGGGGCGACGTCGCACCACGCCGTTCGCCGGGTGCTCCCGCACCTGCGCTCCGACAGCACCGTGGTGGTGATCGGGGTGGGTGGTCTCGGCGGGTTCGTGGTGCAGTTGCTGCGCGCCCTCAGCCCCGCCCGGGTGGTGGCCATCGATCCCAGCGGGGCCCGTCGGAAGGTGGCGCTCGCCTACGGCGCCCACCACGTGGTCGCCGGGGTCGACCGGGGCTCGCCGGTGCTCCTCGATGCCATCGTGGGCCGGGATCCCGTCGACGCCGTGCTCGACGTGGTCGGCACCGACGAGACCATCGGGTTCGCGGCCCAGGTGCTGTCGCCGGGCGGCTCGCTCGGGGTGGTGGGCGCGGCCGGTGGATCGCTGCGCCGCCCGTGGTTCGGCGGCCTGCCCCGCGACGGGCAGGCGTTCACCTTCCAGGGGTCCGATCTGGCCGACGCCCGGGGTGTGATCGCCCTGGCTGACCAGGGTCTGGTGCGGGTTGACGTCGACCCCTTCCCGTTGGACCGGGTCGACCAGGCCTACGAAGCGCTGGAGTCCGGCGACCTCCACGGTCGCGCCGTCGTCCAACCCTGAGCGTCCGGTTCCGCTCGACCCGGTCGAACGGTCACCGCTCCGGTGCGACGGCGGTGCTCAGCGGTTGCCGAAGGGCACAGGAGTCGGGTGTTCGTGCACGTCCCGGCTCGGTGGGAGCGATCGGAGCCGTCGGAACCCCTCCTCCACCACCCAGTAGACGGCGTAGCCGGCGATCGACGCCAGGGCCGGGACCACCACCGGCGGGAGGGCGTAGCCCGCCACCAAGCCGGCCTTGGCCTGACGGCCCCAGAGCAGTGCCGCGGGCGCCGGTGCGACGAGGGCGACCGCGCACCACGTCGGCTCCCCGCGGACGAGGCCGGCGCCGAGGGCCACCAGCCCAGCGGTGGCGGCCAGACCCCAGGCGAGCAGGGCCAGTCGGGTGGGCCAGCGCATCCAGCGGGTGGCGAGCGTGACGGCGGACCACATCACGTGGGACCGCACCGGCGGCACGTCGCACGCTTCCATCATCGAGAGGAACGCCTGGTCCGCCGCCGCCCGCTCGGTCTGGGTCATGCCATCGCGGACCAGTTGGTCGTGCACCAGCGCCGCCGGGGTGTGGCGGCCGTACCGGCTCACGAACCACGACAGGAACGTGGGAACAGAGGCGAAGTCCGAGTGGGGGAGGCTGCGCGCCGTGACCACCAACGGTTCGCCACCGTCGGGGGGTTGGTAGCGGAACCCGTACGAGGGCGCGGGCCGGAAGCACCCGTCGTCGATCTGCTCCAGTACGAACCGCGCCGGTGCCGCCGCGTCGTGTTCCGCGCTGAACGGGGCCGTGTGGATCATCCACCGCCAGTGCTCCATCGCCTGCTCCTCTCGCCGAAGTCGGGCCAGTCTCCCGCGCCCGCCGGGTTCGTGCACCGGTCCGAGGGCATCACCTCCGGCCATACCTCGGGTCCGGTCGCCTGCTGGGCAAGATTGAAACGACCACTACGAGGAGGCGCCCGTGTCCACCCAGCTCCTGAACGAGACGACGCTCGCATCGTCGGGCCCGTTGGCCGACGTGGGCACCGGTCCCCGCACCATGTCGGTGGCCGGCGTGGCCGGCAAGACGCTGGTCCTCCTCTCCCTCACGCTGGTGGGCGCGTGGTTCGGTTGGACCCGCACCGGGAGCGTGATCGATGCCGGTTCGGGGCCGAGCTGGCTCCTCTGGTTCTTCCTGCTGATCGGGCTCTCGGTGGCCACGGTCAGCCGGCCGCAGCTGGCGCCGATCACCGGCACCCTCTTCGGGCTGCTGCAGGGCGTGTGGATGGGCGCCATCTCCCACGTCTACGAGGCGGCCTACGAGGGGATCGTGGCCCAGGCCCTGCTGGCCAGCGTCTGCGCCTTCGTGGGGATGTTGTTGCTCTACACCGCCGGGATCATCAAGCCCACGGCCCGGCTCATGGGCATCGTGTTCGGGGCCACCGCAGGCATCGCCCTCTTGTACCTGGTGGCGTTCGTGTTCTCGCTCTTTGGGGTCGACCTCTACTTCTGGAACACCCCGACCCCGCTCGGCATCGGCATCAGTGTGGCCATCGTGGCCATCGCCTGCCTCAACCTCATCGCCGACTTCGCCATGGTCGACTTCGGCGTCGACCAGGGCCTGCCCGCCGGCGCCGAGTGGTTCTGCGCCTTCGGCCTGCTGTCCACCCTGTTGTGGATGTACCTGGAGATCCTCCGCCTGCTGGCGCTCCTGCGCCCGTGACCCGACCGGGCTCAGGCCCTCCGGGTTCCGGATCCGTCCTGGCCGACGGAGACCACCATCCGCATCTCCAGCGACATCCGCACGACCCGTCGGCGCGCCGCCTGTGACGCCGCCGACCACGCCTCGGCGCGCTCACCACACACGGCCACCGGGTTCTGCACGGCTTCGTCGAGCAGGACGAGCATGGCCTCGATCGCTTCGCGCAACGGCGGCGTGGTCAGTGCGGGCAGGTCGGGGCGACCGGCGGCGGATGCCGTCTCGACGAGCCCGGCGACGTCCGCCCGAGCGACCGCCGACTCCACCGCCTCCAGCGCCCGGTAGCACCACTCGGCCACGTCCTCGCCCGGGAGCACACCCGCTCCGTGGGGCGTGCTGAGCGTGTTGAACACGTACGCGCTCCGATGGTCCATCTCGGAGCGGAAGTACCACTGCTGGGCATCGTCGTGCAGGAACATCCAGATGTCGTTGATGGCCAGGTCGTCGTCGCGTTCCAGGAACGAGCCGGTGGCCAGTCCGTAGCGGAGCTGGTGGCGCCGGCGATCGATGCTCCGTCCGTCGGCCAGCACCAGCGGCCGGGTGATCTGCTGGATCGGGATCCACAGGTTCACCAGGACCAGGGCGGCGTCGTGGTTGTGGCCGTCGGGTGAGTCGTGGACGAACAGGTCGGGCGCCCGGCCGTCCATGAGTTGGGTCATCGGCGTGCCGTAGACGTCCTGGTCGGCATGGACCGAGGTGGCGGCTCCGTGGTCGTTCATCCCGGTGGACCGGGGGCTCACCAGCGCCATGTCGTTGGGCCCCGAGGTGCGCATGATGAAGCCCTCCTCGGCGAGGTGGAGCACGCGGAGCGTCGCACCGCCCACGGTGGGCAGGACCGCACCGTCGAGCGCGGCCCGGATGGCGCGGGCCTGTGCGTCGGTGATCCGGCCGTCGAGGCGGACAGCAACGCAGGTCTCTTGGAGGACGTCCAGCCCGCTCAGGTCGACCGTGTCGAAGCCGAACCGCTCGAGGTCGGGCCGGGTGGACCCGTCAGCGAGGCAGTCGGTGGCCGGGCAGACGTGCACCTCCACGCTGTCGCCGCCGTAGGGCGCCGACGTCCTCGGCCCGGCGCGGCGCAGGCCCGGATGGTTCGGGTCCGGGATGGCCAAGGCGTCGGGGGTGAAGCCCAACCGGACGGGGTACGACGTGTCGGTGGGTGCCATCACGTGAGAGCGTGCCGCAGGGCATCGAGCATCGACTGGCGGTAGGCCCGCATCCGGGCTGCGTTGGGCCTGAGCTGGTCAGCGGCGTGGTACATCCCGAGTTCGTCCACCAGCTCGCACGGCACGCCCGCATGGTCGAGGCGACGGGCGTACTCGACGTCTTCGGCATGGAACAGGTCGAGCTGGCCGACCCCGATCCATGCCGGCGGCAGGCCGGCCAGGTCCGGCGCCCGTGCCGGTGCGGCATGGACCCGGTCGTCCTGGTCGCGGGGCTCGGCGCCGAGGTAGGCCGTCCAGCCGAACCGGTTCGAGGCCGGGGTCCACACGAACGCGCCCGTTCCGGAGTGGTCGGTCCGGAGCACGGTGCGGTCGTCGAGCATCGGGTAGTTGAGCAGCTGGAAGCACAGCGGCGGCCCGCCCTCATCGCGGGCCCGCAGGGCCACCGCCGCGGCCAGCCCACCCCCGGCGCTCGCTCCACCGACGGCCACCCGGTCCGGGTCGACGCCGAGCTCCTCGGCGGAGTCGTGCAGCCACCGCAGCGCCGTCATGCAGTCGTCCAGACCGGCCGGGTAGGGGTGCTCAGGAGCCAGCCGGTAGTCGACGCTCACCACGAGGATTCCGAGGTCGTCGGCCAACCCGCTCAGCCAGCGGTCGTCCTGTTCGGGGTTCCCCATGACCATCCCGCCACCGTGGATCCACAGCAGCGCCCCGGACGGGCGGGCGGCGGCCCGGTGTCGATGGAGGCGGACCCGGGGCCCCGAGCCGTCACCGGACCCGATCGGCACGAACCGGTCCGAGATCTCCGACCCTCGGGCCTGCGCACCTCGAGGGGCCGGCGCCCGACGGGCCAGCCCCATCATCCGACGGGCCAGGGCCAGGTCCCGGTCGGTCGACAGCGAGAAATCGATCAACAGCACCGGATGACGCAGGTCGCGGGCCACCGCCGCCCTGGCGGTCCGGGTGGCGGCCAGTCGTCGGGAGAACGAGCGAGCGATCCCGATGGTGCCGCCGGCCAGCACGGCGGCCGTGAGGAGGCGCCGCGCCGATCGCAGGGTGTCGTCGTCGCCGCGGCTGCCGGACCGGAGCGGGTGCTTCCTGGCGATCATCTGCTCACCGTAGGCCGTGGTCCTCCGACCAGCTTGCGGGTGCGGTGGCCGTGCGAGGTTGGGTCTTCTGCGTGTGGCGGGGCTAGGAGAAGTGGAAGCTGCTGACCTCGCTGCGACGGGCCGTCACCGTGACCGAGTGCAAGATGTCGAACAGGCCGGCGACCCCGACCCAGAACCACTCGCCCCCCGTCAACCCACCCGGTGAGTAGAGCACGGAGTACAGGAGGGTCGCGAGCGGGAAGAAGACGATCCCCATCAGGGGGAAGAGGATCGTGTTGAACGCCGCATCGACCCGGGCCGGGCGCAGGATCCAGAAGAGGAAGAACCCCAAACGCGGCATCGCCGCACTGATCACCACGAGCAGGCACCCCATGTCGTAACTCCTTCGCAACGGGACTCCGTGGTCCGAAGGTAGATCGCCGCTGACGGGAGTGCGCCGGATCCTCGTGAGCGACCTGTGGATCGCGATGCGAACCCGCCCTCAGGAACAACGAAGCCCCTGGTCAGCCAACCGTTTCCGGTGCTCACCAGGGGCTTCGTGTGGCACCCCCAACGGGATTCGAACCCGTGCCGCCACCTTGAGAGGGAGGAGCAGACGGGCTCCGTGCGTGCTTGGCGGACCGGCTGGCGTTCGCTGAACGGCGACGTTTCCCCAGGTCAGGATGGGTGTTTCGGTCGGAGGGCAGGTCTCGGTCTTTGACGTTCAGCGGTCGAGGCGGGCACAATCTGGGCACAACTTGCTCGAGGCTCGCAGGTTCCTGGCGGAGACGAGCTTCCTCCCATCAGATGGGCGCGCCCGGCGCGCCAGGAGGAAGTTCCCATGGCTGGCCACCGCCGCCGCAAGCCACTCGTGTCCTACGAGTACGGCACCCGCGTGTATGCGCCCTCCGAGGGTGAGCCCCGCTACCGCGTCGTCGCCACCGACGCCGATGGCCAACGGGTGTTCGCCAAGTTCTCCAGCGAGGAAGCCGCCCGCCACCGAGCCCGAGAGATTGAAGGCCGCCTCGCTACGTCGGTGCTGCTGCCCGGTCGGGCGAACGCGCCGACGACGGTCGGCGGGTTGATCGACCGCTACCTGGTGGGCCTGTCGTCTCGATCAAACCGTTACGCCGAACGCCAGGAGTACCTCTTGCGCATGTGGGTCCGGCCGGTGCTCGGCGACCACGCGCTCTCGGCGTGGACACCCTCGGATTCCGAGGCCGTGCTCGACCGAGCCCGGCGCACCCTCGCCCCGTCGACGGTGCAGAACGTGGGCTCGGCCATGCGGGCACTGGTGACCTTCGCGTTCAAGAACCGGTGGATCCCACGGGAAGCCGACCCGATGTGGCTGGTCCGCTACAGCCCGACCGCCGAGGTTCAAGGTCAGGCGATCGGGTTCATCCCCCGGTCATCGCTGCCCACCGACGAAGAGTGCAGCCGGTTGTTCAAGGCCCTCGACGCGGCAGACCAACCCACCTGGGCCCTGGCCATGCAGCTCAAGCACCGGTCGGGGCTTCGGTGGGGTGAACTGATCGCGCTGCGCCCGATCGACCTCGACTTCGAGCCGCAACGAGTGGTCCGGGTGCAGCGTGCCGTCGAGCAGTCCCGTCAGGGGTTGGCGATCAAGGGCACCAAGAACAGCCAACACCGGGTGTCGACGTTCCCAGCCAGCCTCGTCGACCCGCTCGAAGTGTGGGCACGCCGAGTCGAACGAGAGCATGGCTCCGAGGGCCTGTTGTTCCCCGGCACCGACGGTGGCTTCGCCAACCGACGCACCTTCCAACGGATCTGGGCACGCGCTGCCCGAGATGCCGGTTGGCCGATGAAGCGCACGACTGCTGCGGTCTGGCACCCCCACGACCTCCGCCACGTCGCCGCGTGCTGGCTCCTATTCGACGTCCACCTCGACCCTGCCGTGGTCGCCACCCTGCTCGGCCACGCCAACGCCGCCTTCACGCTCTCCCGCTACGTCGGCGTCCGAGGCGACCTCAGCACCACCGTCACCGCGGCCACCGAGGACTGGTAGGTGAGCTCCGACCATCACTCACGACTGAGCGTCACTGTCGTTCCGACGCCTAACTGGGTACTATGTCTGCAGAAAGGTGTTCCGATGACAGTGAGCGAGTCGAGGTCGATCCCATCTCGCCTGGCTCCGGTGCTCGAGGCGCTGGAGCTGGACCAGCCGCGTGTGGTCACCGCTGACAGCCTCGCTCAGCTCGCACGCGACCAGCGAGTCGACATCGACGGGGTGCATCTCGCGTACGAGCTTCGCCGGTTGGGCTGGCTGCTCGGTCTGCGGACGAAGGGCGCGTGGGAGTTCGTCCCGGGAGCGCGCGCCGGCCGCTTCGACGCTGGCGACCGCTACATCGAGCTGCGGGCGGCGATCGCCGTCGACGCCGAGTTCCAGGGGGCGCTGGCGATGGAGTCGGCCGCGGTGGCGCTCGGCCTCGCTGGGCGAATCCCAGATCGCGAGGTGCTGTGGGTGCCACCTGACAACCGGGCTCCGAAGTCGTTCGGCAATTGGCGAGTCATACGGCTGCCGGTGCGAGACGACGGAATCGCATCGGTGGACGGCCTGCCGACGTGGCGGGCGGAGACCTTGCTCGGTGGCATGGCGAGGCGGCCCGACGGATTCCACGACTGGCCGAACGTCGGTGAGTGGCTCGCCCGTGCTGTGTCGCAGGTCGATGCCGAGTCGGTCGCTCGATCACTGGAGGGTGGCCCCAGGGCGGCTTGGCAGCGGGCGAGCTACCTGCTGGCGATGGGCGGAGAGGAAGCCGCTGGCTTTGAGGTGATCGAGCATGCCCCGATCGGTAGAGGTCCCGCCTACCTCGGACCACGGCAACGGAAGGGCACGTTCGACCGACGCTTCGAGGTCGTCGACTCCGTGCTCGCCCCGAGCTTCAGCGGCGTCCAGCCATGAGGATCACGGAAGGGCACCTGGCCCGCCACTACCAGGGACGCCGCGGCGGCAGAGGGCCCGCGCTGCTCGACATCGCTCAGGATCACGCCATCGCGCACCTTCACGCCGTCGGTGTTTTCGAAGCGGGGCTGGTGTTCAAGGGCGGCACGTCGCTGCGTAAGTTCAGGGCCGGGTCGGCTGGTCGGTTCTCGACGGATCTCGACTTCTACGCACCCGACGACGACGTCACCCTGGCAACGATGGAGGCGCTCGCTGCCGCCGACATCGATGGGTTCGTGTTTCGCATCCCCGAACTTGGTGGCGATGGGCGGCGCGCGCTGCTCGAGGTCGATACGCCCTTCGGCCGTCCGGATATCGGCGCCCGGATCGAGGTCTCGCAGCGGCCGCTCTCGTTGCCACCCGACCTGCTGCCGATGGTCCCTCTACCGATCCATGCCCGCTACGACGTGTCGGTCCCCGACACCCCGGTCATCGCCACCGAGGAGGCCATCGCCGAGAAGTTGGCCCGCTTCCGTCGGGTCTCCCTGGCTCGTGATCTCTACGACCTCGCCTGGTTCGCTGACCGCCAGCTCGATCACGCCCTGGTGCGCCGGCTCTGGGTCATGAAGGTCTACTTCGACGTTGTCGACGACGGACGGGGCACCCGGCCACTCTCACCCGACGAGCTGCTGCGCGATCGAGACCCGAACGAGTTCGTTCCCGAGGACATCGGCTACCTCACCCAACCCGTCGACATCGCCGCTTGGCTCGCCACCGTCCACGAGCGGTACGCGTTCCTCCGAGATCTCGACGACGACGAGCAGCGGTGGTCGGCCTGCAACCCCGGCCACCGCTACGACGTCGAGACGACCGCCATGGCTCCGTTCCGCTGACGCGATCTTCGACCTGGATGAGTCAGGAGTATCGGTCCTTCTTCACGATGGTTGCGCAACTGGAATCCGAGCACTTCAACTGATTCGTGGTGTACGGCTGAAGCGTGTTCTTGCCGCAGGACGGGCACTCGTGGCCTTTCGCCATCGTTCTTCCTCTCGCATGGTCTGCCCGCCTCAGAGCGAAGAGGGTGAGGTCCGTTCTACCACTGGACTAATGATTGAGCCCGAACGCATGCCCTGACCTGCCGGTCTGAAACTAATGGCGCGAATCCAGATGCTTCCGCCGAGGCCTTGCCGGTCGCGTAGGGCGTCTGGTGACGGTCACTTGTGGCATACTAAGTGACCAGGTCGAGTACGCTGCGGTCATGAGCGATCCGCTAACGATCAATCCGGCGCACCTAGCGGATGGCGGTTGGGAGGCAGTTCGCGACTTTCTGGAGACGGCGAAGGAGAACGGCGAGGTCGTGCAGCTGACGTCTCGGGTGGGGCTGCTCACGCCGGCTGAGGTGGCCAAGCGGCTCGGTATGTCCCGGACGACCGTCCTCCGCCGGATTGCCGATGGCCACCTGTTGGCCACCAAGGTCGGCTCGCACCACAGGATCCCCTTTGCCGAGTTCGAGCGGTACAGCCGCGAGCTCATGCGTCAGATGGCCGAAGTCAGCGCGGAGGACATCGGGAACGAACTACGTGGTGGCTGACGCCGCAGACCAGCGCACGGGACATCCAACCGGATACCTGGCGGGATAGGAGGCGGGGCACCGTGCCGCCGGACAGCCTCAACGGGAGAGCCAGGGGGTGAACTAACCGGAGGGTGGACGGTGGATGTCAGCTCGGCTTCGGGCGGTCTTCGGTGCCGGACATCGAGCGGAGGTAGCCCGAGGGACCGAGGGCTTTGATCCGGGCGGCGAAGTCGGCGAGGAACTCGGCGGCCTCGTCGAGGCCAGAGCCGAGGTCCTTCTCGACCTGGGCGATGCGATCAGCTCGCCAGGTTCGGTAGTGCTCGTGCCAATTCCCGGCGGCACCGTCGGCGCCGAAGAAGGAGGTGAGCACCTCGCTGGCGTCGTCGGGGTCCTCAACGCCGATCGAGCTCAGGCGCTCGTCGATGACGTCGAGCTGGGCGTCGGTTCCGAGCAGTGACCGGTAGAGCTCGGTGACGGGTCGGCCGGAGTCGGCGAGGGTCGCATCGCCCATCTCGGGTGGCGGGATGAAGAAGTAGGTGATCGGGACGTCGAATACCTGTGAGAGCAGGTAGATCTCGTGCGCATCGAAGCGGCGGCGTCGGTCGCCGTCGAAGCCTCTTTCCATGCCGGAGATCGAGGCTTGGGGGAGCTGGTGGCCGGTGAGCTGGGCGAGCCGGTCGGCGACGCCTTGTTGCGTCATCCGTCGGCGTTCCCTGATCGCCCGGACGTTGTAGGAGACGACGGCGTTGACGTCGAGGCCGTCGTCGGGCGCGGGTGGGGCGACGGGGCGCTTGCGGGCTCGGACCATCAAGACCTCCAACAGGGCGGGCGAACTTGACGATCGTACCGCATCGCGCGATAACTGCACACTACGGTGCTTTATAGCGCAACCACATGTACGGACGGAATCGACTGGCAGCCCTAGAGCGCCAGATCCCCGTGGCCGAGACGCTCGGCACCCCAGGTCGAAGGAATCCCGAGAACCCGCAACCCCCAAGCGAACAGACAAGTGCCCGCCGGCGGCAAGGAGGTCCCGCTGATGCTCCGAGTACGCACGCTGTATGCGTGTAGCGATGCTGAGACAGCCCGCTACTACACCCGCTACCTCGACGAGCCCGACGAGGAACCGGGCCGTTGGCGCGGTGGCCAGGGCGAGGCCCTCGGCCTCGCCGGCACCGTGGACACCGACCAGCTCGAGACCCTTCTCGCAGGTCACGATCCGACCAGCGGCCGTCAGCTCGGATCGCCGTTGGCGGATCGGTACAAGGCCGACGGGACGGTGATCAAGGCGGTCGCCGGCTATGACGCCACGTTCTCGGCGCCGAAGTCCTTGTCGGTGTGGTGGGCGCTCACCGGTGACCCCGGACTGCTCCACGCGCACGATGTGGCGGTCGCCGCGGTGCTCGATCACCTCGAAGCCCACGGCTCCACAACCCGGATCCGTCGCAACGGCAGCCGGGCGTTCGTCGACACCGGCGGGCTCACCATGGCGACGTTCCGCCAGTCGACCTCACGGGAGGACGACCCGCAGATCCACACCCACGCCGTGATCTCCACCAAGGTCCAAGCGGCCGACGGCCGCTGGTACGCACTTGACGCCCGCTACCTGAAGCGCAAGCAACGAGCCCTCGGCGGGATCTACCAGTCGGTGCTGCGAGCCGAACTCGCGCACCGTTGCGGCGTCGAGTGGGGTCCGATCATCGACGGCCAGGCCGAACTGGCCGCCATGCCCGACGAACTGCTCGACGCGTTCTCGAAGCGGGCCCGCCAGGTCGAGGACTACCTGGAGATCAAGCTCATCGGCTTTCGAGAGACCGAGGGCCGCGACCCGACCCGTTGGGAACGAGCGGCCATCGCCCGTGAGGCAGCGGCCGATTCCCGACGCGACAAGTCCGGCGCCCCTGTCACCGATCTGCGACAGACCTGGCAGGACGAAGCCACCGACCTCGGCTGGACCGCCACACGCCTCACCGAGATTCTGGCCTCCACCCGGCAGCGAGCGGGCCGACAGCCGGGATTGACGGTCGAGGCAGCGCTGGATCAGCTCAGCGCCTCGTCATCGACGTGGCTGCCGATCGACGTGATGCGTGTCCTCTGCGACACCCTCCCGCCCACCGGCCTCCACTCCGGCGCCCAGTGGCTCGACGCCCTCGACAGTTCGGTCCGCCAGGTCACCGAACACAACACCGCCCTCGACCCCACCATCGACGGGATGGTGCGCGCATCTGATGGGCGGTCCATCTGGGTCGAGCCCACCAAGGCCACCTCACCGACCAGTCGATCCTCGACCAAGAGGAGCGCATCCTCGCCTTCGCTGAGCACACCCGAACCGGCCAGGCGGCCCTGTCGCACAGCGTGGACACCACCGGACTCGACCCCCTCCAAGCCGACGCCGCCCGCGCCGTCTCCGGCGACGAGCGAATGGTGCTCGTCGTCGGACCCGCTGGCACCGGCAAGACCACCACCCTCGCCCGAGCCGTCGACGACCTCCACGCTGCTGGGCGGCCGGTGTTCGGCGTCGCCCCCACCGCCAAGGCCGCACGCGTCCTGTCCGACGGCACCGGGATGCGCACCGACACCGTGGCCAAGCTCCTCCACGAGTGGCAACGACCCAACGGACCCACCGAGCCCTACCGGCTCCCGGCAGGGGCGACGCTCATCGTCGATGAGAGCGGCATGTTGGGCACCGGCTCACTCGACCAGCTGGTCGCCCTCGCTGAACGACACCGGTGGCGCCTCGCTCTCGTCGGTGACCCCCGCCAGCTCCAGGCCGTCGGCCGTGGTGGCCTGTTCGACGAGCTGTGCCGCACCCAGCCCGTCCACGAGCTCGCCACCATCCACCGCTTCGATCGACGGTGGGAGCAGACCGCCTCGCTCGGCCTCCGCACCGGCACGCCCAGCGCACTCGACCGCTACTTCGACCACGACCGTGTCCGAGCCGGCAGCTTCCTGTCCCTCCAGGTCGACACCGCTCGCCGTTGGCTCGACGCCCACCACGCCGGACAGACCGTCGCGGTCGTAGCCGAGACCAACAGCCACGTCGACGCCCTCAACCTCGCCATCCAGGCCGCTCGCCGAGACTGCGGCCACCTCGGCCGCTCGACGGCCGG
>WBZL01000902.1_pt1 | contig 32772 bp, 27 predicted proteins | sample 5204291 | NCBI WGS metagenome assembly WBZL01 (sample SAMN12344345, study PRJNA552823) | activated sludge metagenome | biome: Activated sludge suspended growth; feature: Nitrification reactor; material: Wastewater; isolation source: activated sludge from nitrification reactor of wastewater...
GAAGAAGCTGCGCAGCAGCACGCCGCAATCCTCCGCGCGCACGCCCGGTACCACCTCCAGCCGGTGATTGAGCGCCGGATTCTGCACGACGTTGAACACACTCCCCGCGGCCCCCGCTCGCGGATCCGTCGCGCCATAGACGAGACGCTGGACGCGCGCGTGAACCATGGCGCCGGCGCACATCGCGCAGGGCTCGAGCGTCACGTACAGCGTCGTACCCAGCAGGCGGTAGTTGTCGAGGCGGGCCGCGGCCGCCCGCAGCACGACCATTTCCGCGTGCGCCGTCGGGTCACGCGTCGATATCGGGCGGTTGAACCCCTCCGCGATGATCTCGCCGTCACGCACGACGAGCGCTCCCACCGGCACCTCGCCGGCCGCCTCGGCCTCGCGCGCGAGCTCGAGTGCACGTCGCATGAAGTGCGAGTCGTCGGGGGGCATCGTCGGATTCGGCATCGCTTGATGTAACGCAAGGCCCGCCCCGGGCCGGCCGGGAATAATACCCGCTCCGGTGCGCCATCCACCCTTTTCGGAGCACACGCACCGGGTTCGTGCGCCCGACGGAGTCATCATGAGCATGCTGCTCGACGCCAAGATCGAACACATCTACCAGCAGGTCGTCGCCCGCAATCCGGGAGAAAGCGAGTTCCACCAGGCCGTCAAGGAGGTCCTGGAGTCGCTGGGCCCGGTGCTGGTCAAGTTCCCGGAATTCGCCGAAAAGAAGATCATCGAGCGCATCTGCGAGCCCGAGCGGCAGATCATTTTCCGGGTCCCGTGGCAGGACGACAAAGGCGAGGTACAGATCAACCGCGGCTTCCGCGTCCAGTTCAACAGCGCCATCGGGCCCTACAAGGGCGGCCTGCGCTTTCACCCGTCGGTCTACCTCGGGATCATCAAGTTTCTGGGCTTCGAGCAGACGTTCAAGAACGCGCTGACGGGCATGCCGATCGGCGGCGGCAAGGGCGGTTCGGACTTCGACCCCAAGGGCAAGTCCGACGGCGAAGTGATGCGGTTCTGCCAGAGCTTCATGCTCGAGCTGTATCGCCACGTCGGCGAGTACACGGACGTGCCCGCCGGCGACATCGGCGTCGGCGGTCGCGAGATCGGCTATCTGTTCGGGCAGTACAAGCGGATCACCAACCGCTACGAATCTGGCGTGCTCACCGGCAAGGGCATCGGCTGGGGCGGCTCGCTGGTGCGCAAGGAGGCCACGGGCTACGGCACCACGTACTTCGTGCGCGAAATGCTCAAGGCGCGCGGGGATACGCTGGAAGGCAAGACCTGCGTGGTCTCGGGCTCGGGCAACGTCGCGATCTACACCATCGAGCAGCTCATGAGGCAGGGCGCGAAGGTCATCGCGTGCTCGGACTCGCAGGGCGTCATCGTGCACGAGAAGGGCATCGATCTCGACCTCGTCAAGCAGATCAAGGAAGTCGAGCGCCGCCGGATCGCCGAGTACGCACGTCAGCACAAGGACGCCCGCTACGTCGCCGGGGGCAACATCTGGGACGTGCCGTGCCAGGTGGCGATGCCGTCAGCCACACAGAACGAGATCAACGGCCGGGACGCCGCGACACTGGTGAGGAACGGCTGCCTCGCTGTTGGCGAGGGGGCCAACATGCCGACCATGCCGGGGGGCGTGCGGGTGTTTCTCGAGGCCGGCATCGCCTACGCGCCCGGCAAGGCGGCGAATGCGGGCGGCGTGGCGACTTCGGCGCTGGAAATGCAGCAGAACGCAAGCCGCGATTCCTGGACGCACGAGTACACCGAGCAGAAGCTCGACGAGATCATGACGCGAATCCACGCGCTGACCTACGAGACGGCCGAGGAGTTCGGCGCGCCGGGCAACTACGTCGTCGGCGCCAACATCGCCGGCTTCATTCTGGTCGCCAAGGCGATGGTGGCGCTCGGGCTGATCTGACGGGCCGGGACGCCGCCACGGGCGCTCAGGCCGTGGCGGCCACCTTCGGCAGGCTGGCAAGCGAGGCCTCGAGCGCCGCGTGATCGTAGTCGCGGTCCTCGAGCTTGCCCGCGAAGTAATCCATGTAGGCCTGCATGTCGAAGTGGCCGTGACCGCTCAGGTTGAAGACGATCGCGCGCGACACGCCCTCCTCCCGGCACCGGGTCGCCGCGTCGATCGCCGCGCGCACCGCGTGGTTGGACTCTGGTGCCGGCACGATGCCTTCGGCGCGCGCGAACTGCACGCCGGCCTCGAAGATCTTCGTCTGCTGGTACGCGACGGCCTCGATGAGCCCGAGTTCCTTGAGGTGACTCACGATCGGCGACATGCCGTGGTAGCGCAGACCGCCGGCATGGAAGCCCGGTGGCGTGAACGTGGAACCAAGCGTGTGCATCCTGGTCAGCGGCGTGAGATGAGCCGTGTCGCCGAAGTCATAGGCATACGTGCCGCGTGTGAGGCTCGGGCAGGCCGCGGGCTCGGCCGCGATCACACGCACCTTGCGACCGCCGCGCAGTTGCGCACCGAGGAACGGGAACGCGAGGCCCGCGAAATTCGAGCCGCCGCCGGCGCAGCCGATCACGATGTCGGGGTAGTCGTTCGCCAGGTCGAACTGCTCGATCGCCTCGAGACCGATGACGGTCTGGTGCAGCATCACGTGGTTCAGCACGCTGCCGAGCGCGTACTTGGTGTCGTCGCGCTGCACGGCCATTTCCACCGCCTCGGAGATCGCGATGCCGAGGCTGCCCGGGTGATCCGGATTCTGCGCGAGGATCGCGCGGCCGGACTGGGTCTCGTTCGACGGCGACGCGACGCAGCGCGCGCCGTAGGTTTCCATCAGCGCCCGGCGGTAGGGCTTCTGGTCGTACGAGACACGCACCATGTAGACGTTCACTTCGAGGCCGTAGAGCGCGCCGGCGAATGCCAGTGACGAACCCCACTGCCCGGCCCCCGTCTCGGTGATCAGGCGCTTCACGCCGGCCTCCTTGTTGTAGAACGCCTGCGCCACCGCGGTGTTGGGTTTGTGGCTGCCGGCCGGCGAGACGCCCTCGTACTTGTAGTAGATGCGGGCCGGCGTCTGCAGCTCCCGTTCGAGCCGGCGGGCGCGATACAAGGGCGCCGGGCGCCACTGGCAATAGACGTCGCGCACCGGCTCGGGGATCGGCACCTCGCGCTCCTGCGTGACTTCCTGCTGGATGAGTGCCATCGGGAACAGCGGCGCCAGATCGTCCGGCCCCACGGGTTTCATCGTGCCCGGGTGCAGCACGGCCGGCAACGGCGTCGGCAGGTCTGCCTGGATGTTGTACCAGGACTTCGGGATGCGTGATTCATCGAGGAGGTACTTGACCGTGTCGCTCATGATGCCTTCCACGTCGCTGGGGTGCGGGCGCGATCGGCGATCGCGAAGCGGCAGGATAACCCGAAGCGGAGCCGGCCCGCTCAGGCCTTCTTCACCACCGACGACTTGAGCCGCATCGGGCCAAAGCCCTCGACCTTGCAGTCGATGTCATGGCCGTCCTCGGCATCCTTCAGCAGGCGGATGCCGCGCACCTTGGTGCCCACCTTCAGCACGGCCGACGAGCCCTTGACCTTGAGGTCCTTGACGACCGTCACCGAGTCGCCGTCCGCCAGCACGTTGCCGACGGAATCGCGGATGATCTGCACGACCTCGGCGGCCGTCGCCGCCTCGCGGCTCCATTCGTGCGCGCACTCCGGACAGACGAACTGCTGTCCGTCGTCGTAGGAGAGAGAGGACTGGCACTTCGGGCAAGGAGGCGGGGTCGCGTTCATGGACGCATCATCGCATGAGCTGCCATCATGTCGTCCATCATCGTTGCCTGCTCGAGCGAGGTCGATCACGATGTCCGGCACACCGTCTCCGTTCGATCCCCTGCGCATCGGCCCCATCACGCTCCGCAACCGCTTCATCAAGGCCGGTGCCAACGAGGGCATGAACGTCGAGGGCGCGCCCTCGAAGGCGCTGGTGAAGCACCATCGCGAGCTCGCCGCCGGCGGCGTGGCGCTCACCACCGTGGCTTACGGCGCGGTGAGCGAGATCGGGCGCACGCTGTCCAATCAGATCTGGATCCGCCGCGAGATCCTGCCGGATCTGCGCGCGCTCACCGATGCCGTGCACGCCGAAGGCGGGAAGATCTCGTTCCAGATCACGCACGGCGGCTCGTTCGTCACGGGGCTCAAGTTGAAGGGCCCTACCCTGAGTTCCTCCGGCGGGATCAACAAGGCAGGATTGCTGCAGGGAAACTGGCGTCAGCGCGCCATGAGCGAAGCCGACATGGATCGCGTGACGGGCGAGTTCGTCGAAGCCGCGCACCTCTGCCGGGAAGCCGGCTTCGATGCCGTGGAACTCCACATGGGCCACGGCTATCTCCTCAATCAGTTCATCTCGCCGCTCTCCAACAAGCGCCGTGACGGTTACGGCGGCAGCGCGCAGAACCGTGCCCGCTTCCCCGCGCGCGTGCTCTCGGCAGTGAAGGAAGCCGTCGGCAAGGATCTGGCCATCATCGCCAAGATCAACGTCGCCGACGGCGTGCCCGGCGGCGCGACCGTCGAGGATGGCGTGATCACCGCCCGGATCCTCGAGGCGGCGGGCGCGGACCTGCTCGTGCTGTCCGCCGGGCGCAACGTCGAGTCCGTCTGGTTCACCTTTGGCAGCCCGATGAACATCGAGGAGATGTCGCGGATGCTGCAGGACAGCTGGATCCAGCGCACGGCGTTCAAACTGGCGGCGAAGAGCGTGCCCCGCGGGCTCGAGTTCCGCGAAATGTACCTCCTCGAGCACTCGCGCCGCATCCGCGCGGCGGTGAAGATGCCGCTGGCCTATCTCGGCGGGGTCAAGTCGCTGGCCAACGCGGAAACGGCGATGACCGAGGGCTTCGAGTGCGTCGTGATGGCACGCGCACTCATCCACGATACGGGTCTCGTCAACAAGCTGCAGAGCGGCGAAGTCACGCAGTCCGGCTGCACGAACTGCAACGGCTGCGTGGCCTGGATCTACGATGCCGCGGGCACCCGCTGCATCCTCAACCCGCCGAACGATCTGGCGCTCAACCGGCGGCGGGCCGCCGCGATCTGAATATCCATGGCTCTCAGATCTGCTGAATATCGACGTGCGGCGCGACCTCGCAGAAGAACAGTCGTAACCTCTCACCCAACTGACTGCCTGTCGAGTCCCGGAATGAGCGAGTGCGGCACCAAGGCGTCGTTCGGGGCGGGGTCCGGTGCGCGCGCAATCCGGCAGCAGTCGCCCGCTGATGGATCTTCAGGGCCCGCAGCGCATCCGGTTTGACTACCGGCAGAACATGTCGCCCTGGCTCGCGCGTGGCCTCGTAAACCTCTGCGAGGCCCAGGGCGGGACCTCCGCAGTGGCGCGGCACTCCTGGCAGATCTGGACGCAGGCCGTCGCCCTGCGCCCTCAGCCCGCGTCCCACGGGGCGATCATGACCTTGCAGTCCGCGGTTGGTCCCCGGAGGCTCTCGAACTTCGCCGGCATGGCCTGCAGCGACACCGTGTCGGTGATCATCGCGCGCGGTGTGTGGTCGCCGGCGGCCATGATCTCCGCCGTGTACTGGAAGTCGCGCTTTTCGTAGACCACCGAGAACCAGACCCGTACTTCCTTCATGATCGCGACGAGACAGGAATAGCTCTCGGGCTCGGAAGTGATGCCGAGCGCGACGACCAGGCCTCTCGGCGCCACGTACTCCATGGCCCTGGCCACGGACCCTGCCGCGCCGACGGCCTCGAAGACGACTTCGGGCGGCCCACCGAGCGCGTCGTTGATGGCAGCGCCCGCGTCGGCCACCTCGCCGGCAGCGATGAAGCCCGTGGCACCCAGAGCGCGAGCGAAAGGCTCGCGGCGCTTCGAATGCGCCATCACCACCACGCGCGAGGCGCCGAGACGTCGCGCCCAGAAGGCGCTTGCCAGGCCGATGGGTCCGGCACCGAGGACCAGCGCGCGACAACCAATCGGCATCTGCGCCTTGCGCACCCCCTGCAGGCCGACAGCCAGCGGCTCGATCAGCGCGCCGTCCTCGTCGGTGAGCCCGGGCGGCAGCACGACGCAATCGTTGGCACCTACGCGCGAGTACTGCGCATACCCCGTGACCACATCGATGCGCGTCTGCGCGCAGTGATGCGGTCGGCCGTCCTCGCACGCGGCGCAGCGGCCACAGCCGACGAAGGGCATCGGCGCCACGCGATCGCCGACGCGCAACCGGGTGACGCCCGCGCCGAGGGCGACGACCTCGCCGGCGAGTTCGTGGCCGATGATCGTGCCAGGCTGGAAGGCCGTGCCGGGCTCGGCGGTCATGTGCAGGTCGCTGCCACAGATGCCGGCACGTCCGACCTTGATGACGACCTCGCCCGGGCCGGGCACTGGATCCGGCCGCTCCTCGATGATCAGCGGCTTGCCGACGCCCTGGAAGACTGCTGCTTTCATGTCTGCCTCTGGAAAAGCGAAGCCAGCATCGGCGTCACAGGCCGTGGCGCTCGATGTAGGCCGCATAGTGACGGCGGATCTCGTCGCGCGTGAGCCCGTATTGCCCCGGGCTGTAGTCGTGGCGGCCGTGCTTGTGCTGCGGGTTGGCGGCTAGCCATTCCTGCATCGTGCTCTCGGTGTGTGCGTCGAGCTCCAGGCCGAACCGGTCGTAAATGCGCCGCACTTCGCGCAGCGGCGCGCGCTGGAATGCGCCGAAATCGACGTCGATGAAACGCCCCGGATGGCGCTGACGCACCTGCTCGCCGCGCTCGACCGACCACGCCCAGAGATCGCGCTCGCGCGGACCGAGCGTCGCCGGATCGACCTCTCGGGCATGAAAGAAGCAGCGTGCGGGCCAGATCACGCCGCACACCGAGGGAATGCACTGCGCGGGATCACGGTGCGTCTGGATGATGCACGCGTCAGGGAACACCTCGAGCAGCGCATCGAGATGGGCGACGCTGCCGGGGTTCTTGAGCAGCCAGCGCTGCTCCGGGGCGTTCGCGCCGATCAGCCGCAGGTTGTCGGCGTAGCGGCGATAGCTCGCGCGCTCGTCCTGGTCGCGCAGCCAGCGATCGTACTCCGGCAGGCCGATGGCGCTCGCGAAGTAATGGCTCACGAAGCTCTGCGCGAGCAGATTCAGGCATTCGTCGACTTCGTCGGCGTTGACCTCGTGCGTGACACGCATCGCCGGCACGGCGTCGAGGAACGCGTTCTGCTTTTCGACGGCGGCCCGGAATTCCGGTACCCGGTACCAATTTTCGCGGGGTGGACGCGGCATGGGTGTGTTGATCAGCCACTGCTCGAGCCCCTGGAAACGAGGGTCCATGGACAGGAGCTTGTGCAGCGCCGTGGTGCCACTGCGTGGAATGCCGACGACCACGAGCGGCGCACGGATCGGGTGCGCCAGGCACTCGGGGTGCTCCTTCCAGCCACGCTGCGAATAGAGCCGGCTGACGAGGACACCGACCACGATGCCGGTGAGCTGCTGGATGTTGTGCCCGCTCACGGGCACGCCGCGCCGGATTTCCTCGACCACAAGGGCCAGCCCGGCCTCGTGACCCGCGCCGAAGTCCGTGAGCCCGCCGGCCGCCTGCGAAGCCTGATCGAGCAGCCGTTCGACCGACGGAAACTCCATCACCAGCGTCTCCGCAACTGCGCACCGATGCGGCGGACGCGCAGTCCCGCCGCACGCTCGCCGGCCGTGACGACCGGCGTGTCAGCCGGCAGGTGACGACGCAGGTCCGCGAGCGGCACGCGTGTCATGGTCGGGACGGGATTCGAGCTGCAGGCGTACCAGCGCCCGATCAGCATGCCCTGCCGCGAACCGAACGGATCGAGCCAGTTGGGCACGCCCGGATCCTCGTGCGCGATCACGGCGCGGAAGCGGCCGTCGCTGTCCACGCGCGCCTGATGGCCGTTCAGGCTGCTCTGGCGGTGGACGAACTCCACGGCGTTCCAGAGCTCGTCATTCAACTGCACGTTCCAGTACGGGCGCCTGTCCGGCAGTTCGGTCTCGAGGATCAACGCCTCTTCGGGGCCAACGTCGAAGATCCCCTGCCAGTAGGACTGGCCGACGACGGACCCGCCGAGATCCGTGAGCTCGAGGCGATTGATCAGCCCGCGGTCGCGCGCCTGCTTCTGGTAACTCAGCCACTGGCGGGACAACTGCGCGGCAAAACCGCCCAGCAGGGCCCGGAGCTGGCGGTCGATGGTCTCGATACTCTGGCGCGGCTTGAGCGGCTGCGGATCGAGCCGCTCGATGGCCAGGCGCGCGTCCTGCTCGTTGCCCCAGTCGTAGGAGCGCTGGCGCACCAGCAGGAACTCCGCCTCGCGATGCAGCGGCCACCAGTCGCCCGCGTGGCCGACCGGTCGCCCAGCGCTGAGGACGACGTCGATCTCGCCATCCGGACCGAGTGTGAGATCGTCGGCATCGAAGTAGTCGAAATTCTGCCCCGGTTCGGCCGACATGCCCATCATGTGGCGACCCGTGCCGAAGGTCAGCAGCTTCACCGTGCCGCGGGTGCCGCTGATGCGATAGACGCCGTCACCGCGCACGGGCGCGAGCAGATAGGTGTCGTCAGGGTTGGGTTGCAGCAGGAAGACCGAGTTCAGGAACGGCGCCCAGTCCGGATGCTCGGGTGTGGACTGGAAATAGAGGAAATAGCCCAGCGATACGTTCATGACGAGCTGGCGATGGAGCTCGGCGCGCAGCTGTCCGCTGCCCGGATCGAGCAGCAGCTCGCGCAGCTCGCCCGCCGGCTTCAGCAGGTCGACGTACTCGGACCAGGAGGCGAGTCGCCCGGACATCGGATTTCCCCTCTGTTGAGGTCAGCCTCGTCACGGACACCGACATCGCACCGACGCAGCTGCGCCGCCATGGATCGAGTCCGGTCCGTCCAAAGAACACCCGCAGGATACCTTGTTGCGCCATTCACAACGACGGTACTCAGACCCGCCGCCTTCGCCAGCCGTGCGGCGGCCATCGTGATTGCCAGGGGTATTCCCAGATGCAGCAGCAGGATCCGGCTTCTGCCGATGCGGACGCGGGCTGCCAGCCGCAAGTGCCTGCATCGGCCGCAAGATTGATCATCGGGATCCTCGCGCGGCGATTTCGACGCAGACTCGCCCTCGCTGGTCGCACCACATTTCGACGCGTTGCGCCGCCGGATCGAATGACCAGCGGACCGGCGCATCCCCGACGACGTCGACATCGGCAAAGCGCGACCCTGGCAGGAAAATCACGGTCGGCGCGTCGATGGCCGGATCAGCATCGAACTCGAAGCAGAGCCTGGCCTGCGCATCGTCGTAGCTCATGCTCACGAGCTCGCCCTGGGTTGCCTGCACGTACGCGCGGGCGAAGCCGCCGACGGCGCGCCCTCCGGAGTCCGGGTCAGCGGGACTCGTGCTCTGGTCGCGGGAGAATATCGAGAGATCCTCCTGGTTCCAGCGGTCGCCAATGCGCGCATCGTTGCGATTGCTCGCGGTGTAATTCCAGAGGGTCCCTGACGCCAGCAGTGCATCGAGCGCGTCGTAGGTGGCCGCGAGCGGCGGAACGTGCCTGGCCCAGACCTGCGGCCCGGTCTCGCCGCTTCGCCAGCGGCGATAGGCATCCGCGTGGTCGAGGTCAAACTGTATGCCAAACTCGCCGAAGAGGGTCGGCGCGGTCTTCTCGTGCCTTGTGCCCAGATCACGAAGTGACTCCAGTTCAGGGCGATAGCGCCTTGCCAGTTCGCGACGCGGCGCGACCGGCGCGCGCTTGGTCCGCAGGCATTCGATGTCGTACCAGTGGCTCGCGTTCACCCACCGTGGCGGCATTGCCGCGGGAAATCGCTCCCCGCTTGCCGCCGCGTACGGATTGAGTTCCGCGAACACGAGCCAGTCGTCCCGGTGCCGGCGAATCGTCGCCGCCACCGCAGCAAAAAATGGCGCCATGACGTGGTCGGCGATCACGACCGGTTCCCCGTGATAGTCCTGGAAGAAATCCTCCTTGAGTGCTTCGCCCTCGTCACCCGCGGGTCGCCATGCGCCATGCAGTGCAAACGGATCCTGGACACCCGGAAGCCAGATGCGAACGCGTTGACGATTGAAGACCCGCTCGCCTTCGATCCGCGGGGACGCCGTGGCAGCATCGCGAACGACAGTCGGCAACCTCACCTGCTGGCCGTGAGCCAGGCGCAGACCATCGAGCGGTGTCCAGAGTGGACCCGGTCGAAGCCGGGAGACGTCACGTGCCCGCCGCGACAGACTCTGTCCAATCCAGCCCAAACCCGGTTCATTGAGCGTATCGAAGCCGATGACACTCGGCAGGTGGGCGACGCGGGCGGCCAGCGCGCCTACGGCGCCAAGATAGTGATGCAGCAGGAACCGCTGGACATTCTCGCCGTCTATCGTCCAGTCCGGGGTCAGGTGGGCGCCTGCGAAGAAGGCAGTCCACATGATGCCGTTCGCGGGGCGCTGATAGTTGCTGGCCCAGCTCATCGTCGGATACGTTGCCTGGTGGCATTCCGGGCTCGTGTAATCGAACGCATGCTGCATCACCAGTGCCGCGTCCGACACTGCAAGCGCAGTCAGATCGAGCCCCAGGGCTTCGAATGTCCAGCCGGGTGCGCCGCTGCCGCCACTCATCCGGCTCCAGACATCCTGATGGAAATCGATGAAGCTGATGAAGCCGTGCGCCTGCGCACGGGCCAGCACGGCAACGACGTACTCCAGGTACGCTTCGTCATATTGACCCGGACCCGCATGCGCGACCGCCTCCCAGGTGACCAGAAAGCGCAGCGTGTTGAAGCCCCAATGACGCAGACGCCCGAGATGCTCGTCGGCTTCGTCGAGCGGAAACGGACGCCCCACGAAGGAGACGTTCCGATGGTCCGCAAAATCCGTTGGCACTTCGGTGCCACCGTCGGGAAAGGGCACCTTGCAATCGCCGCCGAGATTCACGCCGCGCAGCAGCAGGTGCCGTCCCGAGCAGTCCAGGAAGCGATCCCGGTCCGTGCTGACCCAGAGCGCCGAGCGTTCCGGGGAGGTCCCGGCGTCAGCGATGCGGTGCGGCATGCGCGGCCTCGATGAAGTCGAGTACTTGCGTGTTCAGCGCCCCTTCGACGGGACCGTCGTGACCAAACCAGAGTGCCCTTGAATCTCCCGCATAGGCAGGCCAGCGTGGCCGACGGTCGCCATTCGGGCTGCCACTGCGCGCGAACTGTGTCCAGTAGTCCATCATGAGCGCCGCGTGCGCATCATCCGCAGCCGTGATCTCCTCCCATACGTGGCGCAATGTCGAGAACACGAAAGGGACGTCGGTGGCGTGGGCGGCGCCGTCAACCAGTCGCCGACGCGCCGCGACCACGAAGTCGAATACATAGAGAAACGTCGGGGCTCCGCACGCCGCCGACAGGTTCGCGATGTGCCTCGATGGCTCGGCGAACGGGAAGTCGCTGACGAAGCCACGCCTGAAGGCCGCGTCGCTGCCATAGTGCGCCACGAGCCGGTCCCGCGGCTCACCGAGGATCTTCACGAAGCGATCGGACATCTGATCGCGAAGCGGCGGCGGCAGATCACCGAGTTCATTGCTGGTGAATCCGATGACGAGCGGGCACCTGGCCTGCTGTCGAGCCTGGAAGCCTGCCGCCGCCGGGCCTTTCACCAGGGTGCCATCGAACATCGGGCCGGAGTAAGTGTCCGGCTCCATATTCACGAGATCGACCTCGCCACGCAGCAGATCGGCCGGGATCGAACGCAATGTCTCCACCGTGGCGTCGCGGAATCCCGCCTCGCTGGCGAATCGTTCGCCTATTGCCTCGGCGGAAGGACGGTGGCCTGGCGTACGCAGCATGGGCCAGCGGTCGCGGCCTCCGGACGATTGGGCAATCGCCTTGTGAAACAGGCCGCGCGCTTCCTCGATCACCATCAGCTGCAGGACCGAGGTGCCGCCGGCCGATTCGCCGAAGATCGTGACATTCTGCGGGTCGCCACCGAACGAGGCGATATTGCGCCGGACCCAACGCAGTGCGGCGATCTGATCCATGATTCCATAGTTCCCGAGCTGCTCACCACGCTGCGCCGCGGAAAGCGCCGGGTGAGCGAAGAACCCGAAGCGACCCAGCCTGTAGTTGAAGCCGACGACTATCACGCCACGACGTGCAAGCGAGCTGCCTTCGAGAACAGGCGTACTCGACGTTCCCATGACGAAGCCTCCGCCATGAATCCAGACCATGACGGGGAGCAGTCCGGCGCCGCGATTCGCGGGACGCCACACATTGATGAACAGGCAATCCTCGCTGAGCGGACGATCGGAGACCATCCGCTCCCACGCCGGCCGATTCTGCACACAGTCGTTGCCGAACTCGGTCGCTTGCCGCACCCCGGACCACGCGACCGCAGGTTGCGGCGGGCGCCAGCGCAAGGCGCCGACCGGCGCCGTCGCATACGGGATACCGAGAAAGCGCTCCACGTCGCCGGCAACGGCGCCCGCCACCGCCCCGGTTTCCACGACCACCACAGGAGCATCCGCCGGCGCGGGCCGCCCAACCAGGTTCCCCGCAGGGGAGTCCTTGACGCCATCGCCGCGCGCCGGGCCGCCGCGGGGCGGCCCGCACTGCTGATCGCCGGCCCTTTCACTCATGCCCTTGCCCCCCACCCGGCAGACGCCGCGCCGGGAATCGAAGACCCACTAGCCGGCTTGCTGCCGGAGCCTGCCGTTCACGGCCAGCGTGCGGGCCGCCAGATCCGCCATGCTGACGTCGCTGTACCCGACGACATGGGGTCGTATCCTGTCGTTGAGACGCGCTGCGAGCGTGCTGGCCAGCCGCTTCCGGCCAAGCCGCGCGCCTGCGATCGAGCCTGCGGTGGCGCCGTTGCTGTCCGTATCCAGCCCTGCCATCACCGCGGTCGCGATCGTCCTGTCCAGGTCGCCTTCGCCGTAGTGCAGGGCCATGATCACGATGAGCGCGTTGTTCACTGCATGCGTCGGATGCAAATCACCGAACGCCCGTTCGTGCCTTGCCATGAAAGACTCGAAGTCCGCGCACTCGTCCAGCCATTGCATCGCCTGGCGCACCGCTTCCGCAAGGCGACAACGCTGCGGTATTTCGGACAGGCCTATCTCGACGAGACGACAGACATCCGGCTCGACGAATGCCGCGGCGATCATGGCGGACGTCATCATGGCCGCATAAACGCCGTTCGCCGTGTGAGTCCAGCTTGCGTCGCGCCAGGCGAGACCCGCCGCGCGCTCGGGATCGGCAGCGCACGCATATCCCCAGACATCGGCGCGGATCTGCGCACCAATCCACTCGCGGTAGGGATTGTTGTGGCGACGGGTGAACTCGGGTGACACTTCGCCGCGGACACCGCGCGCGACGCGCTTGCGGGAGGTGCGGAGGTTGTAGTTGAGGATCGCCTGTGTCTCGGCGGTACAGATCGACGCATAGGGCAACAGTTCGTTCCAGGTGTCGGCAACATCCGTCCAGTCGAACCGGTCCGCAAAGCGCTCGAGCACGTGCAATGCGATCAGCGAGTAGTGAATGTCGTCGTCGGCCTCGAGAAACTGGATGTTCTCGCGCCAGGACTGCGGGCAGAACAGACCCGCCTCGACAGCATCGGAACTGCCTGCGACGTAGTCACGCAACGGCCAGTCCCCGCGCTTCACCAGGAGTTCCTTGATGCATGCCCGCCCGCTTCGACGCTGCTTGCCGAACATGCCCAGCATCTCGACAGGCTTGCCCAGTGCGCAGCCTGCCGCGCGGCCCGTCCAGGCGCCATGGAACCGATCGAACAAGTCGTCGTCCGTCATGTCGAGCACCAGCCGACGAGGCCCCGGCGGGCGTTGCGCCCGGATCGCGTCGAGGGCGTCCGGCTGAACGTACGGGAAGGCGCCATCGACCGGCAGCGCTGCCAGTTCCGCCGCAATCTCCTGAATCGCCGCAAGACTCTCCTCCTCCAGCTCGTCGAGCGACTCCACGAGCGCCGGCGGCACGAAGCGGCCCTCATATTCGCTTTGGACAAGCTCGGCCCGGCAAAGCCCCAGGGGCGAGTCCCATCCGGCCAAAGGCCACGGCGTGGACGTCGGCGGGTCTCCGCGTTTACTGTGCGTTCGGCGCATGACGTTCATGCTCGTGTCGGGTTTCGGCGCAAAGCGATACAGGGGCGAATTGCGTCGAGCAGCAGGCTCGCGCGCACCGGCGCAACCAGGCCGGTCGGGTTGTTGATCTGGAGTGCATCCAGCGTGCTGCCGGAATTCACCGAAGCCGCGACAGATACGCCCTGAATCCTCTCCGGGCGCCGTCGGGCCGTGACGATGATCTCCTCCGGCTCGTCGGTGCGTGCTGTCGTACCGGAATCGGCAGGGTGGTCTTGCGCAGAAATTGGCAGCGCTGTCATCGTAACCGAAACAGTCGCACAGACAAACATGACAGGACGCACTGCCCCCTCTCTACGATGACCGCGTGAGCATCGTTTGCGACGATAGTGCGAGACCAGTCCAGGACAGTCAATACCTTGCACACGTGTTCCAAGCCCGTCGCTTCGTGTGTTGCCTCAACTGGTGCAGCGACGCCCTACACACCCAGGCTGGCGTCACCGGCACGAAGTACCTCCGTCGAAATGCCGTCGATCGATCGAATGAGCTCGGCAAGCATTGCGGTCTGGCGAGCCGCCAGCGCCGCATCGTGCTTGTCGCGATGGCCGTTCCCGACCACCCCGAGCAGATAATTCGGTCCTGCAATGCAGCCCATGTGCGGGATCCCTGCCCTGTGAAAGGCCGAGCCAACCGTTACGCCCGGACCGGGCTGCACGCCGTGACAGTGGAGATCGTGCTTCCTGATTCCATCGATCACCAGATCCATGAGTACGCCGCGCGTGGTGGCCATGTTCATGTACTCGTTGCGACCCGTCGGACAGTAGCCCTTACCCGGAACGACTTCCCACTCCGGTGCCCCGAGGTGCTCGATCGTCACTGCCGCGGCCGCACGCGCCATGAGCTGGGGGTTTGCACTGATCCAACCCTGCGCTTCGGGCAGCTCTCCGGTCATGTGGCCGGGCCAGCCCACGAAGACGACGCTGCGATGCAGTCGTTCGCCTTCCGGCAGGGATGCAAAATGCCGCGCCAGCTGCAGCAAGGTGAGGCAGCCGTTTTCCTCGATGAAGTTCTGCCCGTCGGTGTGCGTATTGAGGATGATGACCTCGTCGCTCTTGCCCGGCAGAAGCGCGTTCACGGTGCGCACGGTGCAGTCAACCCATTCGGCATCGAGCGTGAGCCGGGCTGTCGCGCCCGCTTTCGCGAACTCGCGCAGCAACGAGCCTTCTTCCTGCCCCACGAACAGCGCCGGCAGTGGCGGCTTGTACGCACTGTGATGCGGTGAGTAGTTGCCGGCGATCACGTCGGAGGACACATCCATGACGATGACGACACCTGCTGCCCCCCTCGCCGCGGGAACCTCCATCGGAAAGTCCGGTGTCAGCCACAGACGCCTGTACGGCCGCGACAGATAGGCATCGACGGACTCGTTCGGCAGATGAAGGTATGGCGTCCGGATGCCACGGCTCATCGAGTCGAGCGTGACAGCCGGCAAGGACGCGTCGAACACGACGATAGCGCGGGGAGGAACTTCGCCCATCCGCTCCGGGCCAGCCTGGTTGATGACGCCCCCCAATGCCAACGGCCCGACCACTCCCTCGCGACCGGTGGGGCGCGACCGCACATAGTAGGCGTGCCTGTTGATGGATCCCGGTGCACCGTCGACGTCGAGCGTGAAGACGTGAGGGTCCCAGCGCCGGTAAGCCAGGGATTCGCCAGGAAGAATCTGCAGACCCGCTCGCTCAAACTCCGCTTCGAGCCAGTCGACAAAACGCGCGTGATTGGGGTGCCCTGGCAAACGCGGCCCGAAAGCCAGCATGCGGTCGGTGTCGCGCGAGATATCCGCGGCCGAAGGCAGGGCAATGGCACTTCGCCGACCGGCGTGACTGGGCTGTGACATGCTTTATCCGTCGAGAGTCAACGTGCCTCGCCCGGCGAAACGGGGCCCGTCGACTCGCGACACACCAGCGTGTATGGCAGGCGAATCGGCGCAGGAGCCTTCCGGGTCCTCAGCATCTGCAGCAGCAATCCCGTCGCCCGATAGGCCATCTCATAACTCGGCTGGTGAACTGTCGTAAGCCGGGGCCAGATCGCACGCGCGATGTACGTGTCGTCGAATCCGCTGATGGACAGCTGCGCGGGCACGGCGATACCCATCTCGTGCGCCGCCATCGTCACGCCTGCCGCCATGTCGTCGTTGCTTGCGAAAATGGCGGTCGGCCGCTGCGGCAACGTCAACAGTTGCCGGCCCGACTCCATGCCGGAGTCGAACACGAAATTCCCCGGCTTCACGTACTCCGGCTGGAACGGCAACCGATGCTTCCGCAGTGCCGACTTGTAGCCCTTCAGCCGCTGCTTGCTCGCGTAGTGCTGCGGATGCCCGGTGACGAATCCGATGCGTCGATGACCGAGGCCGATCAGGTACTCTGTCATCTCGTGCGCCGCGCCCTCATCGTCCATGTCCACGCAGGGCGACGAGTGCGGCACGTCGTTCGGCGAAATGCGCACGAACGGGACGCCACGGCGGTCGAGCGCCTTGATCAGCTCGCCGGATTCGCTGAGCGGCGGCGTCAGTACGATTCCGTCGATGCGCGTCTGAGCCACGAGACCCAGCACTTCCTTCGAGAGTTCCTCACCCTGCGTACTGCCGCTCTGCCGCGAGAGCAGCTGAAAGCGCTGCTGCCGGCAGCAAGCCATCGTTCCGTGCTGCACATCCACGATGTAGTTGGCGCTTGGATTGCCGTATACCAGCCCGATCAGAAACGAGCGACGTCCGGCGAGACTGCGCGCCGATATACTGGGATGATAGTCGAGCGCCTTGACCACCGCCTGCACGCGCGCCCGCGTCTCGTCGCGCACGTTGGGCTCGTCGTTGAGCACGCGGGATACGGTCTTGATGGCGACTCCGGCCGCCTTCGCCACGTCGTTGATCGTCTTGTGGGCCATGCGGGTGCGAGTGTAGCGGGAACCCGATCGAAGTTCCGCCAAGGCAGTTCGCGAACGTTCGTCGTCAGGGCGGCGGGCCCGCCCATGATCCGGAACATCCGGGCCCGGGTCACGCCGGCAGCCGCCTGATCTGCGTCGCGCCGATCCGCTGGCTGCGCATCTCGACCGGAGGGTTGCAGACCCGCAGCGGCTCCGCGTGCGGGGCTCGCTGGCCCCCGGTGGCCGCCGAGAGGTGCGCGGCCGACGAGCCGGCCATCGCCACCTTCGAGCCCCGGTTACGTGCCGCCGAGTGATGGCGGACGGGGCGATGCCTCGCCACCTTCCGCGCGCGATGTCGCGCACCGCTCAGGCAGGCGGCGGCACCCCTGCCGCTCCTCCCGCAGTGCCGAGCGGCGCACCTTGCCGGCTTCATTGAACAGCGGCTGCGCCACGTACTCGAAGCTGTGCGGCCACTTGTAGCGCACCAGACGCGCCTCGAGATGCGCACGCAGATCCTCATCGCAGAGAGCCACGTCGTCGGCCTCGACGATGGCATGGATGCGCTGGCCGAGATCGTCGTCCGGGAGGCCGATCACCACGCTCGCACGGACCGCCGGGTGCGCGTTGAGCGCGCCCTCGATTTCCGCCGGGTACACATTGCGTCCACCGCAAAGAATCATGTCGGTGCGCCGGTCGGCGAGGTAGAGATAGCCGTCCCCGTCGAGCCAGCCCATGTCGCCGACCGATTCCCAGCCGTCGTCCGTGACACGCCGCTCGGCACCGCGATAGTGGAAGGTGCTGCCCGCGCCACCGGGTGGCAGCATGTAGATTTCGCCGACTTCACCCCGTGGCAGCTCACGGCCCTCGTCATCGAGGATTTTCAGGCGGCAGCCATCCATCGGGCGCCCGACCGAGCCCGGGTGCTGCAACCATTCGCTGCCCGTGATGAAGGTGCGCCCGATGCGCTCGCTCGGTCCGTAGCCTTCGAACAGTCGCTCGGGTCCGAGCCACTCGATCCATGCGCGAAACAGCCACTGCGGGCATGGCGCCCCGCCCGTGCCGACGTATTCGAGCGAGGAGACGTCGTAGCGGTTGCGCACATTCTCCGGCAGGCGCCAGATGCGATTCAGCATCGTCGGCACGAAGAACACCTTGTCGACCCGGTGCTGCTCGATGAGTTGCAGGCACCGCTGCGCATCGAAGCGACGCATCACCACGCTCTTGCCACCGGCAAAGACTCCACCCCAGGCGGCGCTGAACGGGCCCGCGTGATACAGCGGGCCCGGCACGAGCATGGCATTGCGGGGCTTGAACAGCGACATCGCCCGTTCCGCGTCGTAGAGCGCCGGATTTGCGGGAATGATCAGCTTCGGACGCCCCGTGCTGCCGCCCGATGCCATCGCCCGTTCATGCGGCGCCACGATTTCCGGCACAGGCTCGTCGGAGAATTCCGGGCCGGGTTCGTAGCCGGCGGGCAACGTGCGACGCCCCGCCACCGGCTCGTCCACTCCCACGATCAGCGCCGGATCGGCTTCGGCAATCAATGCATCGCGTTCCATGCGCGGCATGGTTGGCGCGAGCGGACTGGGCACGGCGCCAAGCTTCCAGGCTGCGATGCAGGCATGGAAGTACTCGTCGCAATTGGGCAGACAGATCGAGACGAAATCGCCCTCGCGCACGCCTCGGGCGGCAAATGCCCGTGCCAGCCGGTTCGAGCGCCGCTCGAGCTGCGCACAGGTGATCGAATCGTCCTCGATCACGATGATGGTGCGCTCCGGCGTACGTTCGGCGAACTCGCGGATCAGGCGGACGTACGGAATCTTTGCCATGGGAAGTCTCGAAGAGAGAGGAAAGCGCCGACGGCGCGACGAGGATTGACGATGTGGCACGTCGCGACCACACCCCGCCCAGTCCGACTTGCCGCGCACGTTTGCTGCAGCTGAATGGTCGGAGAGCACGTCATGGCGCCCGCTCCCGACGCCGACCGGTTGGCAACCCCTCGTCACTCATTGCGAATGCCGCGCAACGACTGTTCACGATCAACGTGACCTCAGCCGCACCTTGCAATGACCGTCATTGCCCGGTGAGGGCTGGCATGACCTGGTCCCGCAGCAGTCGCAAGGTTTCCCAGCCGATGGCCGGTTCCAGGCCGGCGAGCAGCGGATGGATGAACATCTGGCCCTGTGGCCCCAACTGGCGCGCGAGGTCGACGCATTGGGCGGGCGTCAGTACCGGGTAGAGGCCGGTTGCCCGCAGGCTGTCCGCGTCGTCGAAGTGGCCGTACGGACCGGGAATGGCCCCCTCGGCATACCATCGCGCATAACTGTTCGTCTCGTGCAATGCGTGAGGCGCGATGCGCCGCCACGTGGCGTCCGGGTCTTCGCTGACGAAGACCGCCAGCGGGCCGAACACCGGGGCGGGCGCGCTGGGCTTGCCGGCCTCCGCGCAGGCCGCCGCATAGATTTCGTAGAGCCCGCCCATGCCGGGAACGAAGCCATCGCCGCAACGCGCGGCGCGCCGTGCCGCCAGTGGTGTCGCACCTCCCAGCAACAGGGGCGGGCCGGATGGCCGCCACGGCCGGGGCGTCACCCGCACTGTTCGCCCCCGGTATTCGAAAGGTTCGCCACGCCAGGCTTGACGCAATACTTCGACATGCTCCTCGAGCAGGGTGCCGCGCCGTTCAATCGGCTGCTCGAACATCTCGAATTCGGTCGGCAGGAAACCGGCCACCAGCACGAGTTTGAGTCTTCCCTGCGCGACGTGATCGAGCACCGCCGCATCCTCGGCGACGCGCAGGGGGTCGTGCAGCGGCAGGATCAGGGCAGAGATCGACACAGTGAGCCGATGCGTACGTGCCGCAACGGCAGCGCCATAGACCAGCGGCGAGGGCAGATAGCCATCGTTCGAACCGTGGTGCTCCGAAAGCATGCACGTGTCGAAACCGATCTCGTCGGCAAAGGCGGCCATGTCCAGACCGATGCGAAAGAGGGTCCGGTTCTCGCCGGCAAACGCCGGCGACCGCAAGTCCAGGCGCAGGATCCACTGTGCCATCGCTTGCGCCTATGCCGCCACCACCCCGCCGTCGACCGAAATGAGCGAGCCATTGACGAACTCGGCCTCGGCGGAGGCCACGAAGCAGATCATGTTGGCGATGTCCTCCGGCGCCGAATAGTCGGGCCGCAGGGCGAGGCGACCGATCAGGTCCAGTTCGGCATTTTCGGGAATCTTGAATTGCTGCAGAAAAGGCGTGGCGGTGCCACCCGGGCAGACCGCATTGATCCTGATTCCCTTGCGACCGAATTCCACGGCCATCGCGCGGGTCAGCCCGACCAGTGCGTGCTTGGAGGCGGTATAGGCCGCCATGTAGGCCTGGCCCATGAGGCCGGCCGTCGAGGCCACGTTGACGATGTTGCCGCGCCGCGCCAGCAGCTGGGGCAGCGCTGCCTGGCTCAGGTAGAACGGGCCATGCACATTGACGGCGAACATCCGCTGCCATGCCTCCGGTGTCTCCTCCTGCACGGTCTTGAGGCCGCCGAGACCGGCCACGTTGCAGAGAATGTCGAGACCGCCCCAGACCTCGACCGCTCGGGCCACCAGCGCGCGACACTGTGCGGGGTCACCAATGTCGGCAGTTGCGGCAAGAGCATCGCCGCCGGTATCGACAATCGCCTTGGCCGTGGCCCCGGCGCCTGCGCCATTGACGTCGGCGCATAGCACGCGCGCACCCTCGCCGCCCATGCGCAATGCCGTGGCTCGTCCCATGCCCGATGCCGCGCCGGTGATCAGCGCAATCTTCCCGTCGAAACGTTGCGTCAATGCCTTCTCCATGCAACCCACTGTTTGCCCCACGGGGCGACCATGCCCTGCATCGCCGCGTGCACTTGCATGCCCCCGGGAGGTCTCCTCACCGGTCGCGTGCCGGGTGACTATACTGGATCGTCAGGAAGTGCCCGGGGCTCGAGGAGGGCCGACGAGCCCGAGGAGGTCCTGGATGCGTGAAAATACTCTTGACATCGGCGAAACAAAGGACTGAGCATCCTCGGACCCTTGCGGTCCGTCCGGGACAGGCCGCGTGGCCACCCAAAAGGGAGAAGAACCCCATGAACCGCAGTTCCTCCGTTCTCGCGTCGGCGGCCCTCGCCGCCTTGCTGCACGTCGTGCCTGCACCGAGCCTGGCCCACGACCAGGGCTCGCAGGCGAATCACGATTCCGACAGGAACCGAGTCACGACGGCGCACGACGAGGCTGAGATCGCGAAGCTCACGACGACGTACGCCTGGGCGGTCGACAGCAAGAACATCGACCAGATGATGTCCATCTTCGCCACGAATGCGGTGTACGACCTCTCGGCCTACGGCTACCCCAATGTCGTCGGGCACGAGAACATCCGGAAAATGTTCATCTATGGAGTCTTCACGTCGGAGAAGTGCTCCTTCAGCAGCATCTCCAACGTCAAGGTGCAGGTGAGCGGAAACCGGGCCGAGGGCGGGGACTACTTCATGCACTTCGGTTACGACGGGAAATATGGCCCCCTCACCCGGCACCACGTCGAAGGACAGCACTTCTACCAGTTCGTGAAAGAAAAGGGTCAATGGAAGATCTCGTGGATGCAGGGCCACCCCACCTTCGAGAAGGTGGAGACCTACGATCCCACGCTCATGCGCCATTGCCCGTAACACCGAACCGACGCCGCGGGGAAGAGCCGCCTGCGCGTCGTCCGGACCCCGTGTGGCGTGCTCAGGCGATGCGCAGGATCGGGTCGCCAGCGCGGATCACACCGGCGTGTTCGACGATGACGTTGACGCCGAACAGCCGCTGACAGTGCTGCACCAGCGCACGCACCAGCATTGGCTGCGAAGCGAGTCCGAACAGTGGCTGGGCCCGGCCCGGCATGGCGCAGCGGATCGTCTGCGAGTCGATGCGCAAGCGCGCATCGCCGATCGCGATCTGCCAGCCGATCCAGGCATCCTCGCCGCGTTCCGCGCCGATGTCATCGATATCGATCAGCAGGTTGGGACGAAAGCGGCGCACGTCGGTATCCAGGCCGCTGCGGTCGCCGAGCCATGCCAGTGAATTGCGGCTCACCAGATGCAGCGGAAAGACATCGACATAGCTGCCCGGCGGCGTGGCGCAGTCGGTGAGGTCCTGCATGTAGACGGCCGCCGGTTCCGACACGACGCTGAAATCCGGTAGCGCTTCGGCCGCCTGCAGCTCCAGCTCGGCAGCCAGCGATTCCGCGGTGCGCGCCCGGGCCAGCCGGTAGTGGTCGCGATCCTGGGCGGGCTGGCGCGGACTCAGGCGCACCTTGCGCTGCATCCAGCGGCTGAGCTCGGTGTCCCGGTCTGGCGCAGTGCTTTCGAGCCTGCGGCCGTCCGCAGCCATGATCTCCACCGGCGCTACCGCTGCAGCGTAGTCATGGGACGTCGGCGTGCTTGCTCCGACATAGCGCGCACAATGGCTGAGCAACTGGGGCCAGCGCTTGGCGCTGCGGATCTCCTGAGCGTCGCCGTCGATCACCGCCCAATGACGATCACCCGCCAGGCCGTTGATGTCCACCCGCGCCTCAGCGACGACTTCGCCCCCCATGCTCTTGACCGGATATCGCCAGACTTCCACCACCTTACCCAACTGCACGCGGAATACTCCTTCGGCATCGCCTTGCGTGGTCCGGGCGCCATTGTGCTCAACCGGCGCGCATCACAACTTGATCCGCGTACCCGGCCCGCGATCAGGGCACCGTCTGCGGCATGCGCCGCCAGTCATTCGTCGAACCGCTGTTGGGGTTGATGCCCGGATCATTGGTGCCGAGGATGGTACCGTGCTCGTTGATCCAGTAGTGGCGGTGGCTACTCGGCAGCTCGACGGGCGTGCGTGCGTCATAGGGGTTACCGTAGGTCTGTATGGCGCCGAGGTTCTCGCGGAACTGCTGGTTGTTCCGATCCTGCGAAGCGTTGCGCGCGTCGGTCACGCCCTGCCAGTTCTTCTGCGACCAGTCGCGATACTGACGGGCAGCCTCCGCGTATTCGCGCGAGTTGTGCAGGTTCTGCGCCATCACGCCGCGCATGCCGAAGGCGGCGCCATTGCTTGCGGAGATCTGCTCCGCCACCAGGGGCAGCCAGGAAGCGTAGCCTGCCCATTGACCGGCGTCCGAGAGGGCCGCCGTCATCGCGAACACGGCGGTGTCGTAGGCCGGTGCCACGTGCACCTTGACCACGCCACGGCAGGGGGCGCCGTTGATGCGGTAACTCACCGGAAATTCCCAGGCCTGAGTGAAACCCGTGACGGGCCGGGCCTGCTGGGGATTCCCGAACTGCAGTCCTTCCGGTCGCAGTGCCATCAATTTCTCGTACGCGAACTGCGCCGGCGAATACCCAGGCGGCATGCCGGCATTGCCCACCATCACCGTGATTGCCTTGTTGTCAGGCGCCAGGAGGGTGAGCGCGAACTGGCCGTCTTCGCCGACGCGCCACCCGGGTGGCAGCGCATAGGTGAAAAAGCGCCCCGACGCGAGCCGTAGCGTCGGTGGCTGGACCACCGACCGGGAGACGGGTTTCACCTCCACGAAGCCTGGCGGTACGCCCTGGCTGAATGCCGGGGCCCACGAAACCAGCAACAGGGCAAGAGCGAATCGCAGCGTGCTGTCCATGGCGTGCACCCCCTGGCGTGTCGCCCGATGGTACACAACTGCACCGCCATCGTATTGACCGGCGCAAGGCGCGACAGCGGGACACCGCGCGACTGCGACAGAAAGCCTCGGTATCGGCGCCGTGAGCACCCCGCATTCCGGCTACACTGGCGTGGAGATGGGCTTTGAAATTCCTGTCTTCCCGACACGACGATCCGGGGATACGTGGTCGGTCTGCTTGACCACGAGGTGTCCGAAGCCGTGCCCCACCGCAGCGCCTGAAGCCATGCCTCGCCTGGCAGCCGGTGACCATGGGCAGACATGAGGACGACCAGACATGAGTGCCGACGCGACCGATACTCGCCTCACCCCGGCGCTCACGCCCCACGGTCGGCTCTTGATCGTGCCGCAGAACGACGCCCCGGCCCTCGACCTGGCGCTGGCTGCACGGATTCGCGCAGCATTCGACCGCGGGAGCGGCCACGGTCTGCTGCATCTCGGTGCTGCTGAAGTCGGCCAGGCCATGCCTCCCGTGTTCGCCTACTGGCGCGAGGTCGGCGGCCGCTTCGTCACTGCGCTCTGCACGAGACCCGACACGGACGAGTTCGAGACCGATCTTCCGCCGCCTGCGGATGACTTGGGTACGCTCGCCGCCGCATCACCTCCGATGCCCGGTGGCGAGTACCTGACCGATGGCGTGCTTCGGGAACTATGGCTCGAAACCGGCAAAGCCTTCGCCACGGAGCACGCGAAATCGAAGCTCGCGCTGCCGGAATTCCTGAAGCGGTTGCATCCCGCATGGAACGTCGTCGGTCGCGTCCACTTCAACCTCGCCGAGAACCGCAAGGACGAGCAGGCGCCCTTCGCCTTTCTCGCCACCTACACCCACCGTCTCTCGGGCCACGGCAAGGCACAGCACCTTCCGCTCGGTCAGGCCCTGCGCGAGTACGCCGGGACGGCAAACAAGGACAGACTCCTGTCGCTTCTTCTGCCGGTCCAGCGCGCCGCCGAGAGCTGCACGTGGCTGAAGCAGATGGTCGATGCCGGCGAGATCTTCCACCCGCTTCGCTGGTCGTCACAGGAGGCGTTCCGGCTTCTCGGCAACGTCGCGGAGCTGGAGCGCGCCGGTGTCGTGGTCCGCATGCCGGCCAATTGGCGCACGGGAAGACCGGCGCGACCCCGGGTGACCGCCACGGTCGGAGCGAGGGCGCCATCAGCACTCGGGGCGCATGCGCTGCTCGACTTTCGCATGGAAGTCACGCTCGACGGCCAGTCGCTGACCCGGGCTGAAGTGAAGGAGATCCTCGCGGGCGCGAACGGCCTCGCCCTGATCCGCGGCCAGTGGGTCGAGGTCGACCGCGAGAGGCTCAAACGGATGGTGGATCGGTTCCAGGAGGCCGAGCGACTCGCGGTCGAAAGCGGGCTCTCGTTCGCGGAGGCGATGCGCATGCTCGCCGGCGCGGATATCGCCGGGAACGGTACGACCGTCGGCTCCGATCTCGACTGGTCCAGGGTAGTGGCCGGCCCGTGGCTCGCCGAGGCGCTCCAGGGGCTGCGCTCTCCCGACGAGCTTGCCAATGTGAACCCCGGCCGCGAGCTCAAAGGAGCATTGCGGCCCTACCAGGAAGTCGGAGTCCGTTGGCTGCATCTCCTCTCCCGTCTGCGCCTCGGTGCCTGCCTCGCCGACGACATGGGCCTCGGCAAGACCATCCAGGTGCTTTCGCTCCTTCTCATCCTGCGTCGAGCACAGGGCGATTCCCGGCGCCCGAGCATCCTGGTGGCGCCGGTGTCGCTCCTCGCCAACTGGGCGGCCGAGATCGAGCGTTTCGCGCCGAGTCTGAAGGCGATGATCGCGCACACCTCGGCCATGACGGCCAGCGAGCTGAAGTCCATCGGCGGTGCGCGCATCGGGGACATCGACCTCGTGATCACGAGTTACGGGTCGCTCCTGCGCATCCCGTGGCTCGTGACGACCAAATGGAACATCGCGGTGCTCGACGAGGCTCAGGCCATCAAGAACCCGGACGCCAGGCAAACGCGTGCCGCGAAAAAGCTCGCGGCGCGGGCGCGCATCGCGCTCACCGGCACGCCGATCGAGAACCGGCTCGGCGATCTGTGGTCGATCTTCGACTTCATCAATCCGGGCCTGCTCGGTTCGGCCAAGGAGTTCACCAGCTACACGAAGCGGCTGGCCGACAAGCCCAACCCGTACGGCCCGCTGCGCGATCTCGTGCGGCCATACATCCTGCGCCGGCTCAAGACCGACCGGAACGTCATCGCAGACCTGCCAGACAAGGCCGAGGTCAAGGCGTTCTGTCAGCTCAGCCGAAGGCAGGCGGCGCTCTACCAGCAGGCGGTCAAGGAACTGGCCGGGCACCTCGACGACGCCGAGGGGGTCAAGCGCCGGGGCCTGGTGCTCGCCTTCCTGATGCGCTTCAAGCAGATCTGCAACCACCCCTCGCAGTGGCTGGGCGACGGGGCATGGGCCGAGGGCGACAGCGGCAAGTGGGCGCGCCTGCGCGAGCTCGGTGAGGTGATCGCTGCCAAACAGGAGAAGGCGCTGGTGTTCACCCAGTTCCGCGAGGTGACCGCGCCACTCGCTTCGTTCCTGGGCGGCGTGTTCGGTCGGCCGGGGCTCGTGCTCCACGGCGACACCGACGTCAGGAAGCGCAAGGATCTGGTCAGGCACTTCCAGGAGGACGAGTTGGTGCCGTTCTTCGTCCTGTCGCTCAAGGCCGGCGGGTCGGGCCTGAACCTCACTGCAGCCTCGCACGTGATCCACTTCGACCGCTGGTGGAACCCGGCGGTCGAGAACCAGGCCACGGACCGCGCGTTTCGCATCGGGCAGACGAAGAACGTGCTGGTCCACAAGTTCCTGTGCCGGGGCACCGTCGAGGAAAGGATCGACGAACTCATCGAGTCGAAAAAGCAGCTCTCGCACGAGCTGCTCGAAGGCGGCGCGGAACTGAACCTGACCGAAATGGACGACGAAGAACTGCTGAGGTTGGTCGCGCTGGACATCAACACCGCGATCAAGGAGTGAGGCATGGGTTACTACGACCAATACGGCTTTCGAACCTACGTGTCCGTCGCTGAGCGGCGTCGCAAGGCCGAGCGGGAAATGCAGAAGCTCAGAAAAAGGGGCCACCGCGTCTCGCCAATCGTGATCGAGGGCCGCACCATCGCCCGCACGTTCTGGGGCAAGGCCTGGTGCGACAACCTCGAACGCTACAGCGACTACTCGAACCGCCTGCCGCGCGGACGAACCTACGTGCGCAACGGCTCGGTCGTCGATCTGCAGATCGCGGCCGGCGAGGTCACGGCGATGGTGAGCGGCTCCGACATCTACAAGGTGACCGTCAAGGTGGCGGCCGTGCCCAGGACGCGCTGGACATCGATCTGTACCGACTGCGCCGGCGCGATCGACTCGTTGGTCGAGCTGCTACAGGGCCGCTTTTCCAGGGGCGTGATGGAGCGCATCTGCCAGCAGAAGACCGGCCTCTTCCCCGCGCCCTCCGAAATCGAATTCTCGTGCAGTTGCCCCGACTGGGCCTCGATGTGCAAGCACGTGGCTGCCGTGTGCTACGGCATCGGCGCGCGGCTCGACGAGCAGCCCGAGCTGCTCTTCAAGCTGCGCAAGGTCGACGAGAAGGACCTCATCACCAAGGCCGGCAGGAGGTTGCCGCTGACGAAGCAGGCACCGGCCAAAGACAAGGTCCTGGCTGCCGATGGCCTCTCCGAGTTGTTTGGCCTGGAGATGGGCGCGCTCACCGCCGGGCCTGTGGTCGAGACCGTGTCCACGCCGAAGCACGCAGCCGGAGCTTGCGGTGCAGCGAAGGCACGCGCAGAACCTGCGTCGGCCATGACACGCCGATCGCCACCGACCGCCAGGAAGAAGCAGCCGAAGACAAGGACGAAGCTGAAGTCGGGCACCAGGAAGGTCAAGACGGCGAAGCGATGACCACGACCTGTGCAAGCACAACGATCAACCAATGCCATTTACCTGGACCAGGACAGCCGACGGGATCCTCGATGGCGTTCGTCGGTTCCGCCTGCGAATTTCTGGCTCACGGCACCAGCTTTCCACCACCACACGCCCCAGGGCCGTCCCGCTGCGCGCGTCGCGCAGTTCGTATTCGCGCACACGCGTCTCGATCGATCCGCCGCCGGACCTTACTTCACGCCCGGGTCCTCCTCCACCCACGCGTCGATCGGAGGCAGGCTGCGCGACAGGTCGTAGTACAGGAAGACCATTGCCGAGTTGTCGGGATTGACCAACTCGCGCGTACGGCCTGTGATGGCCGGTGCTTGCGCGGAGGGCGCGCCGGGCGTCGCGGCCAGCATCACGGCGGATCCATCTGCCGTGCCGCCGCCATCACCCAGCGTCCCTGCTGCCGCATTCGTCGGCGCGCTCGGCGGCGTCCCAGCGGCGCCGCCAGAATCGTGTTCACCCGACCCACACGCAGCCAGCAGCAGGAGCGCCGCCAGCCCACCGACGCGGGCGACCGCCGTGCTACAGGCGCGGCGCATCGGCGTTCCGCGCGGCATCGCGGACCTCCGCGGCCTGCCGCTGGGAGTCCATGCCCTGCAGCGCCTGCTCGGTTCCCGTGATCATCTCGTAGCCGCGCGCCTGGTCGATCACGCTGACCTGGAAGAACTGAGCGAGTGCCGGGTTGTCGCGCAACTTGCCCACCGCAGCGGCGACGACCAGACCGCAGTCGGGCGAGAAGTTCGTTCCACCATCGGGATCAGCGCTGGAATTGCACTGGTTGCGCAGCGCCGAAGTCTCGGTGATCGGGCGGCCCAACGGGTCGCCCGCCCAGTGCAGCACCGCCATGGCCTCGCTTTCGCTCATGGACGTCGGCGGGCCGTACTTGCCAACCAGCGCCTGCGCCACGCTTTCCGCGGTGGGATTCTTGCCCTCCGCGAACCACACTTCCCTCGCCGCGGCAATAACGCGCTCCTGGCCCGGCAGCCCCATGGTGGTCACATACCACTTCGACTGCCCGGGCCTCATGTCGTCCGGTTGGACGGCATTGCCCGAGCGCATCATCATGTCATTCTGCATTTCCTCCATGATCTCGCGCGACGACTTCGCGACGCGCGGCTCGGCGAAACGGGCGCTGAACCCCTGGCGGATCTTCTGGCCGTAGGTCTGGATGTCGAAACCGCGGCCCGATTCCGAAATCACCATCAGCTCGTCGCTGCACAGTACGACGTTGGCGGCTTCCTCGTAGGCCATGCCCGGGCGCACACCGAGCACGTCGTCGACCGGCGCGCCGGCCACGCGCGGGGCCAGTATCACCTTCGCTGGGCACTTCACTTTGCCGCGCGCCTCGCGCGCCACCTGTTCGGCGGTGGCGTCACCCAACGCGGCAGGTCGCGAAGCCTGCGCAGCGGACTCCGTACCGCCTTGCGGAGCACCCCCCGTGGAGTCCTTCGAGCCGCAGGCCGTCAGGGCCAGGAGAGCCGCCAGCAACGGGAACACGGTCTGATGTTTCATCCCTTTCTCCTCTCCAGCGGTATCAGTTCTTCTTGTTCTTGTTCTTGTTCTTGTCGAACAGATTGAGAATGCCCTGCACCGCATCGTTGACCGTCGGCGTCGCGCCTGCGCCGCCGGCGATCGAGCCGGCGCTGAGATCGGCGAAGTGCAGGCTGTGGTCACGGTCCACGCGAACCTGCTGGCTCGGCAGGGTCTCCATGCTCGAGACCACGACGTCGTAGACCCAGGCCGTTCCGAGTTGGTGGCCCATCGAGTTGAAACGCGTCACGGTGAACTGCGCGTCGCGCGACTCGCCGGGATTCAGCCGGAACGAGGGGTCGGCGCCATGCCCAGTGATGAGACCAATACCGGCGGCGCTGGTGTCGTGCGTACCAGGCCGTCCGTAGGCGTAGCGATTGCCGAGATTGTCGATCGCGGCACTGCTGGTCGACTTGTACCCGAGATGGAGTGGCGCGTTGCCGATGTTGCGGAAGCGCACGGTCAGGCGCAGCGAGTGATGGCGGTCCTGCGGCGTGCCAACCGGAACCACGGAAGTCACCTGCGCGACGAAAGGACCACCGCTGGCACAGCGCTGCAATCCGGCGCAGGGATCGGCGGTGGGCGCAACAGCCGCGGATGCAGCAGGCGCCGCGGCCGCCACTGCGGGCTGCGACCCGGCAGCCGCGCCTGCGTTGCCGCCGGGCGCGGCGAAATGCAGCACCCGTTCCTTGCCGAGCTGCACCTGCCCGCCGGCGATCACGTCGATCTCGCGCAGCGCCAGGTCCAGGTCGAACTTCGTACCCACCACGGCGCGTCCCGGTTCCCAGCCGAACTCGAAGCGCGCATCGCTGCTCTCGCCCGGCTCCAGCGTGAACTTGGTGTCGACTGGCCCCGATCCGAGCACGCCGATGCCACGCACACCGTCGGCGCTGATCACGTAACGGTTACCCTGGTCGTCGGTGACGACCCCGGAGTTCGCCACGTAGCCGAGCGTCAATGGATGTGCGAGCCGGTTGTGAATGCGCAACGTGGCCGTAACCATGCGATAGCGTCCCGCCGTGCTGGTGCGGAAATCGGTCACCTGCGCCGCAAAGCTCGCATTGTCGAGGCAGTCGGACTTGCCCGCGCAGCCCGGCACGGCGGCCGACAGCGGTACTGCAAACGTCGCCGCGACGGAAATGACGCAGGTGAGGTACGCCGCGCGCACCAGTCTCCCGAAGGCGCTCACGGCTGGCCTCCGTGCTGCACGGCGAAGTCGCCCGCGCAGTTGAGCAGATAGTCCCTGACCGCCCTTGCAGCCAGGTACCCTGCGGCTGCGAGCGAAAGCCAGAACCCGAGCCCGATCGACAGCGCTTCGAGCATGGCGTTGCGCGCCTCGCGCTGGAACTCGGCGACCATGCCTTGGTACTCGGCACCGCCCATCATCACCGCCTGTTGCTGACCCATGTGGCCGAGTTCGCGCAGTCCGGCGAGGACCATCAGCACGACGAACACCATGAACGCCAGCGGCAACAGGCCCGAAAGATGCGCGCGACGGTCCTTCCACCAGTGCGACGCGAAGGGCGCCACGAGGCAGAGCACGGCTGCCAACCCGTACAGGCCGGTGCCGCCGCCGCGGCGACCCGCCGTCAATGCCTCCAGCGGGTTTCCGGTATTGAGGATGCCCAGCAGTTGCCAGAACGTGATCTTCAGCTTGCCCAGCATCGCGGCATCCACGGTCACGGTGCTCAGGAACCACCAGCCGAGCACCACCAACCCGGCGGCCGCGAGCTTTGCGACGCCGAATCGACCCACGAATCCGGTGGCGAGCCGTCCGCCCCGCTCTTTCGCCACCTGCAGTGCGGCCTCGGCCTGTTCCCGCGCGAGCTGGGCCTCCGGAACGGCCGTCATCGCCACTACCTGCCCGGAAGGATCGATGTCCACGTCGACCACGACGCCCGTCCGGGGCAGCGTGTCGGAACGCCAGACGCCCTCCAGCGCGAATGAATATTGCTGGCCCTGCACGATGACCAGTCCCGGACCCGAATTCGGGTCCCGCATGATTCTTCCCCGCCTGGCCATGCGACCTCCAATAGTTGCGTGACACCAGTCCCGCTGGCATTGTTGTTTCGGCCTCTACCCCCCATTGCGCGGCAGAAGAACAAAAACTGTCATGGAGACGGAAGAACTCGTCCAGGCGAGCGACCCGGGAGCCGGATGCCGCCCCTCTGCCGCCCTCGGACCGCAGGACCGCCGTGCACTGGACCATCTGTTCAGCGCCACGTACGAGGAGCTGCATCGCCTGGCCCGACGGGTCAGTCGGGGCGAGTCCTCCCACACGTTGAGTCCCACCGTGCTGGTCAACGAGGCCTGGCTCAAGCTGGCCCGTTCGCCGCAACTGGGGTTCGAGTCTCCGTTGCATTTCAGGCGCATCGCTGCGCGCGCGATGCGCCAGCTGCTGGTCGAAGCCGCACGCCGGCGGCTCGCCAGCAAGCGCGGTGGCGACGGCAGCGTGCAGATCGTCACCTTCGACGAGGCCGTGCACGACCTCGCGGTGACCGAGAACCAGTTGCTCGCGCTCGACGCGGCACTCGACGAACTGGCAGTGTCGGCGCCCCGACAGGCGCAGATGATCGAATGCCGGTTCTTCGGCGGCATGGACGTGTCCGCCACCGCAATGCTGCTGGAGATTTCGGAAGCCACGCTGATGCGCGACTGGCGCACAGCCCGGGCCTGGCTGGCGCAGGCACTGCGCGACACGCGCTAGGCCCGGCATGGAAGCCGGGCGCTGGCAGTTGATCCAGGAACTGTTCGAGGCGGCCCTGGAACTGCCCGACGAGCACGCACAGCGGGAGTTCCTGCAGGCTCGCCATGCCGACGACCCCGCACTTCTCGCCGAGGTAAAGGCGATGCTGCGCGCGGACCGCGACGGCGCATCGATGCTCGACATCGACGTGGCACAGGTCGCGGGCTCGCTGCTGCTGCCGCCGATTCCACCCGGCGCGCGGTTCGGGCATTACACGGCGATCCGGCTGCTGGGCGAAGGCGGCATGGGGGTCGTGTACCTGGCGCAGCGGCACGACCTCGGCAGCTTCGCAGCAATCAAGGTGTTGCGTGATGCGTGGCTCTCGCCCGCGAGGCGCGACCGCTTCGCCGCCGAACAGCGACTGCTGGCCCAGCTGAACCATCCGGGCATCGCCCGACTCCATGACGCCGACACGCTGCCTGACGGCACGCCCTGGTTCGCGATGGAGTATGTCGACGGCGTGGCGCTCACCGACTACTGCCGCGTGCACCGCTGCACGGTAGAGCGGCGGTTGCAGCTGTTCCGGCAGGCCTGCGAGGCGGTGCGCTATGCGCACGCGCACGCAGTGATCCACCGCGACATCAAGCCATCGAACATCCTGGTCGATGCCGAGGGACGCGTACGCCTGCTGGATTTCGGCATCGCCAAGCAGCTCTACGGGTTCGACGGGGCGGGCCCGACACGTACGGTGTTCCGCCTGATGACGCCCGCGTATGCGGCACCCGAGCAGCTGCTCGGGGAGAGCGTCGGCGTGCACACCGATGTCTACACGCTGGGTGTCGTCCTGTACGAACTGCTCGCTGGAGACCTGCCCTTTGACTTGCGCGACCTGTCGCTGCCGGAAGCGATGACCGTGCTGCGCCAGCAACAGCCGGCGCGGCCATCGGAGCGACACGCCGCCGCGTCGACCGACGCGCGCGCGCCCGGACG